>Ga0233425_10008207_pt1 | contig 14059 bp, 5 predicted proteins | sample Watercolumn_Towu_2_FD_181712 | JGI IMG/M metagenome (GOLD analysis project Ga0233425, IMG submission 181712) | Freshwater microbial communities from Lake Towuti, South Sulawesi, Indonesia - Watercolumn_Towuti2014_140_MG | ecosystem: Environmental > Aquatic > Freshwater > Lake | place: Indonesia...
CAGCCGGATCTCGCAGTTTACCGGGCCTTCTGCGCACCCGGGAGCAAAACCGCTCAGAATCACCGAAGTCCAGACGGGCCCCTCGGTGACCTGGCTACAGGTAAGGCGTTCGAGTCCGGTCCGTGTAAACTCCTCCAGCCGTAAGTGCTCCAGCTGTGCACGGTTGGTTCCCAGCCGTTCGCGGATGAATTCAGCAACAGTGTATTTTCCCGTTCCTGAAACCAGGTTCTTCCCTATTTGCTTATCCAAAATCGAGACAATATGAGTGCATGCTGAATCGATTTCTATCCTGTACCAGCCATTCTCCAATGTTCCATAAAAGGGGTGTTTCCGGATCCGGCCCGGAGAACTGTCATCCGTCACAATCTGCAGGGTGCGGAATCCGACCGGCGGGACTTCAGGAACCCAGAAAACCCAGTATGTGCCATCTTCGCGTGAAGACAGGGGTTGAGCGGGCACTGCCGTCCCATCCTCCAGCAGGAACCGGACGGACTTCTCGCGGGGCAGGATCTGGTGGTCGATATATACCCTGACAGTCCCCGAACGCGACCATCCGAGGGGATTAAAGACTGTGATTGATGGAACCGGGGATCCAGGGAAAAAATCCTGTATCAGGCCCATGATCTCTTCCCGCAGTAACCGGTTCTTTTTGACCGCCTCCCACACGTATGACAGCTTTTCTCCTTTCTGGACGATGCTGTTTGCGGCCAGGGGGTCGGTAATACTTTCGGCAGCTCCGAAGGTATGTTCGTCGTAAAATGCCAGGGCATCGTCCACCTGAGCCTGCAGTTCCCGGATACCGGGCGGGATGTTCACCCCCAGGATTACCGGGATGGATAAAAGGGTACGGTTGGCTATATTATCTGCATGTGCTTCGCGGGCAAAGGCAGTTTCGACGGGGGCCGAGCCGAATCCGTCCATCCACCAGTCGGGCCATGCTTTGCGGTACACTTCCATATCCCCGGAATGTTGATCCCTTATCACATCGAGGAATTCCGAGACGGTCGCCAGCCGGAGTTTCGGCCAGAGATAGGTCTCATTCCATGCTTTCACAAGTCCGCAGGCTTTCACTGAAGGGGGAGAATTATCGGTGAGGTACCCGCTGAACTGGATGGAATATTCATTGAAAGGATATCCGTTTGCTTCGATCTGCCCGAGATGGACGAACAGGTTCCGGGCAAAAGTTTCAATGTTCGTGAGGATCCCCAGCTGGTTTCCCCACATATAATGCTCGGGGCGCCAGGCCAACACCCGGTTCCCGGAGGGGCTTTCCCACCAGAAAGCCGTCGGTTTGCTGAAGGGTTTAAGTGCCCGGTGTGTGTTCTGTGCCATGATCAGGTTCCTGATCCCGGCCGACGGAAGCAGATCGGCATAGCACCAGGGAATCCCGTTGATATCATCCTGCATGGCAGATCTTACCGGGATGCCGTGCTCCCGGATCAAACGGACCGGTTGCAGGGAAACCGCTGCCGAAGCCTCATCCGTCAGGTCGGAAGAGTTCAGGAACATCCCGGTGATCTCAATCCTGCCTTCGCTGATCCGTTCTTTGAGCCTGCCGATCTGTTCCTGCGGGCGCGTATTCAGGTATTCCCTGACAGCCCAGGCAGTTTCACAGGTCCAGGTAAACCTGGTTCCTTCAGGTAAGCTGTCGGTCTGGTCACAGAAATCCAGGGCATAGTCAAGGTAGCGGAGATGCTCGGGCAGGATCTCGGTCTGCGGCCGTGTGTATCCGATATCGGTATGGGTATGCTGAACGAGGTAGATTGTCCACGGTTTCACCGGCCTGCTCGTGACCGTGACGGCGACCGGTTCCCCATTCCCTATTCGAATCTGCGCGGTAAGTAGAACCGTATCGCCGGAATCGGGCAGCAGAACGCGGATGCTGTTGAATCCGAATTCCATGAAAAATGCGGCACTGTGCTCTGGTCCTATCCTTATCTCAGCATTCCCGGGTTTTCCCAGATGCACGAACCGGAAAAGAACCGACCGGTAGTTCAGCCCGTTCTTCCGGATCACCGATGGCTCCTGCACAACACTGAGGCTCTCACGGACCCGGGACTCAAAGGTCATATACCAGGTTTGTTCCCCTGCACTTTCCCCGGAGATCCGGATCACTTGCGGCTTCCCGGGTTCCAGGAACGAAGCCGGGACAACGAGGACCGCATATCCCATCGGGTCGTCATACCTGTCGAGCAGGGTGGGGAGAAAATCCAGGTAAGATCCGGCCGATCCCACTGCTTTCCAGGGCGCTTTATCCGGGAGGACCGGATTATGGAATGATAACAAATACCGGCCATTCAGGAACAACCTCCACTTACAGGGCCGTGGGTTGGCATCGATCCCGAACATCCAGATAAAGCGGATGGCAGTATCCGTGATGACCGATGGCAGGATTTCGGTTTCCCATTCAATACATGCGGAGGAATCCACTGCGCGAATGAGTAATGAAGTGGTGACATCCGGCTGGGGCGCATGATAATTGAATCCGCCTCCCCGTAATGATTTCCGGTAGCCCTGGAAACAGGAATCGGTCCCGGAGACAGTGGATTGACCGGCTCCAACAAACGCCGACAGGATCAGCCCGAGGAGAGCAAAGGTTCGCATAGAAACCACCTCAATGAAAGAGCCACACTGCGGGTAGCGGTTGCTTGGGAAGGATCGGGCTTTTCACCGACACTTTCAGTTCGTCACTCCCGGTCTTCTCAAAGAAAACGACCCTGATAGCGTGCAATCCCCTGGCCAGTCCGATGGTACCTTCCTTTTCCAGCAGGCTGTGCAGTCCATCATTATCCACAACCAGCTTCCCGTCAATATACAGGCGGCTTCCATCATCGGAAGCAGTATAAAATGTATAGATATTTCGCTCCGGTACGCGGATGTACCCTGTGTAGCTAAAACCAAACCGTTCGAGGCTGGCCCGGGGCGAAAAGGAAAAACAGGGCAAGCTACCCTCCCTGATCACCTTCAGTGTATCGAAATCAGGCAGGCTGTCCCATGTTCCTTCGTAATAGCGGTAGTGTATGCCAGCGGCCGGATTCTCAACTGCCCTGGCCACGTAAGGGATTACCTGGGTGAAAGTACGGGCAGCCGTTCCGCTCACGGCTTTCCCTCCGCGAAAGCACCGGGCCTTACATGTTACAGTTCCTCTGATCTCCAGTGGTTCGGTGTACAGGAAAGAGGTATCAACGGGATCGGTCCCGTCGCCTGTGAAGCGTATCTCCACTCCGGGCTGGCTGGAAACGATCTCAATCCTCAGCTTATCCACGAACTGATCAAAATCGGCCCGGATGACCGGTGGATTTGTCAGATCCAGCGGGCCGGTGAGCACCAGTTTAATCACTGTGTTGTTACTGTCGGGAGGGAGGGATGGAACGCCGATGAGCAGTGCGTCATCGAAGCGGCTGACCGGCAGTGACCGGCCGGGCTGAGGCAGCAAGGCGGCTGTGCGTGCATCGTTCAGAAGGCCGGACACGACCAGCCTGCCATCGGTGGGCCAGTGAAAGATATGCAGATACAATATGACCGAATCGTTTTCTTTCTTCATTGTACAACGCCCCCAGGGGGTGTCGGTGAACGGACTTGCCTGGGTCCCGTAAATTGCCTCCCCGTTGACCTTCATCCATTTCCCGATCTCCTTCAGCCGATCCAGGCTTTCCGTCGGCATGGTGCCTTCGGCAGTGGGGCCGACATTCAGCAGGAAGTTTCCGCCCTTTGATGCGATATCCGCCAGCATCCTGATCAGCTCACGTGCCGGTTTGTAGTTCTTATCCGCTTTATTATACCCCCAGTGGTCGTTCATAGTCATGCAGGTTTCCCAGTCGGTCCCGGGGATTCCGGTGGCCGGAATCTGCTGCTCCGGCGTACCAAAGTCGCCTCCGAAAGCGCCTTCTCTGGTCAGTCCTTCCATGTCGAGTCGGCCTGCTCCCACCCGGTTGTTCACCAGGATATCAGGCCGGAGGCCCCTGACGCAGGTGTAGAGTTCCTTTCCCCAGGTCTCGTTCCAGTTGTTTTCCCACTCCCCGTCAAACCATAACACTCCGATATCTCCGTACTGCGTGATCAGTTCCTTCAGCTGTGCCTTCATATAGGCGACATACCGGTCGAACGAAGCGCTGTCGGCCGGGCGGTCCATTGCTTCCCAGTCCCGTCTCGGAAGATAATCGGGATGATGCCAGTCCATGATGGAATAGTAGAAGCAAAGCCGGATCCCTTGTTTCCGGCAGGCAGCGGAAAGCTCTTTCATCACATCCCTCCCGAATGGGGTGTTCATGATGCTGAACCCGGTCTGCCGCGTATCAAACATGCAGAATCCGTCATGATGTTTGGAGGTGATGACAAGGTACTTCATACCGGCTTCCCTGGCCGTTCTGGCCCATGCATCGGCATTGAACCTGACCGGGTTGAATTTCCCCTGAAACTGGTCATAGACATTGAGCGGGATCTCGGCTGAATGACGGACCCACTCCCCATATCCGGTTTTCCCTTTCCATTCTCCGGCAGGAATGGCGTAGAGCCCCCAATGGATGAACATGCCGAACCGCGCTTCGCGCCACCACGACATGCGGGCATTGTGCTGCTCGTATGTTTCGGGCTGTGCTACAGTATGAAACCTGCATCCGGCGAGGATGAAAAAAAGAAAATACCGAAAGTACCTCATAAGTTATTGTTCTTGGAGGCCGTAAAGGTACTGATTACTGGAGCGCCAGGAAACTATATGTTGGTCGGTACCGGGACAAGGAGTACCGTATCCCCGTCGGTGATGCCCCCGGGATAGAATCTGAGGTTCCTGTTCCCCCGGCCTGATTTGGTCATTTTCCAGATGGTTACATTGCCGCCACCATCGGGCGGAGAAGGGGGTATCTCACCCGAATTCTCCAACTGATTGATGATTGAGTCGGGAGAATCCACATCCAGGTTTACGTTCTTTGTCAGTAATGTTTCAGTGGGCACTACATAAATGTTTAGCGTTGCCATGGCTCCGGGTTTAGGGATTTTCAGGGGGTTAAATTAATGATAATTTTCAAAATTCCAGCGCTGATATAAAAAAATCCTAATTTTGGGATGATCATGAAAGACTCTTGAGTGCATGGTAAAACAGTTTTTTTTCGCCTGTTTTCCGGTTCTAGTGTTCTCGTATATACTTACAACAACGGGCTTTTCACAGGACCTTGCCGATTACCCTCTCTGCCGCCAGATCCGTATCCAGACCTGGAATCTGGATGCCGAAGTTCCTCCCAACATTTATGTCATCACCCAGGCACCGGATAATTTTTTATGGCTGGGATCCGATAAGGGTGCGTATCGTTTCGACGGGATCGCTTTTGAAGCCGTCGATGCCGATTCTTCCGTTCTGGGCAACGAATGCCACTCCATTTGTTTTCTGCAGGACCAATCCGTTCTCTGCGGATTCAGTAAAGGCAAGCTGGTCCGTTACCATGAAGGGAAAGGATCGGTCATAAGTTCCGGTCAGCATTTCGGGGAATCCATCGTCTCGGCAATCTGTGAAGATCCTTCCGGCACAGTATGGATCGGAACCGCAGGAGCCGGTCTATTCCTGTTTCAAGCGGGTATCGTATCCCCGTTCGCTGTCACTGACGGAATTCCCGCACATAATATCACTTCACTGGTTGCCGGAAAAAACGGGGAAATCTGGGCCGGAACCCAGGAAGGCCTTTGCCGGATTACCGGTCGGGCGATCTCCCAATATACCCGGAGGGAAGGATTGTCACATGATTATATTCTTTCAATCCTGCTGGATTCCAAGGAGCGGCTATGGATCGGCACTCATGGCGGATTGAACCTGTTTGCGGAGGGAACCTGCCGGCGGATTGGGAATGTCCTGTTATCGGCCGAAGCAGATATTCAGGCTCTGACTGAAGACGCACAAGGAAATATCTGGTTTGCCTCTTTCGGGGAAGGAGTGTACCGGTTCCATCCTGAGGTGACCCATCTGGAACGGATTACCGACCGGGACGGCTTACCGTCGAACCTGATCAGCTGCCTGTACTCCGACAAGGAATCCAATGTCTGGCTTGGTTTCCAGGGAAACTTCGGTCTCAGCCAACTCCAGAAACCCGTCATACAGACAATAACAGATGCCGACGGCCTTTCCGGAAACAATATCCTGCCGATTTATCCGGCTTCCGGAGGCAGGGTCTGGCTTGGTACTGCCACCGGTGGGCTGGACCTGTACACCGGCGGCCGGTTTACCCACCATGGAACTTCTGCAGGATTGGGGAACAACCCGGTGTTCACGATCGCCGAGGATGCTTCCGGAAATCTGTGGGTCGGAAGTCTGGGAAAACTCGTGGTTTATGACGGTTCTGCCGTTTCCAGGAAATACCAGCGGATGTCGCTGGGCAATGATCTCTTCCATGCCCTTTTCAGAGCCAGCGACGGTACCATGTGGGCCGGAACCGAAAAAGGGATCTATATTTTCCGCAACCAGGAGATCAGCACCCTGACCCGGGCCAACGGCCTTTCCGGAGAACAGATCTTCTGTTTCGCAGAGGACCGGGAGGGGAATATCTGGATAGGCACCCAGGAAGGCGGGATCACTATTTATACACAAGGTGGTATCGAGCAGATCACGGAAAAAGAAGGCCTCTCCGACGAAATGGTCCTGTGTTTTATGGAGGATTCGGAAGGGATCATGTGGGCAGGCACTGCTACAGGCGGTTTGAACAGGATCGACCGCCGTGCAGGCCGGATACACACCTTCGGTGAAAAGAACGGGCTTGACAACACCATCAGCCAGATCCTTGAAGATTCTTACGGATATCTCTGGTTAGGCACCGGGCGCGGCATCATGACGATCGAAAAGAAACAGTTCCAAGACCAGATAAACGGAGCCCTGCAGAAGCTTGATCCGCAGGTTTTCTATTCCTCGGAGGCAAACCAGGTCATCTCCCTGAATGCAGGGATATTCCCTGCGAATTGCCGGTTCCCCGACGGAACTCTGTGGTTCCCGACCAACCATGGCATAGCTGTCATCCACCCTGAACTGATGCACGGGAAGGTGGATTTTCCCCGGCTGATCCTGCAGGAAGTGGATGTCAACCACACTATTCAGCCTCTGCAAACCAGTTACGTATTCCCTCCATCGGTAATCCACCTGGAGATCAGGTTCACTGCCCCTACCTTCATCGCTTCCGATCAGATCCAGTTCCGATACCGGCTCATGGGATACGACGACGAATGGATATACCCCAAAAGAAGGACCGCCTATTTCACTAAAATTCCTTACGGAAGCTACAGGTTCGAGGTCCAGGCCTCCAACCGCCTCGGGCAATGGAACGATCAGGTTTTACGGATCCCGATGCACATCAAGCCATTCTTTTATGAGTCGGTCTGGTTCATGATCCTCTGCGCCCTGGTCGGCATTTTTCTTATATATGCCACGGTTCGTTACCGTATCCGACAAATCCGGGAGAAGGAGCTTGAAGTGCTGGTGGAAAAACGAACTGCAGAGCTGAAGCAGCTCAACCGGGAACTGGATCAGCGTGTCTTTGACCGGACAGCGGAGCTGGCAGCGTCCAACCAGGAACTGGAGGCTTTTTCCTATTCGGTTTCGCACGACCTGCGTGCTCCGGTCCGACGGATCGAAGGACTCATCCAGGCAGTGATCGAAGATTTCGCTTCCCAGATGAACCAGGCGGGAAAAGATTTTCTTGAAAAGATCCGCGAGTCGACCGGCGAAATGAACCAGCTCATCGAGGAGTTCCTGAAACTGGCCCGTATTGCGCGTCAGGAACTCGACAAGACCGAACTCGACATGAGCCGGCTGGCTGCGGAAGTGACCGACGATCTTGCCAGGACAGATCCCGGACGAAAGGTTATGGTGAATATCCACCCGGGACTGAAGGCCATGGGAGATACCCGGTTGATCAGGATTGTGTTACAGAATCTCCTGGGAAACGCATGGAAATACACAGGGAAAAATCCTTCCGCAGAGATTGAGTTCGCCTGCCGGAAAGATCATCATCAGGCCATATTCTTTATCCGGGATAATGGCGTGGGTTTCGATATGAACCATTACGACAAGTTGTTTGCTCCCTTTATGCGGTTGCACAGTGATGATCAGTTCACCGGGACAGGGATCGGGCTGGCCACCGTGAAACGCATCATCGTGAAGCATGGCGGCAAGATATGGGCGCAAAGCGAACCCGGGAAAGGGAGTACGTTTTATTTCACCTTTTAATTTTTCTGCCGATGGAAAAGATCAAGGTCCTGCTTGTGGAAGACAATGATACGGATGCCCTTCTCGTCGTCAGACAGTTGAAGAAGGAAGGTTTCGACGTGGACCATGTCCAGGTGAAGACCCGGGAAGAGATGGAAGCTGCTCTGAACCGGCAGGACTGGAGCCTGGTCATTTCCGATTATTCGCTTCCCGGTTTTGGAGGCAATGATGCGCTGGATCTGTTTAAAGCCAGATGCCTTGACATCCCCTTCATCCTGGTCTCGGGCACTGTCGGGGAGGACATTGCAGTGTCGATCATGAAAGGGGGGGCCAACGACTACCTGATGAAAACCCACCTTCACCGGCTTGGGCCTGCGGTGAAGAGGGAAATGGAAGAAACACAGCTGCGCAGGGATAAGAAACGCATCGAATCCGTTCTGTCGAAGACCGAAAAGCGGTTCCAGCGCCTGATCCAGGATGTACATGACATCGTATGGATGGGCTCGGCGGATGGCACCCAGTTCCACATTGTAAATCCGGTGTTCTCGCAGATATACGGCAGGCCTGTGCAGGAGCTTCTGGAAAACCCGGGACTACTGAAAGAAGTGGTCTATGAAGCTGACAAGTCCCATGTGGAACAGATGGCCACGCATCTGATGACCCATGGGGCCTGCGAGGGAGAGTACCGGATCGTACGCCCCGACGGGGAGATCAGGTGGATCTACGACCGGCAGTACATGGTCATCGGCGAAACCACGGAGGATTCCCTTCGCGGAGGAATTATCTCAGATATCACCGGGAAAAAGCAGGCCGAGCAGGAATTGATCCAGACGAAAAAGGCGGCGGAGGAATCCAGCCGCCTCAAGTCGGCCCTGCTCCAGAACATGAGCCATGAGTTCCGCACCCCAATGAACGGGATCCTGGGCTTTTCCCAGATCCTCCTGGAGGAACTGACGGAGGAAGAACCCCGGAAGAAGGCCGAATACATTTGTACTTCAGGCAGAAGACTGCAGCAGACCCTCGATTCAATTATGTTCTATTCCCAGCTTACATCGGGCATTCCGGTGAAGCCGGTCAGTATCGACCTTACACACCTGGTCGGGGAATGCCTGGAATCCTTCCGTAGCTGTTCCGAAGAGAAGGGCCTGTCGGTGCAGGCTGATATTACACCCGGCATCCGGATCCAGTCGGATGTATTCCTGGTTCAGCAAGGATTGACCAACATCCTGGACAACGCATTCAAGTTCACCGTTCAGGGCAGTGTGACAGTGACCGCCGATTACCAGGACCCCTCGCAAAGCCATGTCAGTATCCGGGTCGCCGACACCGGTATCGGGATCCCTGAGGAAAAGCATGCCCTGATATTCGAGGAATTCCGGCAGGCGGAAGAGGGATTTAACCGGCCCTATGAAGGATTCGGACTGGGTCTATCCATCGCATCCAAAAGCGTGAAATTACTGGGAGGATCGTTGTCGCTCCGGAGCCGGCAGGAACAGGGCTCCACATTCACCATCACCCTGCCCGTATCCTGGAGCGGAGCCCGGCCCGACATTCCTGAACGTGCGATTGGCCTGGCTTCTATCCCGGTGCCGGCTGCTAAAGCGAAAGCCGGGGTGCCTGCCATCCTGCTGGTGGAAGATAACGAGGCGAACATCGAGCTGGTGAAACTTTACCTGAAAAAAGGATATACGGTGGATGTCGCCCGGGGCGGTGAGGAGTCTCTGGACATGGTCAGGAAAAAACCGTACGACTGCATACTCATGGATATTAACCTTGGGCATGGTATGGACGGAATCGATGCGATCACCGGGATCAGGAAACTCCCCTCCTATCAAACTGTTCCTATCATTGCCGTAACCGGCTATACCTTCCGCAATGAGAAGGATTTCATCATTTCCAAAGGAGCCGATTATTACATCGAAAAGCCATTCAAACGGCAGGATCTTATCGGGATCCTCTCGGAAATCACCGGATCAGGGTGAGCGTACCCTTGTTCGTAACCGTATGCCTTCCCGAATCCATGTACCAGATCGCCCATACGTAAACACCTTCGGGAGCCGGCTTTCCGCCGACCGTTCCGTCCCAGGATTCTTCAGGATCAGTGGTCGAAAAAACGACCTCCCCCCAGCGAGAGAAAACCTGAAGATTGAACTCGGTGATATTCTCCGGCGGGATTCCGATGATACCAAACACGTCGTTCAATCCATCTCCGTTGGGAGTGAAGGCATTCGGAAGATATGGGATCACCACCACGGTGACGCTGTCGGAGAACTCCTGCCCGTCGCATAAAGTGCAGGTCGCATAATAGGTCGTTGTCTGAGAGGGGGCGACAACAGTGCTTTGCCTGGAAGAGATCTGTTCGGCGCCGCAAACCCAGCGATAGGTGATCTTCTCTCCCGGGACGATCGGCTGCAGTACATAAGGTATCGGGGCGATCTGAAAACTGTCGGTAGAGGTCGGGGTGTATTTCCATCCCTCCATGCGGGCTGTCCACGAGGTGGCATTCCGGCCCGGGACGGCATACCCGATATATCCGGTGATGTTCTGCACTCCCTGGGTGGCCTGATTTCCCTGCCAGTCAGTACATAAAGGCTTCCGCATCAAATGGTTCTCGATGGTGTTTGATCCCTCGTTCAGCACAATCTGGAAAGTCACCAGTGAATCCATGCATTCGTACATCGGAGTCTGGCACCACATCACCACCAGCCGGCGGTTGGAATCCTGTCCCAGGGTTCGGTAAAAGATATACGGACTGCCGGCAATGATCGGATTCATGTCCTGGAACGGGCCCAGGATGCAATTTTTCGGATTATAATCGGCTGCGTTGGGAATGGCGAAAGGCTGGCGGGTGCCACGGGCATTGGGATTGGGTGAGAAACTGATCCATCCGTTGGCACCTGCATAAAACTCTGTGTAATTATCCCCGAAAAAAGAAAAACTGAAACCGATCGGGAAAGGGCCTTCCACGCCGTCGTCGGAAATGGTGATCCCCGTGCCGATCAGTCCGTAGGTGGCGGTCAGGGTGACCGGTACACCGGTATTCACTGTGTCGTTGGGTCCGGCATCGAACTGGGCGAAGGAGATGACGGGCAGGGTTGAAAGCAGGAGTACGAAGGACAAGAAACGAAGGAGATGTGATAAGGAGGTCATGACAGGGGCAAAAATGGGCAAATTCTTTCAAATAAATGCTATTTTTGTTAGGTCATTCGCCTTCTCCGGAAACGGAAGAACTCACCTAAAAGTACATACTATATGAAAAAAGACACTGCCATCTTCAGCATTATCCGGAAAGAGCTTCACCGGCAAACGAGCGGGATTGAACTTATCGCCTCGGAAAACTTTGTCAGCGAACAGGTGTTAAAGGCCATGGGATCCTGCCTGACCAACAAATATGCTGAGGGATACCCGGCAAAAAGATATTACGGCGGCTGCCAGCATGTGGACGAGTCGGAAGCCCTGGCCATTGAACGGGCCAAGCTGCTATTCAGGGCCGACTGGGCCAACGTGCAGCCCCATTCAGGAGCACAGGCCAATATGGCTGTCCTGATGACCGTACTGAAACCGGGGGATACCTTCATGGGGCTTGACCTCGCGCACGGGGGACACCTCTCGCACGGATCCCCTGTCAATTCTTCCGGGATCCTGTACAAGGCTGTGGGGTACCAGGTGGATGAAGCGACCGGTGTCATCGACTATGACAGGATGGAGTCACAGGCCCTGGAGGTGAGGCCGAAATTGATCATTGCCGGAGCTTCGGCTTATTCCCGCGACTGGGATTATCAGCGCATGCGCCGCATCGCCGATCAGGTGGGAGCCATCCTGATAGCTGACATTGCCCATCCCGCAGGGCTTATCGCCCGTGGATTGCTGAACGACCCCCTGCCATGGTGTCATATCATCACCACCACCACCCACAAAACCCTGCGCGGGCCGCGCGGCGGAATGATCCTGATGGGGAAAGATTTCCCGAATCCATGGGGACTGACCACCCCGAAGGGAGAGATCCGGATGATGTCACAAATGCTGGACTCCGCTGTGTTCCCCGGGGTGCAGGGTGGTCCGCTGGAACATGTGATCGCTTCGAAAGCTGTTTCGTTCTTTGAAGCGCTGTCGGCCGAATACCTGGAGTATATCCACCAGGTTAAAAAGAACGCATCGGTGATGGCCAAAGCCTTTGTCGACAAAGGATATCATGTGATCAGCGGGGGAACCGACAACCACCTCATGCTCATCGATCTGCGGAAAAAATTTCCCGCAGTGACCGGGAAAACGGTGGAAAATGCGCTGGTCCGCGCCGACATAACCGTTAACAAGAACATGGTGCCGTTCGACAGCCGTTCCCCGTTCCAGACCTCCGGATTGCGGATCGGGACTCCGGCCATCACCACAAGGGGGTTGAAGGAATCCCACATGATTCCAATCGTGGAGATGATCGATGAAATCATCTGTGACCCGGAGAATGAACAAAAAATCCAGAAGACCCGGAAACGGGTGAATGAAATGATGTCGCAGTTTCCACTGTTCGCAAGTTAAATGACCAGCTCCGTCGAAATCCTGAACCGGGAGATCAGCTGGCTTCATTTCAACGGCCGGGTGCTCCAGGAAGCGGCCGACAGGAAGAATCCCCTGATAGAACGGCTCAAGTTCCTGGGCATCTTTTCCAATAACCGGGATGAGTTTTTCAGGGTGCGGGTGGCTACCCTGAACCGTATGCTTAAAGTGGGGAAGGGTCAGAATGACAAAACCATAAATCCACGGGAGGTTCTCCAGAGTATCGGGGAGATCGTTCAATCCCAGGAAAAGGATTTCCAACGGATCTTTGAGAGCATCGTCGGGGAGTTCGCTTCCCACGACATATATCTCGTGAATGAAACCCAACTGACCCCCGAACAGGGTGCATTTGTCAGAAAGTATTTCCAGGAGCAGGTACGGTTGTTCCTGTTCCCGATCATGCTCAGCAGTTTCCGGGATATCGCCAGCCTGGTGGACAGGTCCATTTACCTTGCCGTCAGCCTGGAAAGCAGCGATCCCGGGATCCAGCGTGATTATTCCCTCATTGAGATTCCCACCCGGTTGATCTCCCGTTTTCTGATCCTGCCCAGGAAGGGGAAAAAGCAATACATCATCCTGCTCGATGATGTGATCCGGTTCTGCCTGTCGGAGATCTTTTCCATCTTCGGATTTGGGAAATTCACCGCCTATACTGTAAAAGTCACCCGTGACGCCGAGATCGACATCGACACCGACGTTTCGAAAAGCTTCCTGGAAGTGATGGCCGAGGGGGTGAAACAGCGGAAACGCGGGAACCCTGTCCGGTTTGTGTATGACGATTCCATGCCCGGAGAGGTATTGCGGTTGCTGACTAAAAAACTGGACATCCGGAAAGACGATCCCATCCGGGGTGGCGGCCGGTACCACAACTTCAAGGACTTCATGGGCTTCCCCGACCTGGGCCACCCGGAACTGGAATACCGGCCACTGCCACCGCAACGCCACCGCGACATCACACCCAACATCAGCATTCTCAACCTGATCAGGCAGAAGGATATCATGTTGCATTTCCCGTATCAGACCTTCCGCCACGTGATTGACCTGCTGCGTGAAGCATCGATTGATCCGAAGGTCCGGACCATCAAAATGACCATTTACCGTGCCGCCAAGAATTCAAGCGTGATCAACGCCCTGATCAATGCGGCCCGGAACGGGAAGTCGGTGACCGTGTATATGGAGCTCCAGGCGCGTTTCGATGAGGAAGCCAACATTTTCTGGGCACAGCGCCTGCACGAAGAAGGAGTGAAGGTCATCCACAGTATTCCTGGATTCAAGGTCCATTCCAAATTGCTACTCATCCAGCGGAAAGAGACCCAGAAAACCATCTCC
>Ga0233425_10008208_pt1 | contig 14059 bp, 7 predicted proteins | sample Watercolumn_Towu_2_FD_181712 | JGI IMG/M metagenome (GOLD analysis project Ga0233425, IMG submission 181712) | Freshwater microbial communities from Lake Towuti, South Sulawesi, Indonesia - Watercolumn_Towuti2014_140_MG | ecosystem: Environmental > Aquatic > Freshwater > Lake | place: Indonesia...
CGTTCCCGCCATGCTGGCGTTCGATGTTCGACTTGGAGTACAGGATCGCGAGGTCCTGCGGCGTGTAGGCGGGCTTCACGAAGACGGTGCCGAGCTTGGCAAAGAGCTTGTTGCGGTCGGCGATGCCGGGCGCGGCCTCGCTCTTCGCGTTGAGGCCCGGGGGAACCGCCAGACCCTGGATGCCGGTGATGAACGAGAGGTTGTGCTCCTCGCTGAACGCCTCCGGCGTCATGCTGTACCACTCGGGCAGGTACCACGTGGGCTTGTCGAGCTGCCGCGGCAGCGCAAACTCGAGGAAGAACGAAGGGTTGAAGTTGCGCAGCCAGAAATCGTTGTAGCCGCCGTGGCCGCTGACCACCGGCATGCTGCGCACGACGTTGAAGTAGTAGCCGTCGTGATAGGCGGTCCAGCCGTACTGGCTCTGCGTCACGGGCAGGTAGCCGGGCTTCATCTTCTCGAGCGCCTGCTTGCCGGCCCGCCAGAAGGCATCCATGAACCCGAGTTTGAACTCGCAGACCTCCCGCCACTGGGCGAGTCCTTCGGGCGTCTGGGTGTCCACCTTGTCGAACCACGGCATCTCGCGGCCGTACGCGCGCTGGAAGGCCGCGCGCTGGAAGGCGATGTCGTGCGCCGAGAACAGCGGCTTGCCGTCCTCGCCCTTGAGATAGGGGTGCGGCAGCCAGGTCAGCCCCGGCTCGTCGTGCAGGTGCGCGCCGATGGCGTTCGGCATGGTGCGGAAGCCGAACGCGCGGTCCACGCCGCGCTGGATCGCGCCGATGTAGACGTTGGGGTCGGACCAGTCGTTCGAGAGCCGCAGGTCGTGCTGGTGGCCGCCGCCCATGAGGCAGGAGCCCATCACGTCCTGGCCGCTGGGGATGGACTCCTCGCCGGTTTCGCCCCACGCCAGGTTGAAGCCCAGGCCGTCCACGCCTTCGGCCAGCATCTGGTCGTTGCGCGACCCGCCCCAGTGGATGAGCTTGTAGTCGCTCTGGCGCACGTGGGAGCAGACGGTGAAGGTCGCCTCGGCGCTCGCGCCGTCGGCCTGCACGGTCACCGTGTAGGCGCCTGGCCGCAGCAGCCAGCCGTTGAGCTTGAGGTGCTCGACGGCCGAGGCCTGGCCATTGGCCGCGGCTACGGCCGCAACCGGGAAATCGAACGAGAGCGCGCTGCCGTCGGCGCCCGCAACCTTCAGCGTCAGGGACCCGGCGGCCAGCCCCGCCGCATCGCTGCGCGTCACGGCCAGGTCAATCCGCTCGTTGGTCTGGTAGAACTTCCGGCCGAGCGGGAGCTTCAGGCTCAACTGAGCCGCCCCGGCCTGCGCCGCCGCAAGCATCACTGCCACCGCCACCAGCACATGGTTCCGCATCGTTCCGGACCGCGTCATCGTGCACCTCTCATCGGGAGTTGATAAGAAATCGCGTAACTACTCAGGACATGTATCGCGACGGCAAGAACCGGTGGACGACTACGGCGACGACTACGGTGGACGCGCTCGGAATTCCCCTCGTTATCCGTAGTCGTCGCCGTAGTCGTCCACCGACCTCCACCACCTGAGTAGTTACGAAATCGCTTTTCAGGCGGCGCGGGTACCCGCCCGCTTGGACCGGCCTGAAAGCGCGCTTTCATGGGGGGGGAAGGTAGCAAAGCCGGGGTGGAGGGGGCAAGAATTATCACCGCGGGCTTCCGCCGCGAAAAGCATTTTTTCGCATTTTTTCGCTTGCGTTTCGGGGGGAGGTAGACCATGCTTTGTTTTGGAAGGATTGGTTGGGGCCAATTCTCTCAGGCGCCCGCCGCGGGCGGCGCTGAACAGTTACACAGGAACTACACTGAGGAGAATCTCATGAACGCAGGGAATCGTTTCATCGCCAGCGCGGCCCTGGCCGCACTCGCAGCACTGTCGGTCAGCCCGACCGCCCAAGCGGCGTTCACGGACGGGAGCACTCCCTATACAGACCTGACGGGTACGGGAACCACGTCAGACTCCTATGGTAGTCCGGCCGCCGCTGGCTGGCACAACAACAGCGTGGATGGCGGCGATTCGGTGTATTGGGAGTATCCGGCGCACGGCAACGCGCCGCTGTACTACCAGGAGACCTGGGGCAGTACGTTGAAGACCATCGGCACGGTCATCATCGACACCTCGACCCGGCCGTTCAGCGGCACGGTGTACGCCCAGACGTCACCGGGCGGCCCCTACAGCACCGTGGTCGGTTCGTTCGGGCCGAACAGCAAGCGCGGCGTGACCGTCGTCAACCCCACCACGACCAGCATGTACGGCATCAAGATCGAGATCAACAGTTCGACCGACTCGAGTTGGTATCAAGCCGGCGAAGTGAGCCTGTACAAGGAGACGTTTGACAATGTCGCCCGCGGTCAGACCTCGGTGTTCACCGTGAACGGTAGCCCGTCTGGTGGCGGCTCGCTGACCGATGAATCCTGGGGTACAGAGTGGCGCTCCAGCACCGGTGATGGAACCTACACGGCGGGCTTCGAGTTCACGGATGGGCTGGCCCACCCGGTTCAGGCGCTGCGCTACGCCGGCGGTGTTCCGCACGCCGCCAATTACTATGTCTGGCGCAATCCGACCGTGCAAATCAAGCAGGGCGGCATCTGGTCGGACCTCGGGACGGTCAACTTCAGCAACACCTCCGAGAGCCTCCGCTGGATCGACTTCGGCGCACAGTTGCAGGTGCAAGGCGTGCGATTCTCCGGCGTCAATCCCGGCATCAATAATGGCGGCGACGTCTTCATCGACGACATCATGGCGCTCGCAATGCCGCCCTCGCCGCCCCCCTCCGGCACCCTTGTCACGATCCGGTAGACGCGCCGTCTGGTCATTCCGTGAGCCGGACCTGGTTCTGCACGGGGGTAGGGTCAGTCCTGCAAAGAGCAAGTAGACGGTCACGTCCAGTTCCGCATTTGCAGGACTGAACCTTCAACGATGGCACGGCCACCGACTCGGTGGGCACCGCGCATGGAACGCTGTACGGCTCGGCGACGATCGCCGCTGGCCGGCTGCACTTGACGGGCTCCAACCCCAACAACCGGATGGAGACTGGCAGTTTCGGCCACACGCTGGCGGAGAAGACGCTGGTGGCTTGGTGCACGCTGGAAAACAGCGAAAACGACAGTGCCGGCGGGCCGCTGTCGGTGCAGAGCGGGTCGGGGTCGGTGTTCGACGCGATCGTCTACGGGGAACGGGTCCACAAACAGTGGATGAACGGCAGCGACTATTGGAACCGCACACCCGTGAACAACGGCGGCGCCGCGGAGACGCTGGCAGAACCGGATGCGATCATGATGGCCATCGTGTATGCATCGAACAATGGCATCAAGATCTACCGCAACGGCACGAGCTACGCCACCATTACCCAGGGATCCCTGGTCAGCTTCGGAACGGATGCCGTCGCCCTGATCGGGCCGCGCCACGGCGCTTCCGGGACTTTCAACGGCTACTTCAACGGCTACATTGACGAGGCGCGGATTTACAACACGGCGCTCAATTCCAGCCAGATCGCGGTGCTGGCCGCGGAGGGACCGGTGACCGTGCCGGTCCGCGGCACGGTCATCTTGCTCCGCTAGTCCGCCTATGTGGATTCAAACTCTTCTCAGCAGAAGTTGGCCGGCGCCATCTCGTAGGCGGTGAGCTCGCGGACCTTCGCGCCGGGCGTGCCGTAGAGCAACACGCGCTCGCCGCCGTTCTCGGGGTACACGCGGCGGCAGATGGCCTGCCGCTCGTTGGCGTACACCTCGATGACGCCGCGGTCCACGAACACGGTCAGGTCGAGCGCCTCGCCCCGGGCCAGCGCGAACGGCGCGGCTTCGCGGACGGGCCGGCCCTGCTTGCCGCTGCGCGTGGCGTCGAACACGAGTTCCCGCCGGGCGCCGTCGTACTCGAGGCGCGTGTACTCGCTGAGGTCGCCGTTGGCGCGCACGTAGAGCCCCGCCTTGCCGTTCGCCGGTAGCGCCACCCGCAGCCGGATCTCGCACGACAGGCCCTGCACGCCGGCCAGAGCCCCGGGGCGGGCGCTGAGCCGCGCCACGCGCGGCCGCACGGGATTGCAGCGCAACTGCTCGAGCTCGGGCGCGGGGGCCATGCCGAGCGCGCCGTCCTTGCGCAACCACAGCACGCGGGGCAGGCCGTAGACGCCGGACCAGCCGAAGCGCAGTTCGTCGGCGCGGTTGTCGGTCAGCCACGCCCACATGATCTGCCGGCCCTTGCCGTCCACGAGCGCCTCGGGGGCGAAGTACGTGTTGTCCACCCACGTCATGCGGCCGTGCTGTTCCGGGACGAACCGGTCGCGGGCCCGATCGTAGGCGCCGATGTAGTACTGGCAGCCGCGGTTGTGGGAGATGAAAAGCTGCAGGTGCTTGCCGCTGGGTGCGCCGCCGTCCTTGCTCGCCGGCAGCGGCAGGAAACTCGGGCACATGTCGTCTTCGTCGGGCGCGGTCGCACGGTTTGAGGCGTCGCGGGTGTAGAACCGGCGCCGGTACTCCCACTTCCTCAGGTCTTGGCTGCGGAAGAGGTCCACCCAGTCGCCGCGGACGTCCTCCGGCGCCTGCGCCTTCGCGAGGTCTTCCGGCGTGTACTTGTGCAGCCCATCGCGCTTGAACTTCGCGAGCACGCAGAGGTTGCCGGTCTGCAGGTAGTAGAACCGGCCCTTCTTCCAGATATTGCTGGGGTCGGCGCAGCCCAGGAAGGACGAGGCCTTGCCGCGGGCCTTGACCTCGAGCACACCCGACTCCGTGCACGCCAGGGCATGGTTGGCGAACTTCTCCCAGCGCTCAAAGTGGCGATCGGCGCTCCGGGCGATGCGGATGCCGCCGTGGTGCTTGTCCTTCACCGGCAGGCCCCAGTAGGTGAGGTAGCAGGCGCCGTCGGAGTCCACGAACGCTCCGCCGCTGAAGATGCCGCCGTCGAGTTCGTCGGGCACGATCGCGTCGGGGTGCGCGCGCCAGTGCACGAGGTCGTGGCTGGAGAGATGGCCCCAGCGGAAGCCGTCCGAGCGGCACGCGTAGAGGTACATCAGGTGATAGCGACCGTTGGCGTAGAAGGCGCCGTTGGGGTCGCCCGGGATGCCGATATCCTCCGGCGTGGCGAAGTGATAGGTCGGACGGTGCGGGTCGGCCAGCAGCGCCTCGCGCACCAGCCGGGTGTGTTCTATGGCCGTCTTCATGTCTTCGATCTGCTTCATGGTGTTGCTCCTCGCAGGTTCCCCTTCCGCGCTCACGGTGCGGGACGCGGTGTGCCGGGCACGACGATCTGCCCCGCGGGATTCTCGTCCGAGGGGAATAGGGGACGCATCCTCCCAATTCACAGAGCCTCTTGCAAGACCCACCTTTTTAATGAGCTCGCGCCACTTGGCCGACGGAAGGTGGCGGGGCCCCGCACCAGAGACTTCGTCACGGTGCGGGGCAAGCTTGTGTTCGGACACATCGATGATCTGTACGGCCCGGCCTGCGGCCTCGGCCTCTTCGGCGGCGCTTCCGTCGCCGAATTCCTGGACGACGCGCTCCTTCGTCCGGCTCCAGCCCGCCTGCCATTCGGCGTCGGCCTTGCGGATTTGGGCTGCCTGTCGCGATTCGGCGGCGGACCGTTTCTGCGCCTCTATGGAAGCGGGGTCCATGAAGACGCCGCCGTACCGGCGAGCATGCGCCGCATTCCCGCGGTGGCGACATCCTCCTCGTTGGCAGGGGGCGGTTCCCTGCCGATGCTGACGACCACGGCGCTGCCTCCATCAGACGGGATGTCCTGCGACGGACGGCATCGTGCATGCGTAACTTCCTCGACAGGCTACAGCCTGGTCACGAACCGGCCCGTGCTGAGCGGCACGACGCCGACCGGCTACGAGCCCGACCCGCTGCACGGCACGCGCGAGGAGTTCCGCGCCATGTGCCGGCGGATCGCCGGCCGCGGCGTGCCGCAGCTCGTCTGGATGAGCCACGCCGGCCTCATGCCCCAGGGCGGGCCGGACAACCGCGCCATGGCCAAGCTGCTCGCCGAGGCGGGCGGTCCGCGAACCTTCACGCCGCTGCCGGGCGACCTGGCCGTGATGGAGAGCCGCAACCTGCTGGTCGTGCCGTTGCTCGACGGCATCAAACGCCATGACCGAGAGGCCGCAACCGCAAGTTACCGACATGACGCCCCTGTCGCGTCGCCCAGCCTACACCCGCCACAGATTCTGTCCCCAAGCGCCTCCTCTTTCATTCCACCTCAAGACCGGCTATCCTCCGTGCCGATTCCTCAGTGGGACGAACTCGAGTTGGTGCGGCGGGGGGAACCGCGACCGTGGAGCGTATGGAAGAGTGACTAGCGATCGTCCATCGCCGGGACTGACGCCGGTGTCCGTGTTAGCCTGTGTCATGGGCATGCTCGCGACGGGCATGCTGATTCAGTACGGCGACATCACGGTGGCGGTCAGTTTCGCCTCGGAACACACGCTGGCGCTGCCCGCGATCTGGACGTTCGTGGCCGTCTCGCTTTTCTGCGGCCTGTTGCACCGGCTCACCCGCCTGCGCCTCCTCACGCGGGCGGAGCTCCTGTGTGTCATGTTCTGCATGCTCATCAGCGCGCCGCTGATGACGCAGGGATTCTGGCACCGCGTGGTCGCCATTCTCGCGACCAACCCGCGGATGGCCGACTTCGAGAAGCTGGATGCGATGAGCGACAGGCTCTGGCCGCACGGCCCGAACCTGATCCGCGACGTGCTGCGGCCGGACAACCCGTATCTGGTCGCGGCGGGGAACTGCACGTGGAAGGACGTGGCGGTGGAAGAGGGGCGGACGGCGCGCGTGCCGGTGCTGGAGAACCGGGACAAGGACGGCGCATCGGCGCTGCGCATCCGGCTTCCGGCCGACCGCGGGGGCGCGCCGTTCGTGATGCCGGGCGAGCCGTACATGATCAGCGTCCTGGCCCGCCCGGCGGATCTGGGGCCGACGGCGAAGTACCACTGCCGCATCCGCGCCGAGGGCGTCTCGGCGTTCACGGAGTTCTTCTCCTCGTCGCTTCCGTCGAAGGTGAACTTCCTGCACCCGGGCGGATTCCGGCGCGTGGGGGCCTACGGGGTCAAGTTCCCGCCGGAGGCCGCGCGGGGGTGTGTGCTGGAGTTCGGGCTGTCGGGAAACGGCCGGGTCGAACTGTGGACGCGAAGCTGTTCAACGTGGCCGTGCTGGAGGGCCTGTACCGCGGCAAGCAGGAGGTGACCGCGAGCCAGTACGCGGCGCTGCCGGTGGAGCAACGGGCGAACCTGATCGTGAAGCCGGACCACATGTGGAGCGTGGCGGGCGTGCGCTTCCTGCTGGCGGGCTACATCCCGGTGGCCGACTGGGCCATGCCGGTTCTGGTGTGGACGCTGTTCGTGCTCGTCGTGCTCACGGCCATTCTGGCGCTGAACATCCTGATGCGCCGGCAGTGGCTGGATAGCGAGCGGTTCCAGTTGCCCGCCGCCCGCGTGCCGGCCGCCCTGCTGGACGACGAGGGCGCGGAGACGGGTTCGTTCCCGGCGATCTGGTCGAACCGGCTCATGTACGTCGGCTTCGCCGTGGCGCTCGCGTGGGTGATGCTGAAGGCGTGGCACTTCTACAACCCGAAGGTGCCGGACGTGGCGGTGAAGGTGTTCCTGCAGGAGTACTTCACGGACCCGTCCTGGGGCCAGATGTGGTCGCGCTGGCGCTTCGAGATCGAGGGGATCTTCCTGGCGATGTGCGTCTTCATGGAGTTGAACGTCCTGCTGAGCCTTGTCCTCGGCTACGTCGCGTTCCGCGGTCTGTACTGGGTCGGCGAGGTTTCGGGGCTCACCATCGACCCGAACTACCCCTACGCCGGCGAGCAGACGATTGGGGCCTACCTGGGCTACGCGGCGATCCTGCTGGTTTTCGCGCGCAAGCACGTTTGGCGCGCGGTGAAGGCGGCGGCGCGCGGGGACCGGGCGGAATCGGCGGGCGAGGCCCTTTCCTATCGCGGCGCTCTGGCGCTGCTCATCCTGTCCGTCGCGGGCGGGGTTGCGTGGGCCCGTTGGATGGGGATCGCGCCGTGGAGCATGCTGGTGTTCGTGGTGTTCCTGGTCACGATCGGGTTGGTGGCTTCGCGCATTCGCGCCGAGTGCGGCACCCCGTGGGGCTACTTCGCGCCCCCCAACCTCGCGCTGTTCATGGGGTTGCTGGGCGGGGTGTGGCGGTTCGGGGCCGAGGCGATGATCTTCTGCTACATCGCCAGCTTCATGCTGGGGCCGACGGTCTTCTACCTGATCCCCGGCGCGCAGATGGAACTCCTCGGCCTGGGCCGCCGCTGGAACGTGAGGCCGCGGGATCTGGTCGTGTGCGCGACGCTCGGCGTGCTCGGCGGGATGGCGATCGGCGGCTGGGTCTTCCTCTCCAACGCGTACGCGATGGGCGGCGACACGAGCCGCTACCAGTGGGCGTTCGACACCAAGTGGTGGTACTTCTTCTCGTACAACCAGGATGTGGCCGTCGCCAACAACAACTTCCTCGTCCAGGGGGCATCCGCGGCGGCCCCCGGCCAGGCCGCCGCGCACTCCGGTCTGAACCCGGCGTGGCTCGCGACCGGTCTGGCCGCCGCCGTGGCCATGGGGCTCGCGGCGCTGCGGCAGTTCTTCTCCGGCTTCTGGTTCCACCCCGTCGGCTTCGTGCTGTCGAGCACGAACTTCATGGACTACATCTGGGGCAGCGCCCTGACCGCGTGGGTGGTCCGCTCGGTCGTCCTGCGGCTCGGGGGGGCCGCCACGGTGCGCAACAAGCTCCAGCCGTTCTTCGTGGGCGTGTTCCTGGGCACCTGCTCGGCGTACCTGCTCATCCTGATTCATAGCGCCTACCTCCGGGCCATCGGCCTGGAGACGATCTACCCCATCCTCACCCCATGACCCTGAACCCCACAGCGACCCGCCGCCTGCGCCTCGCCTCCGGCCTCGCGATCTTCGGCGTCCTCACCGCCGGGCTGGTCGTGGGGTTCCTGTCGGCCTTCGCTCCCAAACCGCGCCCCGCGCGCGTGGCGCCCTACGAGGGGCATGACCAGGGACCGATGGATGCGGCCATGGCGCCGGACCGCGTGGCGGCCGAGATGGAGGCGATCCTCGCCTGCGGATCGCGCTTCCCGGGTCAGGAAGGGCTCCGCGCGGCGCAGCACCGCACGCGGGAGGCGTTCGCGGCGGCGGGGCTGGAGGTGCTGGAACTGTCCCAGACGATGGTCGCGCCGCGCACGCTGCGCCGCGCGATTCGCGACGACGCCGGCCGGCCGCTCGCCGGGGTGGAGATCTACCCGTTTCTGCCGAACCACTTCCAGCCGACCGTCACGCCGGAGGGCGGCCTGACCGGGACGCTCGTGCTGGCCACGGACGATATGCTGCGAACGCGGATGACGTTCGACGATGCCGTCGCGCTGATCGACGTGGACGATCCGCCGGCGAGCTACGGGCTCTCCTGGATTCCCTACGCGCAGGCCGGCTTCCGCGCCGTGATCCTCGCGCACCGCGAGGGCCTCGAGCGGGTTGGCTGGGAGCCGGTGGGCTCGTTCCGGGCCAGTACGCCGGTGAACTACCCGCGGCTGGCGGCGACGGCCGGCATCTTCGCCCACGTGGGCGAGCGCGTGACGCTCGATGTGCGGGTGGAGTGGGCGGAGGCCGAGCACCCCACCCTCGTGGGCATCCTGCCGTCTCCGGCGGGGCGGCGGGCGCGCGAGGCGGTGATCGTTCCGGTGTGCGTGGACGCCTGCGCGGTGCTGCCCGATCTCGCGCCGGGCACGCTGGGCGCGCTCAACGTGGCCGCGCAGCGGGCGCTGCTCGACGGGGTGCGCGTCTACCGCGACGACCCGCACCGCACGCGCGACGTGATCTTCGTGAGCTACGCATCGCAGGTGATGGGGCACCTGGCGGCGGACCGGCTCACGGCCGCCATCGGGCCGGCGTTCGATCGCGAACTGGCGGCCCTGCGGCTGCGGGACAAGCGGCAGGCCAACGACGAGCAGGCCGCGCGGATCGAGGCGTGCCGGCGCTGCTTCGACGACGCCGCCTTCGGCGCGGAGCAGTCCCCGACCGCCGCGCGTCTGGAGGCGCTGGAAAGGGGCGCGGCGGCAACGTTCAACGAGGAGTTGCGGTTCGTGCTCAACACGGTGGTGCTGGAACTGTCGGAAGTCCAGCTCCAGGCCCGTCTCGCCTTCCTCCGGGGGGGCGAGGACGCGGCTTCCGAGGCGTTCGTCAGCTACCGCGCGGCGAAGAACCGGTACGACGCGGCGCTCGCGTCGGCCGGCTTCCCGCTGTGGAAGCTCCTCGCCACGGCAGAGAAGCGGGCGCTGATGGCCGAGCACGGCGTGCGGGGGCGGCTGCGCGCGCGGTTCGACGAACTGGCCGCCTTCCATGCGCGGCGGCGGGCGGAGATCGAGCAGGCGGCGGCGCTCTACGAGCGGTTCGCGGGCTATGCGCAGGTGATCGCCGTCGAACCGTTCCTGGCGCCGGCCGATCCGGCGAAGGGCGGCGGGGAGGCCTTCTCCTTCTTCATGGGCCGGGGCGTGGAGGACCTCGGCGGACGGCAGTCGCCGGTCATCCAGGACGTGCTCGTATCGGTCGCGCAGCGGGCCGCCCTGCCGGAGGGGGTGACGGCCGCGCCGTACCGCGGCCGCGACCACGGCAACTGGGCGTCGCGGCAGCTCGGCGGCGTGCCCGTCGGCGTGGCGCACTGGAACGCCAAGGGCTACCCGGCGTTCGCCTTCATCAGCCCGGGCCGCGCCTACGCGTACGGGCAGCTCGGCGTGCCGGTGGACGCGCCCTGGATGCACGACCTCGGGAGCCTCCGCCACGCGTTGCGCGTGCTGGGCAGAACCGTGCTGACGCTGGCCTACGGCTACGGCACGTTCGAGCCCCCGGTGAAGTCGCCGCTCGCCTCGTACGGCGGCCGCGTCTACGTCTCGAACGTCGGGCGCTCGATCGTGCCGAACTACCCGCTGCCGCGGGCGTTGCTGGGGCACAAGGGGCCCGCCGGCGCCTACGAAGCGCCCGGCTACTACGCCAATCCGTTCCTCATGGCCGACGCGTACGGCCGCTATAGCCTCCCCCTCGCGAGCCTGTCGCTGGTCCCGGCCCACTGGGGCAACTACAGCCCGGAGGCGGTGGGGATGGGGCCGGACGGTCTGATCCGCTTCGCAAAAGACGAGGGGCCGCAGGGCCAGCGGGTGTACAAATCGATGAACCTCGGCTGGGGGGCGGGACGCGACAACGTGAACATCGTCACGTTCCGGTCGAGCCCGGTGACGCTGTTCGACGTGGTCAACCCGCAGAGTCTCACGGCGTACACGGGCTTCGGATTCCTGCAGCGCGAAGGGCTGGCGGGGGTGGGGAAGCACAACGTCTTCGCGGCGGCGAACGGCATCGTCACGGCCTTTCTGGAGCCAGACCGCCGGTTCTTCCTGTCGCTGAAGGCGGGCTCGCCCGACAACGAGAAGGTCCAGACGGAGCGGGCCTTCGCGCTGGGCGTCGACGGGCGGTTCGCGCCGTCCATGGACAAGGAGATCGACGGCCGCGGGTACCTGGCGGCGGACACGCCGTACCTGCGCGACGTCCCGCTGGAAGTCGCCCGCTCCATGCTGCTGGTGAACGGCCGCCGGCTGGACCTGCAGACGCGCTACGGGATGGCGGACGCCCGCACGCGCGGGTTCCACGCGCGGAGCCGCGACCTCGTGGAGGGCAGCCTCGCCGCGGGCAAGCCGAAGCTGGACGCGGACATCGCGCGCCGCGCGGCGGTGACGTACGCGACGCTCAACCACCCCGTGCTGCGCCGCTCGATCTTCGAGGCCGTCGTGGGCATCCTCTGGTACCTGGGGCTGCTCGTGCCGTTCGTCTTCTTCTTCGAGAAGCTGGTGTTCGGCTACGCGGATATCCGCCGCCAGCTCGCGGCGCAGGCGGCGATCTTCCTCGTCGTCTTCCTCCTGCTCCGCTGGATCCACCCCGCGTTCGCCATGATCCGCTCCTCGCTGATGATCCTCCTGGGATTCGTGATCATGCTGATCTCCGGCGGCATCGCCGTGCTGTTCGCGGGCCGGTTCCAGGAGAACCTCGAAGACGCGCGGCGCAAGCGCGGGCAGGTGACGGCCGCGGAGGTGAACACGTTCGGCGTGCTCGGCACGGCGTTCGCGCTGGGGCTCAACAACATGCACCGGCGGATCGTGCGCACGGGCCTGACCTGCGCCACGCTCGTGCTGCTGACGTTCGCGATGATCTGCTTCACGTCGGCGCAGAGCGACATCGTGAACACGGCTTCGGCGGTGGGCAAGGCGCCGTACCAGGGGCTGCTCGTCAAGCGCGAGCGGCTCCTGCCGATGGGGGATGCGGAGCTGTTTGCGCTGAAAACGCGCTACGGGCACCGCTACACGCTGGCGCCGCGCCGCATGGTGGTCGGCATCCAGGGGTGGGACCGGATCCTGTACAACCCCGACATCGAGCTGGCCTACGAGCCGGCGGGGGGGACGCCCAAGCAGCGGCCCGTGGCCTCGCTGCTCGAGCTGGGGCCGACCGAGCCGCTGCGGGACCGCCTGCGGCTGCTCACGCGGGGCGGCTGGTTCACGGAGGACCTGGTGAAGGCCCAGCGGGAGTGTCCGCCCGTGCTGATTCCCGAGCCGCTGGCCGCGGAACTGGGCATCGCGCCCGCGGACGTGGACCGCGGCGAGGTGCGGGCGAAGATCAACGGGAAGCCGGTGCGCGTGCACGGGATCTTCGACCCGGCCTCCCTCGCGGAGCTGCGGGACCTCGACGGCCGGGGCCTGCTGCCCTTCGACATCGAGGCCATGCGGACGGTGCAGGTCGTGGGCGGCAGCGTGCTGGCGGATGACAGCGACCCGCGCCTGAGCGCGGACCGCATCGCGATCGTGCCGGAGGACCTGGGGGTCGCCTTCGCGCACGGCCAGAACCGGCTCGTCTCGGTCGCCGTGTGCATGCCGGGACTCGCCTACAAACAGGCGCGCGCGGAAATCGACCAGTACCTGGAGCAGAGCGGTCAGACGGCGTACTACGGGCTGGACGAGGTGTCGTACCGGGGCCGGCGCGCGCGGGAGCGGACGTTCGCGGGCATGGTGGAACTCATCGTGCCGCTGCTCATCGCCGCCATGACGGTGCTGAACACGATGCGCGGCTCCGTGTACGAGCGCCGCGACGAGATTTTCGTCTACAACGCGGTGGGCATCGCCCCGCGGTATATCTTCGCCATGTTCTTCAGCGAGGCGTTCGTGTATGCGGTGGTGGGGTCCGTGCTCGGGTTCCTGCTGAGCCAGAGCATGGGCATGGCGCTGACGGCCCTGGGATGGACGGGCGGCCTGAACATGACGTTCACGACCATGACGACCATCCACGCGTCGCTGGCCATCATGGCCGCGGTGTTCCTCTCCACGCTCTTCCCGGCCCGCTCCGCGATGGCCATCGCCGCGCCGGCCGAGGATGCGGGGTGGCGGCTGCCCGAGCCCGACGGCGACCGGATGACCTTCAGCCTGCCCTTCACGTTCAACGCGCGGGACCGGATCGCCGTGCTGGCGTTCTTCCGCCGGTACTTCGAGGATCACGGCGAGGGCGGCGCCGGACGCTTCTTCGCCGACCCGCCCGCGCTCGGCGTCGCGGACGCCGGGGATCCGCTCGCCGGCGACGGCTACGTCCCTCAAGTCAGTACGACGATCTGGCTCAAGCCGTTCGACCTGGGGGTGTCGCAGGCGCTGCGGATCGAAATGCCGACGGACCCCGAGACCCGCGAGTTCCTCGCGCGGGTGACGCTGACGCGGCTCAGCGGAACGCGCGAATCGTGGGTGCGGCTGAACGAGGCGTTCGTGGGGTTGCTGCGCCGGCATTTCCTGTACTGGCGGGCGGTCAGCCCCGACGAGCGGCGGCGCCTGTTCGATGAGGCGCGTGGAGGGCTGGAGGCATGACGCCGCCCCGCACAGACCGGGAACTCGAGCAGTACCGGAACCTGCTCGAAACGCCGACCGACTTCCAGGACGGGTTCGGGTGGTCCACGGTGGCGGGCATCCTGTTCTGCGGGCTGGTGATGATCCCGGGCTCGATCTACCTGGGGT
>Ga0233425_10008209_pt1 | contig 14058 bp, 10 predicted proteins | sample Watercolumn_Towu_2_FD_181712 | JGI IMG/M metagenome (GOLD analysis project Ga0233425, IMG submission 181712) | Freshwater microbial communities from Lake Towuti, South Sulawesi, Indonesia - Watercolumn_Towuti2014_140_MG | ecosystem: Environmental > Aquatic > Freshwater > Lake | place...
CCCTAATGACTTTGTCGGTCTCATCCTTGGACGCCATGACCAACAGCATGACAAACAAAACCAAGGCTAGCTAGCCCCTTTCCCCAAAAAAATCAGCTAGCAAATGTCGTGCCGAACAGAATTGGCTTCCAGCCCCCACCGAATCGTGACACGACATCCACCCTGAGTCGCTGAGGATCGAGACGGTTCCGAAATTCAGCGGGGGCTGGAAGCCCCCGCCACGATCGTGACACGGCATTCAATTTGAGTCGCTGAGGATTGAGACGGTTCCGAAATTCAGCGGGGGCTGGAAGCCCCACCACGATCGTACCTACACCTGGTCGACTTCCGGGTGCATCCATGGCGCTCGGTAGGGGCGCCGCAGCAGCCGATTGGCTTCGTCATCCCCGCGAACCCGTTGGGCTTGTGCGTCCCAGGCCAGCGTACGCCCAAGCTGCAGCGACAGGTTCGCCAGGTGGCAGGTGGCGGTCGAGATATGTCCCTGTTCGATATCGGCTACCGGGCGGCCTCGTGTTTCGATGCAGTGCAGCAGGTCGAGCATATGCTGGCGGATGGCCGGCGCCACGTGCTGTTCCAGGTCTTTCTCACTGCGGTCTTCGGGGAACTTGTCTAATTCCATGACCACGTCGCGGTGCACGGCGTTTCCGCCGCCGATCGGCTCGAAGTCGTAGCTATTCACGCTCAGTTTGAGTGTCCCTTTGTCGCCGTAGATGGTCGCGCCCCACGGGTATTTCGGGTCGGCGGGGTGTCCGTAGGTGCGATGCTGCCAGACTACCGGAAAGGCGCCGTAGTCGAAGGTGGCCGACTGGGTATCGCTGATGTTCGCTTTGCTCGCCTTGTCGACCAGAATTCCGCCGACGGAAGAAACCGTTTGGGGCCAACCGAGGTCGAGCATCCAGCGCACGGTGTCGAGCATATGGATGCACATGTCACCCACGATCCCGTTCCCATATTCCATGAAGGCGCGCCAGCTTCGCGGATGGACCAGGGAGTTATAGGGTCGGAGTGGCGCGGGTCCGGTCCACATTTCGTAGTCCAGGTGGGGCGGCGGATCGGTGTCGGGCGGATTACCGCGCGCCCGCATATGGTAGTAGCAATAAATCTCCACCAACCCGATCGTTCCCAGTTTCCCGGGCTTGACGATCGACTCCCGCGCTTCGACCAGGTGCGGTGTGCTGCGGCGTTGCGTTCCGACCTGCACTACTCGCTGGTATTTCCGGGCCGCCGCGAGCATCGCCTGGCCCTCGACGATATCGACGCTGATCGGCTTCTGTACGTAGACGTCGGCGCCGGCCTGTACCGCGGCGATCATCGGCAGCGCGTGCCAGTGGTCCGGGGTTGCGATCAGCACCAACTCCAGGTCCTTCTGCCGCAGCATTTCCCGGTAGTCGGCGAAGGTCCGCGGCGTTTGTCTGCTGACCTGGCGCTGCGCGACAAGCTGCGCGGCGTTTTGAAGCATCAGCCGATCGACATCACACAAGGATACAACCTCGACCGGCGCGACCTGAATCAGTCGCAGCAAATCACATTTCCCGTACCAGCCCGTCCCGATCAGTCCCACACGATGCTTGCGATCCGCTCCCGCCGCAAAAGCGCCGCGCGTGAGTGCCATCAGGCTGACGCCCGTACTCTTACAGAAATCCCTACGATCCATTCTCGTCACCTCCGCGACATGTTCACGATCAGGTTCGCCGTACGATCACCTTACTGCCTGGCATGTGCGAGGAAAATGCCTGCGGCAAGAAAATTCGGCGCAGAAAGGCTGGGGAGTTCGCAAGTTTCATTTGATTGAGTTTCTCTCGCCAACCCCCTATAGTTGCGATAGATGCCACGGAGGTACTCCCATGCGTTATTCTTTTCGACTGGCGGAACTGGTTGGGTACACACCTGTGCGGGGTCAGCGGAGCGGCCTGATCAAACAGATTGGGGACGCAACCGGGCTGGATCGGCACCCTGTTTCCGGACTACTGAAGAACAAGCGGCGAAATATCTCGCTTGACATGCTTGCCGTGATCTGCAAATACCTCGTGGAACACCATGGGATTTCACCCGATCGGCTGCCGGGCGCGCTGTTCGCAGTGGAAGCCGAGGATTTCTGGGAACTGCTTGCTCGGCGACGTCGCCTGGAATTATGCGTCGGCATGCGTCGCGACAATCCGGATGCCAGCGCGGACGCGGCCTGGGTTGTGGCCTCCGATCTGGTATTGATGGGCGAACTTTTCAACGGGATCTCGACGCTGGGCAGCGCCGTCCAGCTGAAGCCGCCAGTGGACGATTCCAAGTCGATCGCCACCGCGACGGCGCTGGCCAGTACGATCCACCCACAACCGGAGCATATCAAACAGACGCTGGTACTGGCTCCCGACAATTCCGCGAAAGCGCAAGTTCTGGATCGAGCCATGGAAGTTTACAACGAGTTCCACAAACCCGGCCGGGACCGAGCGATTGTAGCGCTGGGCAGTATGAAGAGCAATCCGATTGTCGAGTTGATCATTGCCTCGGCATTCAATTGCGCGCCATTTGCCTCCCAGGACGACGTGGCGAGTGCCCGGAAACGCTCCTGCCCTTTTTTTCTGCGTTATCGCGAACACGACCCGCATCCCGAATCCTGTTGCGGCGGGATGAAGCTCGAGCGTGGCGGTACGTCCGATCTGCCGGGGATCTGGTATGAAACGCCCGACGGGAAGTGGGCCCATATTGGCTGCAATGAAAAGCAGGACGTCGCCTTCGTGTTCTACAACTATTTTGAAGCGGGCGGGCGCCTGGAGATGGCGCTTGGCGGTTACTCCGGGCGAGCTACCCGCAGCCTGGCCCGGTCACTTTCCAGTATCGCGAAGGATCTTTGGGCGCCGGTCTACGTCAACGACGGCCTGTGGATCGGCGCTTACATTGTTCAGTTCAGTTATTCTTCGCAGCAGGACAGGCAGAACGCCATCCTGACGACCGAATCGGTCGACAATCTGCGGGTCATTCCGTTGCACACCAAAGTCATCGGAAGCCGTTTCCCCAAGTTGAAAGCCGACGCTCTTTAGCGTCGGGCGAGCGTCAGGCCAGCAGTTCGTCGATCGGCCGGCCGTCACTGAGTTTCATCGGTCGGCCGATCGGCGTGATCAGTTCCCGATCGAACTCGATGCCGATCGCACGCAGGATCGTGGCATGAATATCGGCGATACCGCGCGGGTCGCTGACCAAACGGGCCGGGTCTTTTGCCTCACGGTCGGGTCGAGGATTTGTTTCTCCGATGACCCGTCCGCCGGCGATTCCGCCGCCGGCCAGCGCGATCGTGAACCCGTGCGGCCAATGATCGCGGCCTCCCAGGGGATTAATCGCCGGTGTCCGGCCGAATTCGCCTCCGCACAAGACCAGGGTCTGGTTGAGCAAGCCATCCTCGCGCAGGTGTTGCAGCAGCGCGGCGAACGCCGGATCGAGAATCTCGGCCTGCGTGCGGTGGCCGTCGTGATTGTTCGCATGGGTGTCCCAGCCCGCCAAGGTGACCTCGACACACCGCACTCCCGCTTTGACCAGCCGGGCGGCGACAAGGCAGGCTCGGCCGAAGGGAGTGTCACCGAAATTCTTGCGCAGCGACTCCGGTGCCTCGCGGACGTCGAATGCCTTGAGTTGCTCGGAGTCCATCAAGCGCCGCGCATTGGCGGTCATCGTCTGGTGCAGCGTGCGTCGCTCATCCAGCCCTCGTATTCTGCCCCGCGCGAACTCCGCTTCCAGCACATTCGTGAGATTCGCCAGTCGCCTTTGATAACGATCTTCTGGAACGCGACTGGTGACGAACGGAACCGGTCCGATCGGATCGGAGACTTTGAAGGCATCGAACTGGTCGCCGAGATACCCGCCCCGGGCAGCCCAGACGTTGGGCAGGATGGAGACGTGGCGCGGCAAGTCGATGTCGTCGCGCAGTTGATGGCAGATCACCGCGCCGATCGATGGATGGATCAGCGTCGGATCCGGGCGGTATCCCGTTTTCAGATTGTAGGTCGCCCGTTCGTGATCCCCCTCTTTGCTGACGACGGACCTGACCAGGGAAATCAGATCCATCTGTTCCGCCAGCCGCGGGTAGAGTTCGCAGATCTTCACGCCCGGTGCGCGGGTTTCGATTGCCGCCAGCCCGCCGGTTTCCGCGTTGGGGTGCGGATCAAAAGTTTCGAGTTGACTAGGACCACCTTGCAGCCAGAGCACGATTACCGACTTTGCCGGAGCACCGCCGGGTACCTGCTCCTGGGCGCGGGCCAGGGCCTGCGCCAGCGGGGTCAACCATGCGAAACCCGACAGGCCGGCCGCGCGCAGCAGCGTTCGCCGATTCCAATGCGAGATCCCGCCACAGCCCGGCGGGTCGGAGGTCGGATGCGTTTTCCCTGCCGTTCCATGCCTGCTCACCGTGCGATCCTCCATCCAGGTTCAATGATTCCAGAGAAACTCGGTGCTGTTCATCAACGTCCAATACAGATCCTCGACGGCCTGTAATCGGTCGCCGGCAGAACGCGCTTCGGCAAACTCCGCCTCAAAATGCGCCGATTCCGTCGGCGAGGGGCGGCGCGTCAGAACGGCGAGATATGCCGATTCGATCGCCGTTCGGTGGTCCGGCGCGAACAGTGCGATCCGGCTGGATGCGTTGAGCACGATGTTCTGTTCGGTGCGTTCCTTGATTAGATCACCATTCATCATCAACAGGCGCTGTGGAATGGTGCCGCCCCGATCGGTAAATTCGTCCTCGCCCATGTCACCGTATGCCTGCACGAAATCGTTCTGCTGGCCAAACTTGATCAATTGCCAGATGATATTGGACCGCGCGTCAATCGTGCTCAGCGACGCCGCCTGAAGTACGCTGCCCGCGACTTGTTCGGGGCGTAATCGAACCAGCGGAAACACCGCCCATTGATCCTCATGCGTCGGTTGCAACTCGATGTCGGCGCGGCTGTCGGCCTGGAAAACGGCACTGTGCGCGATCAGGCGGATCAGCCGGCGCATGTCGTATCCGTTGGCGACAAAGTCGTCCGCCAGTAACTGCAGGCCGGGCGGGAACGGACCGAACAGCGGAATATCGTCGATCGGCTGGACCAGCGGTTTGCCGAACATCAATGCCCAGACGCGATTCACGGCCATCCGGGCAAACGCGCGATTCTCGACGTGCGTAACCCAGGCGGCAAGCTGTTGCCGTAATGTACCCTCCTCACGCCAAAGCTCATGCTGAAATGGAACTCTCGGTTCAACAACCTGTTCGCTCTCCGCGTGCAGCAATCGTGTTCGATATTGATCCTTCACGGCGGGCGGTTCATCGCGGATACCGGTCAATCCATGGTTGCGCACGCCGCCGAAAAATGCCGCCAGTTGATGAAAATCGATTTGTGTGCCTTCGCGAGGATCCGCTGCCGTGCCCAGGCCGACCTTTCCCAGCCGATCATCATGGCACTGCAGGCAGTCGATCCGCACGCCCAGAAAAGCGCGTGTGGTCCGCGCCGCAAGCCGTATCGGGTCGGGTGGATTGCCATCCCTGTTCTGATCGGACGTAACCGTGACAAAATTGACCGAAGGCTTGTCGGTCCATAACCCCTGATCGGCGAGGATGTGGTACGCCAGTTGGCCATAGCTGGTCTTCCCCTCGTGCAGTTGGTCGCTGATCCAGGAGACGAACCGCCGTCGTCGGAAAAGCAGAAACGGTCCATCCTCGGTGCCGACGTAGGCTCGCGCAAGTCGTTCCGCGACGTAATCGGCGAAGCGGCGATCCTCAAAAACGCGCGACAACCACCAATCGATCTGCTGGTCCGGCGGCACCAACTCCAGAGCTCGTATTTCCTCCAGCGACGGGACGGTTCCCATCAGTCCCAGGGCCAGTCGCCGCACGACCAGCAGCGAGGGAGCCTTGGGCGCCGGTTGCAATCCGGCTCCTTCCCAGGCCGACTGGAATTCGCGGTCGACCTGATCCACGGCATCGCGCAGCCCCTCGGCCGCAACCTGTTCGGAGTGGAATTGCCGCGGCGTTCGTACGCGCTCGGTCCGCAGCAGATTCGCTCCCAATGCCGAGAGCCCTGCCAGGCAACTGATCAAAAACAGAAGATGACGTTTCCACATTTCCGTTCGGGCTCCGTCGATTTTCCCGGCCCGGATTGAAACGCCGGGTGCCTGACCTGGGTAACCATCGTGAATACCTTGTTTGCCTGCGGGGAGTTTCGCCGGCGAAGTCGGCAGCTTGGCCGGACTGCGGGCACTTTTTGGAAAAAAACCAGCCGGCGCGATCATCCGAACGAGAATTGCCAGAGTGACTCGAATACCAGCGCAGACCTTGCAGAGAGAATCCAGGATGCTGATGTCTGCCCCAACCGCGGTAACTCCAACGCACGCTTCGCCCAGGCTGCCGGCTCGGATCATTGCCGCGGTGGGATCGGCCTGGGAATGGTGCTTCGGGATCTTCAGCCTGCTGATCGGCTTGGCCGTATTGGCCTCGATTCCGATCCTCTCTTTTCTCAGCCTGGGGTACTTGCTGGAGGTCAGTGGACGCGTCGCCCGCACGGGGAGCTTCCGGCAGGGGTTCATCGGCGTGCGCAAGGCGGCGCGCATCGGCGGAGTCGCTCTGGGGATCTGGCTGTTGATGCTGCCGTTGCGGTTTCTGTCCGACCTTTGGTATTCGTCGCAGATTATCGAATCGGGCGGCGGCGCGACCCGCGCATTGCGGGTGGTACTGGTTCTGGCGGTGATCGTGGTCGTAGCGCATGGGGCCTGGGCCTGTTTTCGCGGCGGAAAGCTGCGGTACTTTTTCTGGCCGGCGCCGTCGCTGCTGGTACGAAGACTGGGCCAGGGCGACCTGTATCGCGAAGCCTCCGAACGACTCTGGAATTTCACTTCCAGTCTGCGATTACCCTACTATTTTTCGCTTGGTTTTCGCGGCTTCGCCGGCGCCGTGGCCTGGCTGGTCGTGCCGATTTCGGTGATCATCGCATCGATCACAATCGGTGGCGGACCAGGTATCCTGCTCGGCATTGTGGGAGCGGCGCTGCTGGGAGGCGTCTTGTTCTACCTGTCGTTTCTTGAGGTCCATTTCGCCTGCGAAAATCAACTCGTCGCGATGTTCGATCTGGGGTATGTCCGCCAGGCATTCCGTCGAGCGCCGATTGCGTTCTGGTTTTCGCTGCTGTTGACACTGGCCTCGGCCATCCCGCTCTACCTCCTGAAGATCGAGTTGACGCCTCGTCAGGCGGCCTGGCTACCGAGCTTGTTTTTTGTGGCGTTCATCGCCCCGGCCCGGCTGATCAGTGGCTGGGCGATGGCGCGTGCCCGCCGTCGCCAAACGGCCCGGAATTTTCTATTCCGTTGGGGGGCCAGGCTGGGCGAGTTGCCGGTGATCGGCTTCTATGTGCTGATCGTCTTCCTGATGCCTTTCTTGACCTGGAACGGCAAGTGGGGGCTCTTCGAACAGCACGCGTTTCTGCTGCCCGTACCTTTTTTCAAGTAGGCGACGAATTGCGGCGTGCTTTCCGATCGAGGACGCTCGCCGATCAGTCGTAGCGGATCAGGCTGTAGGTTGGCCGTGGCGCGATCCGTCGCGCACCGCCGAGCGACAAGAGTTCGATCGCGAACACGCACCCGACGATCACCACGCCCATTTTTTCGATCAGCGTACAGCAGGCCTCGACCGTGCCGCCGGTAGCCAGCAGATCATCGACGACCAGGACGCGCTGGCCGGGCTGCACGCCATCGGTGTGGATTTCCAAGGTGTCGCTGCCGTATTCCAGCTCGTAATGGAACGCGTGAGTATCGAATGGCAGTTTTCCCGGCTTGCGGATCGGCACGAAGCCGGCGTTCAATTCCATTGCCAGCGGCGCGGCGAAAATGAAGCCCCGCGCCTCGGCCGCCACCAGCGAATCGACCTGTTGACCGCGAAACGGCTCGGCCATCCGCCGGATCGACTCGCGGAAGGCGCGTGCGTCCGCCAGCAACGGCGTGATATCCCGGAACAGGATTCCCGGCTTGGGGAAATCGGGGATCGCCCGCACGTAGTCGCGTAACTCCAGGTGTTGCGGTTCTGCGTTCATTTTGCCCCCATTCGCACGGCGCCGTCCAGGCGGATGACGGTGCCGTTAAGCATCGAGTTTTCGAAAACATGTTGTGCCAGTGCCGCGTATTCGTCCGGTTGGCCGAAGCGGGATGGAAAAGGGATCTGTTGCGCCAGCGAGTCGCGCACGGCCGCGGGCGCAGCCTGCATCATCGGCGTTTCAAAGATCCCCGGCGCGATCGCGACCACGCGAATGCCAGATCGCCCCAGTTCGCGTGCGATCGGCAAGGTCATTGCGGCGACGCCCCCTTTCGATGCCGAGTAGGCGGCCTGTCCGATCTGCCCCTCGAACGCCGCCACCGAAGCCGTGTTGATGATCACTCCCCGTTCGCCGCCCTCCAACGCAGGCTCCGCCGCCATTTCGGCCGCTGCCAGCCTCAAGACGTTGAATGTTCCGATCAGATTCACCTGGATCACGCGTGTGAATTCCGCCAGGTCGTGGGGATGAGACTTTCCGACGACGCGTGACGCGCTCAGGATCCCTGCGCAATTCACCAGTCCGTGGATCCGCCCCCAGTACTTCTTCGCCAGGTCCAACGCGGCACGTACCTCGACCTCGTTGGTCACATCGGTCTTCTGGAAGACGGCGGACGCCCCGAGCCGTCTTGCCACCGCTTCACCGGCCGCCGCATCCAGGTCCAGGATCATGACGCGTGCCCCCAGGCCCGCGAATCGCTCCGCACAACCACGCCCCAATCCAGATCCTCCCCCCGTGATTACAATCGTGCTGCCCGCCAGTCGCATCGAATCGCTCCTTCCAGAAAAAACGGCTCGCCACGGATGGACACAGATAGACGCCGGTGAACGCTCTCATTGCGGCGGTTGCGCGGCCATCAGGTACGCCAGCAGATTCAGTCGATCATCGTCGGAAAGTTCCTTGAACAGACCGTCCGGCATCAGGGACAGGTTGGTACTACGGGACATTTCCACGTCGGCCTTTCGCAGCACGACTGGTTCTGTTGCCGTCTGCACGCGCACGGTTTGTTCGTTCTGTTCCAGGGCCACGCCGCTGATCACGCGCCCATCGGCCAGCGAGTAGACCTGCATGCGAAAATCGGCCGCCACCGAGGCGCTCGGATCGAGGATATTTTCCAGCAGGTATTCGAGGTTCCGCCGGTTAGCGCCGGTCAAGTCGGGCCCCACGTGCTTCCCTCGACCAAAAAGCACGTGGCAGCTCGCACAGTTCTTCTGAAACAACTCAGAACCCGCGCGAGTGTCCGCCTTTGCCAGCCGTTGCTCGCTGGCGATCGAGCGCACCTGGCCGATCAACTCGCGCCGCGCCGCATCGCTGTCGCGGACTTCGCCCCAGACCTCCGCCAGCAGCCGCGTGGACGGCGGATGGTTCAATGCCAGAATCTGTCGCGCGTGATAGGCGGTGATTTCGGTGCGGCGAATTCGACTGTCCCGCACGGCGCCCAGCAGCTTTTCGGCGGAAGCGCCGCGGGCGATCAGTGTCTCGATGGCGGCCGATCGGCCTTCCGGATCGAGCGCGGCTAACTGCCCTAGCACCACGTCCGGAATCTCCGGCCGATCGAACGACGCCAGTCCGCGAATGATCTCGGCCGTCAAGACGCGATCGGAAACAAGTTTCAGCATCAGCGGCACGCTTTCCGCGTCGCGCGCCTGCACCAAAGCGCGCAGCGCCTGTTGCCGAGCCAAGGGATCCGCCCCGGTTGACGTCAGCGTCGCCCGCAGGTCGGCGATCGCCCGCCCGTCGCCGAATACCACGCCGATGTCCCGTAACAAGCCGGCGACTTCCGGCGTTGCCGCTCCCTGCAGCCGCTCGACCGTCGCCTTCCAGTGCGGTGGCGACGGCAACTGCCGCAGGCCGACCAACGCCGACTGCATGCCGCTCAGGCTGTCAATCTGCACCTCCACCGGCAGCTGCGGCAAGCGCTCCACCAGCTGGTCAATGCGGCGCAGATGGGATTCCCAGTCGCTGGCCAGCCGTCGCGCGATATTGCGGCGGACGAGCCGCAGCGGGGTGCTGCCCAATAAGTCAATGGACGGCGATCGCCGCTCGGACGATTTCCCATCGCTCGCCACCGACGCCTCGATTCCGTACCAGACCATCATCGGAAAGGCCAGATCTTCAGCCAGCTCGGCATGCCGGGCTAATTGCGTCGCCAGGGCCCAGCGACTGTCGGGCTCCAACCGCTGCAGCGTCGACGCCAGATGCAGCAACACCAGCGGGGAATCCTCTTTTGCCGCCAGATTGACCAGCTCCTCCGTCATGCGCCGCGATTCGCCACGATCGGCCAGCAGACGTAAACACCAGGCGCGCACATTCTCCTGCGGATCGCCCAATTGGGATCGCAGCCAGGCCGGGTCGATATTCAGCGCGTTCAATGCCCAGAGCGCACGCAGGCGATGGACGGTGTCCGGGCTGCGGGCGAAGACCTGCTGCAGTTTCTCGACCGTGCCAGTCATCACCGGCCGGGCGGCGGTGCGGGCTTGCAACAGCTGCAATGCCTGCCGCGTATACCACTCGTCGGGATGCGCCAGCAACGCGATCAGTTCGTCGTCCGAGGCCGCCGCGAGATCATCCCGCGGCGGCGGGCCGGGCGATCCGTAGGTGACCTTGAAGATGCGGCCGGACGAGCGATGAATGCCGTCATTGTCGTGGCATTCGCCGATATCCGACCAGTCCGCGATATAGACGCCTCCGTCGTTGCCGGAGATTAAGTCGATTCCCCGAAACCAGATGTCGTCCGAAAACAGAAAGTCGTCGCCGTGCGTTGCCACATACCCGGCGCCTCGCCGCTGCAGTTTGTCGCGATTCAGCCGTCGGCCATGGTAGTTGACCGTAAATATGTCGCCGCGAAATTCGGGCGGCCAGTTGCTGCCCTTGTAGATCATCAAGCCGCTGTGCGCGTGACCGCCACCCGCGGCGCTGGTGGAGTCACTTACGCCGTTGCGGATGTCATTCCAGGCTTCCTTCGTGTCCCAATGGAAATGATCCGCCGTCTGCTCGATCAACCCGAACAGATACGGATCGAAATCGACGCCGTACATCCGCCGGTAGTGTGCTCCGGGAATCACGTGCCAGAAATGGCCGATCACCGTATTGATAAAGAACATTTCGCCGAACGGGTCGTAGTCGAAGCCCCAGGAGTTCGTCGTGCCCTGGGCGACGACTTCGAAATCTCCGCGAATCGGATGATAGCGCCAAATGGCGCAGTTCAATTTCGTGCGCTGCGACGGTCCATTTCCGGGCTTGCCGACCAGCGATGTCGCGAGAATCCCATGCCGGCCGTAGAGCCAACCGTCCGGTCCCCACTTCAGTCCGTTGACGATATTGTGCCGCACGGCACCGTCGTCCCAACCGTCCAGTAACACCTCGGGCGGTCCGTCGGGCCGATCGTCGCCGTCGCGATCCGGCAGGAATAGCAGCTGAGGCGCACAAAGCGCCCAGACGCCGCCCAGCCCCACTTCCAGGCTGGTCAGCTTCGACGCACCGTCCCAGAAAACCGTACGGTGATCCATCTCGCCGTCACGGTCACGGTCCTCGAGGATCACGATCCGATCGCGCTGCCGCGTGTCGAAATTCGTGGTGCGGTCGGAATAGGTATAGTTTTCCGCGACCCACAACCGGCCCTTGGAATCGGTCGTAATCGCGATCGGCTGACGCACGTCGGGTTCGCCGGCGAACAGCGTGACGCGGAATCCGTCGGGGACGCGAATCTTCCCCAGCGCTTCTCGCGCCGTCAGCAGCGTTTCGGCGCCGGGCTGCGTGTCGAGCGGCGGAGGAAAATCGTCCGCGCGCAGCAGCGGCAGGGTTGATCCACATAGCCATACCCAAAGTCCGGTCCAGCCAGCGCGCAAGGCATATCCCCCCCGCGCCGATCGTGTCGCTTTCGCGCCTTGGATGATCATTACGTTGTTGCTCCTGTTGAGGAACCGAGATCATAGGCGACATCCAAGCCGCGCGGCTAGCACCGCGTCGCACGAAGCCGGCAGGAGATTTGTCGACAGTTCGGCGGCGGTTCGGCTCGCAAGCGGCGCTGGTCAGGCACTCCGGACAGCCGCCGGACGGGTCGTCCCACGTCGGTGCTAGCAGTGATTTTCCCGTGGACACCGTAGGGGTTGGCGGCTATTGTTCTGGTCCTCGCGTCGATTCCACCCCGCCGCCCATCGGTCATTGACGCGTCGCGGTCACGACTATCCATCGTTTGCATCGAGAAAGGACTCTCATTCATGAATCACCCCCGCTTTGACTGGAAGCTGGCATGTTGGATCGGATCGCTTCAGCTGGTCGCGGCCAGCGTTGCCTGGGGCCAGGATTTTCGCGTGGAGACCGAGGTCCTGATCGGCAAACACGCCGAACCGGTGGTGAAATACCTGACCCTGTTTGTGGACACGCGCGTCTACGAGTTCCGACTTACCGAACCGCACGAAGCGGTGATCTACGACAACGCCAGCCGCAAGATCATCCTGCTGTCGCCGGCACGCACGACGAAGACGGAGATACCGTTCGGCGAGCTGGTCGATTTCACCGCCTCGATGAAGGCCAAAGTTGACGAATCGATTCCGTTGCTCTATTTCGCCTGCAACCCGGAATTCACTGTGGAAGCCGATGACCAAGGTCGTGCGCTGAACCTCACCAGCAGTTGGCTCTCCTACCAGATTCAGGCGGAATCGCCCCGTTCCGCGGTTTCGAATGCGCCAACGCGATACCAGGACTACGCGGACTGGTCGTCGCGGTTGAGTGCCTCACGGACCGGTTCGCTGCATCTGCCTCCCTTCGCCCGGATCGAAGCCAACCGGCTGGTTGCGGCCAGGGGTTGGATCCCAACGCAAGTAACGCGAACGGTGGTAGCCAATTCGCGGAAGGAGGAAATGCGTACGCGGCATGCGACGACCTGGATACTGGGCGACGAAGATCGACGGAGGGTCAGCAAGGCGGGCGACCAGTTAGTGAATTTCAAACTGGTGACATTCGCGCAATATTCCCAGGACCTGATCGCATCGAATAATGACCCCCGCCGCTGAACGCATGACGGTGGTGGTTATGGAATCGCGGAAGTGGGGCCAGGCGGGTTCGGAGCGCAAGTGACAGAGCAGGTGACAGATGAGGGGCAGCCAGGCCCAGCGCAGGGCACGGCGCCATTCGGACCGCAGCCCGTACGATTCGACGACGACGCTGACGGGGGATTGATACAGGCGGAATCGAGGAAAAAAGCGCGGGACGCGCGCGCAGTAATCGACATAGGCCTGCCCGAATTTCACGCGTAAGCGAGATTCTTCGTTCGGGATGGTCACTCCCAGGTAGAACGCCGCGACAATCACCAGCATCGCCGCGAAGGCGAGGCTCTGCACGAGAACCGCCACCGAAATCGCCATCAGCAGCGTGCCGAAGTAGAGCGGGTTTCGCGAAATCGAATAGGGGCCCTGCTGGGAAAGCTGTCGGTCTTTCTGTCCGCCGATGTACAGGGTGGCCCACCAGCGCCAGGCTGCGCCCGACACGAACAGGACCCACCCCAGGCAATCGCAGGTGAATTGCGGCCAGGAATCGAGCGGCCAGGTCAAAGGCGAAAAAATGGCATCGATCGAGACCGGAGCAAGCAGCAGGATCGAGATCCAGCCTCGCGATCGGGAAATCCAGCTTCGATGTGCCAGGGGATGATGGGCCATACGCGCTAATGTTCACCCGCGAAACGACTTCGCCGCATTCGAGTTGTATCGACAATATCCGTTTCGCGACACCCAGGATTAACGAAAATTCACCCGTATCGAAGGTGAGCGCGCGATTACGGAGCCTGGCGCTACGTCGCGTCCAATCCCCTCACCCCCGTCCCTTTGTAAATTACTTGAATTGATCCACCAGGTAGAGAATCACCTGGAGTTGTGTCCCCACCTAGCTCCGTTCCGTTGTTTTGCCTCTGATGGAACTGGAATTTGCCTTTGACGGCGTTAGCATAACGTTGTCTAAGGGAGGATTCCATGAATCGGAGAAAGTTTTCGAACGAATTCAAGGCCACAGTTGTCCGGCGGCACCT
>Ga0233425_10008210_pt1 | contig 14057 bp, 11 predicted proteins | sample Watercolumn_Towu_2_FD_181712 | JGI IMG/M metagenome (GOLD analysis project Ga0233425, IMG submission 181712) | Freshwater microbial communities from Lake Towuti, South Sulawesi, Indonesia - Watercolumn_Towuti2014_140_MG | ecosystem: Environmental > Aquatic > Freshwater > Lake | place...
CAGACACGAGTGAGTCGGGTGAGCATTGAGTTTTCCCTTGCGAACGAGAATGACTCACAGGCGGGACGCCTGTGCCACGGACAGGGACACAGCTTACCGAGTGAATTTGATCCGAGCCAGATAGATGTTGGTTTTGCCTTCGTGAGACGAGTAGTAGCTCATCCAGAGTTGATCATCGTGCCAGGCGAGGCCGGGGTAGCTGGAGTCGCCGGCGCTGGGGAGCAGGAGCAACGGGCGAAGCTGACCGGCGGCGGTGTCGAGTTCGCACACGGCCGTGCGCGTGGCCGGAGGCTGACCGACGTTGAACAGGCGGCCGGCGGCGATCCACTTCCCGTCGGCAAGCTGCACGAAATTCGGGCCGCCGAAATACTTGCCGAGGTCGCGCCACGTCCAGTCGGTGTAAGGCGTGCGGCTGGTGCCGAGCAGAGCCGTGTTCGATTCCTTGCCGTCTCGGCGCTGGAGGCACAACGCGGTGCCATCGGCCGCGAACCGCAGCGTGGCCTCGGTCGGCCCGCTCACGTCGTACAGCTTCGGGACCAGCGGGTTGAACGACCGTCCGTCGGCACTCGCCAGCAAAGTTGTGGCGTAGGCCTTGGCAGATCGCGAATCCGGCGAGACATCGTACGCGATACCGTAGGACTTGCCGTCATGCCACGTCACGCGCCACAGCCAAAAATCCTCCGGTCCGACGTGATGGATGTCGCTCCACTTCCGGCCATCGTCCGAAAACGACACGAACGATTGCGACCAGGTCGCGGGCTTGGTGCCATCGCGAGTCGTGTCGCCGGCCACGATCATGAGCTGCATGCCGTCGGGGGTCGTCGTGATCTTGGGATCGCGGAGGTCGTGGCCCGATCGTTCGATCAGCGCGGCCGATTCCCAGCGGTCGCCGTCGGCCGATGAGATCACGCGGATGCCGGCCTCGGTCGAAACGTGTCCGGCTCCCTCGCGGAACGTACACCACCACCGATCGTGCCACCGCACGAGGTCGGTGAAGGCATTGTGCTTGCCGGCGTCCCAGATTTTTCGCAGCGAAACCACCTGCTCCGGTGGGTTGAGGATCGTGGCGTCGGAGGTGTTGGTGATGTCCCGAAGCAACCCCCCCGGCCCCCCCTTCGTAAGGGGGGGAGAAATCCTGCCCGCTTCACGGACGTTCTTCCCGACTCGCTTCGTCAGCGAGTCGCCGAGATCGTCTCGCGCCGCTTCGGCCAGCACGAGTAGACGCTGAACTACCTCGGGATGGTCAGCGGCGACATCTTTCGTTTCGCCAAGATCGGTTTCGAGATCGTACAGTTCGGTGCCGGTGTCAAGTTGCTCGTACGGAACTGGCTTGCCGCCGGAGCCGCCGGGCTTGCCGGCCAGCGAGCGGTATTTGTGCGGCAGGTAGAGCTTCCACCGACCGGCGAGCACGGCTTGAAGCTGGCCGACTTCGTAGTAACACGGATACGCCTCGTGCGGCGACTTGGCTCCCGGTTCGCCCGCGATCAGCGGCCAAACGTCCTTGCCGTCGATTGGCCGCTTCGGCGGGTCAGCACCGATCAGCTTGGCCATTGTCGGCAGGATGTCGATCGTCATCAGCGGCTCGCGGCACTCGGTGCCGGCGGGAATTCTTCCCGGCCAGCGCATGACACACGGCACGCGGATGCCTCCCTCGAACGTTGTTCCCTTTCCCTCGCGCAGAGGCCCCGCTGTCCCCGCGTGGTTGCCGTAGCTCAGCCACGGGCCGTTGTCGGTCGTGTAGATGACCAGCGTGTTCTCCGCCAGCTTGAGCCGATCGAGCGTGTCGAGAATCTGACCGACCGACCAGTCGATTTCCATGATGACATCGCCGTAGGCTCCCTGTTCCGACTGGCCCGCGAACTTGCTTGAAACATGCAGCGGCACGTGCGGCATCGAGTGCGGCAGGTACAGAAAGAACGGTTTCGATTTGTTCTTCTCGATGAATTTCACCGCCCGCTCGGTGTAGCGCGTGGTGAGTTGGGTTTGATCGGGGTCGATTTCCAAGACCTTGTCGCCGTCGATCAAGGGCAGCGGCGGATAGCCCTTCGGTGCGGAGGGATGATGCGGCCACATGTCGTTTGAATACGGCAGGCCGAGGTACTCGTCGAAGCCATGCCGCATTGGGAGGAACTGCGGGTGGTGTCCGAGGTGCCATTTGCCGACGATCGCCGTGGCGTAACCGCGCGACTTGAAGATTTCACCCAGCGTGGTTTCGTCATCGTGAATGCCGTGCTGGGCGTTCGGTCCGAGGGCACCGTGAATGCCGATCCGATTGGGGTAGCACCCGGTCAGCAGGGCCGCCCGTGACGCCGAGCAAACCGGTTGGGCGACATGAAAGTTCGTGAACCGTCTCCCTTCGCTCGCCAACCGGTCGAGGTTTGGCGTGCTGAATCCTTTCGCCCCGAACGACCCGATGTCGCCATACCCTTGGTCGTCGGTGAAGATCAGCACTACGTTCGGCAATCGGTCCTCTGCCGACACGCCGGCTGAGAGGCATCCAGCCACAACTCCGATCACGGCGAGAAACATCAACAACTTCCGTCGTGAACTCACGGCGTGCAGCAGCATGACTCAACCTCGCTTCGAGTGCTTGTAGGTCGGCCCTTCTGGGCCGACTCAAGACGGCCCGGAAGGGCCGTCCTACGTTGCGATTCACGATATCAGATGCCCATCGGGCGTCCAATCGTCCGGGCGCGAGGCACACAAAACAATCTTGAACAGAAGTTAACGAAGACAACGAAGCCCCGATTCAAACCTCATAGTTCACTTCGTTGACTTCTGTTCCATTTGCTTTTTCTTTCAATTGAGCAACGCAATGAACACGCGAGTCAGGTCAGGGTCGCGCGGACTGGGTTTGTTGGTGTTGCGGCGATGTGTTACAAGTAGCTCGGCTTTCCAACTGGGTACGGCAGGGCAGGCTGGAAAGCCTGACCTACATTTCACAGGAGACTTCCATGCGAGTTCGTTTGTTGTTTGGTGCCGGTGCTCTGTTGGTTTCTCTGTTTGCATCACCCGCGTTCTCGGGGGACACGTCGCAGGCCGGCAAGGCTCCCGCCAAGGAGGGGGACGAAGCGAAAGACGTCGTGTGGGGGCACATCGAGATCAAGGGATCGTACCCGGAGGGGACTCAACTGCCGGGACTGTTCAGCGAACTTTCGGAAGGGCTGGACGATGCGCTCGCCCGGTTCGACAAGGCGGCCGGCGATGCGAATCTGTCGGGGCTGGTGCTCCGAATCAACGGCCCGTCGATCGGTTGGGCCAAGGCGAATTCACTGCGGCAGGCGATTGCGAAAGTCCGCGCCAAGGGCAAGCGCGTCACGGCGTACCTCGAAGACGCCGGGACGATGGATTACGTGCTGGCCACGGCCTGCGATGAAATCGTGATGCCCGAGTCGGGCGTGGTGACGATGCTCGGCCTCCGTGCGGAAGTCGAATTCTACAAGAAGCTGTTTGACATGGTCGGGATCAAGGCGGACATGCTTCGCGTGGGCGAATTCAAGTCGGCCGCCGAACCGTACACGCGCAGCGAGATGAGTCCCGAGTTCCGGCAGGAGCTGGAGGAACTGCTCGACGACCGGTTCAAGCTGCTGACCGAAACGATCGCCGCCAGCCGGAAAATGCCCGTCGAGAAAGTCGCCGCCGCGATTGACGACGGACCCTACACGGCAAAGCAAGCGCACAAGATGGGCCTCGTGGACCGACTGGCCTACTTCGACGATGTCGAAGCCGGGCTGGAGAAACAGGCCGCCGGAGGCAAGTTCAAACTCACGAAAAAGTACGGCAAGAAAAAGCTTGACACCGACTTCAGCGGCTTCACCGGCATGATGAAGATGATGGAACTATTGATGGGAGTCGAGCCAACGCAGCGGAAGAGCAACGCGTCGAAGCTGGGCATCATCCATGCCGTGGGCCCGATTTACTCAGGGGCAAGCGGGACAAGTTTCCTCAGCGGTGAATCGACGATCGGGTCGGACACGATGGTCAAGGCGATCCGGCAGGCGGCGGAAGACAAAACCGTGAAAGCCATCGTCATGCGCGTCGACAGCCCTGGCGGCAGCGCTCTCGCGAGCGATTTGATCTGGCGCGAAGTCGAACAGGCCAAGACGAAATACAAAAAGCCGTTCGTGGTCAGCATGGGAGACGTGGCCGGAAGCGGCGGGTACTACATCGCGATGGGTGCGGACAAGATTTACGCCGAACCGGGAACGATCACCGGTTCGATCGGCGTGATCGGCGGCAAGCTGGCGCTGCAGGGGCTGTGGGAGAAGATCGGCATCACCACGACCGTCATCAGCCGCGGCAAGAACAGCGGGGCGCTCAGCGGAACGACTCCGTTCACGGACAGCGAACGAGCCGCCATGCAGAAATTGCTGAACGAAATCTACGACCAGTTCACGGCGAAGGCCGCGCAAGGCCGGAAGATGGAGCAGGAGAAGCTCGAAAAGCTCGCGCGAGGCCGAATCTACTCCGGCAACCGAGCCAGGGAGATCGGCCTGATCGACGAAATCGGCACGCTCGACGACGCCATCGCCGCCGCGAAGAAGCTGGCCGGACTGAATCCTGAGGACAAGCTGGAAAAGCTCAACCTCCCGAAACCGACCAGCCCGTTCGAGCAATTGTTCGGCCCGCTCGATGCCAGCGCGAAGCTGAATGCCGACAGCCAGCTTTTGCAGACACTGCGCGAAGCGTTCCCCGACCTGGCGACGCGCGTGCAGCACCTCCACCTGCTGCAACGCCTCGCCCGCGAACCGGGCCTGACGTTGATGCCGTTCCGGATCACGATTAGGTAGTTGCTCTCTCCCCACTTCCCTCCGGGGGAGAGGGGAGAGGGCTTTGACGCATGGCCATGTCTCTCACATCTTCAACCATCGCAGATCGCCCACAGCCATCGTTCGACGACTGGCAAGACCAGCGATTCGCCTGGGCGAGTATGCTGCTGTCGCTCGTGATCCACGTCGCGTCGATTGCGGTGGCCGTGTATTTCGGAGCCTGGGTGCCTCGCGGGGTGGCGTCTTCGGAGGGGGATCAGTTTCGCACGGTTGGGTTGCATCTGGTCAGCGATGCGAACGAGCGCACGAACACCAACGCGGTCGCGTCCGATTCCACCGACTCGACCACGCGGGACGATGCCGAGGCGGCGGTCGCTCCTGACACAGCGGCACCGAACCCGCAGCGTCCGCAGTCCGATTCGCCGCCGGTACCGATTGACCTGCCGCCGCCGATCGTCGGCGTGATCGGGCCCGGGCCGACCAGCGGATCGCTCGACGCGCGGGTTTCGGCGATGATGTCGCTTCCCGGCCAACCGGGTGCTGACTCGGGACGCGGAAAAAGTGGATCGGGATCGCGGGGCAAGGTCACGGGAGGCAAGGCGTCGTTCTTCGGCAAGCAAGCCGCGGGGCAGCGCATCGTCTACGTGGTCGATTCGTCGGGGAGCATGATCAATCACAACGCGATGGCCAGCGCGAAAGCGGAACTGAAAGCCAGCTTGCAACGGCTCGAATCGACTCAGCAGTTCCAGATCATTTTTTACGACGTGACTCCGCACGCGATGGCCGTGCGCGGTTCCAACGACAGCCTGTTCTGGGGGAACGACCCCAACCGGCTGCTGGCGAATCGGTTTATCGACAGCATCCAGCCGGACAGCGGCACGAACCACATCGACGCGTTGCGGTTCGCGCTGCGTCTGACGCCGGACGTGATCTTCTTCCTCACCGATGCCGACGAGCCTCGCCTCTCCGGGGTGGAACTCGAAGAAGTCCGCAAGCGGAACGGCGGCAAAGCCCAAATCCACGCGATCGAATTCGGGCGCGGAGCCGACTTGTCCCCGGAGAATTTTCTCAAGAAACTGGCCCGTCAAAACGGGGGGACGCACACGTACCGTGACATCATGCGGTTTGGGACGGGGACGGAGTAACCGCAGAATCCGCAGAGGTCGCAGATGCAGCAACGGCCCGCAGAGCATGCCGAGCGCAGCGCGTCACACCGCAACGAATCGACTGGTGTGACTCGCTGCGCTCGGCACGCCTTTCATTCACAGCGCACGCCGCGTGCTCCGCGGTTTTCGATTTCCTGGCTCGGAGTATGCCTTGCCTTGGCGGTCGCAACGTCGGCGGCCCTTGCCGAAGACCGGATCGTCCGGCGGCAGGACGCGCGGTCGGGCGGGCGGATCGTGATCACCGGGACGATTGAAGACTACACAGGGGTAGAGCTGCGAATCCGGCGGAGTTTGAACAACACGGTGGCGACCATCCCGGCGGATGAAGTCGTCGATGTGCGGACGGACCAAATCGAAGCGCACACACTCGGCGAGCGGCTGCTGAGCCAAGGCAACATCGCGGAGGCGTCCGAGCAACTCGTACAGGCGTTGAGCCGCGAGCGGCGTCGCTGGGTGCGACGCGAAATTCTCGCCTTGCTCGTGCATTGCGAATTCCGTCGCGGCGGCTATGCAGCCGCCACGCGGCATTTCCTGTCGCTGGTCGAGAGCGATCCGGCGACGCGGCACTTTGGACTGATTCCGCTGGCGTGGGGGAATCCGTCGTTCAGCGTGAGCGCGAAGGCCGACGCTCGCGACTGGTTCAAGGATCGGTCGGAAGTCGCGCAGCTCATCGGGGCGAGTTGGCTCGTCGCCGACCCGGCCGATCGCGAGCGAAGTTTGATCGTGCTGAAAACGCTCTCGACGAATGCCGACCGGAGGATTCGCGAGCTGGCTCAAGCGCAGGTCTGGCGCACGCAGGTGGGGACGAACGCGGTGACGGTCGCGATCCTCGACAACTGGCAGCGCCGCGTTGAAGCGTTGCCGGAGTCGCTCCGCGCGGGGCCGTCGTACGTGGTCGGCCGCGGATTCGCCTCGCTGCAGGAGTTCGATCGCGCGGCCGTGTGCTTCTTGTGGTTGCCTCTCACCGACGACCACGACACGCACCTCACCGCGCGATCGCTGCTGGATGCGGCGGCGGCGCTGAAGCGGATCGGCCAGATCGAGCAGGCGGCATCCTTGTACCGCGAGGCGACGGTGCGATACGCTGACACTCCCGCCGCGGCCGAAGCGGTCGATCTGTTGCGGGACGCACAGGCTCCGTGATGAAACGGCATCGGATGAAACGGATCGTCGCACACGTCGGCTATTGGTTCTCAAGCTCTGGCATGGGAACCCCCTTTGACGAAGCTCCACTTCGGTTGCAAAAGAGATTCGACGCGGCTGCGGATGGCCTCGAAACGGAGCTTCGGGGAAAAACGTTCCCAATTTGGAGCTTGGGAAAGAGGGCAAGGGCAACCGTCGCACACTTCTGGCGTCGCCTCGGCTGGGTCACCAGTGTCGGATGGCTTTCGCTGTCCCCAGCACTGGCACTCGCTCAGGACGAAGCCGCCCCGGCAGCCAACCCAGCTGGGAAACTGGACATCATCGCCCTGCTGCACGAAGGGGGAGCCATTGGATACGTCATCATGCTGCTCAGCGTGGTGATGATCGCCCTCGTCATCGAGCATTATCTGGCCGTCCGGCGGCGCATCCTGATGCCGGACGGTCTGGCCGACGAAGTGCATCGGATGATTGGCGAAGGCCAGTTTGCACAGGCCGAGCAAGTGTGTCGAAACGAGCCGAGTTATCTGTCGTACATGTTGCTGTCGGGACTGGCTGAGGTGCGACTCGGATACGCCGCGGTCGAGAAGGCGATGGAGGACGCCGCGGCTCAGCAAGCCGCTCGCCTGTTTCGCAAGCTCGAGTACTTCACGGTGATCGGCACCGTCACTCCAATGCTGGGCCTGCTCGGCACAGTGTGGGGGATGATCCTCGCATTCATGGAGTTCGAACTGAAGGCGAATCCGTCCGTGTCGGAACTGGCTCCCGGAATCTACAAGGCTCTGGTGACGACTCTGCAAGGCTTGTGCGTGGCCATCCCATCGCTGGCCGCCTTCACCGTGCTGCGGAATCGCGTGGATGAGCTCGTCGCCCAGACATCGCTGACGGCCGAATACGTTTTTTCGAATTACAAACGAACGATCGCGCTTCGGCGTCAGGAGCACCAGCGACGGCCAAAGTCCAACCCGGAACCGTCGCCAGATTCGCCCCCTGCGGAATCCTGAACTTGAATTGAACGGCCGCGATCGAAGTGCGGAACTCGAGCGTGTCGCGACCTGCCCGCTGGTCAGACGGCCCAGCCGTGGCCACCGAAGGCACTACAAAGAATCGCGCACGTGCAGCATTCGGTTCAGGTGCGTCACTTCCAGGACTTCGCGCATGGTGACCGTGGGGTGATACAATTCGACGCGCACACCTTGATGATGGATTCCGGCCAGCAGACCCAGAATCCAACTGCTGACAACCGGCACGTCCATCAAATCGACAATCAAGACTTCGCAGAAATGCTCTTTGATTAACGTCAGGAGCGCTTCCTGATGACGATCGGCGTCGGTCTGGTTAAGGTGCCGTCCATCGAAACCGATGATGGTGAGCTTGCCGGTTTTGTAGGTGTAGAACACCTCGTCGTCGAGAGGCGGCATGATCGATCCGTACCGGCACGCTGGCCCGCAGAGAGTCTCTTAATGAGCGCGACGCCATCGATACGAGACGTGCAATAGTTGTCAAGGGCGGCGGACTCGCAGTTGACGTGGAACTGACGCAACGCAACTCGGGTCGTTTCGATCCCGAAACTTTGGTCCGGAACGCCAACGCCGACCACTCGTCGGTCCGCTTCGTGACGCGGATGGGGAGCCCCCGCGCGCGCCGTTCGATGGCGCAATCCGGCATCAAACAGCTTCATCATCCTTGATCTCTTCGATACCAACGGTTCGTTTCCTAGGATCGACCCACATCCGAAGTCGCTGCCCCCGGCAATTCACGCATTCGGCACTTTGCTTGAGGTTCAGATCGTTGATCAACCGTTCGTCCAAATCGGATTCAAGACTCCAGTCTCGCCGAAAGACGTCGACGATGCAGCCGGGACTCTCCGTCATGTCGACTCGGACTTCTCCAACCGAGTCGGGAGATGCATCGTAACGCTGGTACCAGAAACTGGACTTGATCGTGAACAAACCCGCATGCCCATCGTAGGTTTGAAACTGCCGCACCAAAGAGTTCGTCAAATCCGTCGAGTCGGATTCGGAGTGGTTCGAACTCAGAAACTGATTCACCAGATTCTCAGCGATCCTGCGAGTTTGCTTGGACCGTAGCCGCTGGTCATCGTTCATCGAGAGGTCCCCATTTCGAGTGATCGATAAAAGACGCTGGACTGAATTCAGCGCTGACTGTGCTGCAGCAGTTGAGACGGTCCGAGGCCATTTTGAGCGTGCGTCCGTTGTGGTTCAAGGAACATGTCAGACAATGCTGTCCTGAGCAGCCACACATTGGAGATTAGACGATTCACGCGACACGACATCTCCGGCCGCGACAACTTCGAATCCTTCAAATCGATGACCATAACCTGCGCGACGCAGGTAGATCCACTCGGCGTGATGGCTTGACAGTGTCACTCGTCATTCGTTCGGCGGGCGATAACTGCGACGTGCAAATCTCTGCTTGACAGCGCCCACGGCACTCCCTACGTTTCCGCGACCAGAAATGGATCAGAAAACTTTTCGCTGCAAGGAACACGTCACATGGCTGATTTGATCGCACCGCATGGCGGTTTGTCGGAACCACTTTGTCGGACAGTGCCGGCGGACGAGATTGAGGTCTTCAAGAAGAGCGCTGCGGAATTGCCGAAGGTGCCGGTGTCGGCCGCCGACTTGTCATCGGTCTACCGCTTCGGCGACGGCACGCTCAGCCCGCTGACCGGGCCAATGGACAGCGCGACGTACCACCGCGTGCTCGATGAATCGATCGTCGAAAGTGGCGGCAAACCGTACGCGTGGACGATCCCAATCTCGTTCCCAATCTCCGCCGACCTCGCCAAGTCGATCAAGGCCGGCCAGAAGGTCGCCCTCACGAATCCGGCCGGTGAAGTCGTCGCGACCGTCGATGTCAACGATGTGTTTCCGTCTCCGAAGCTGAAATACCTTCGCTCGGTTTACCTCTCCGATCGCGTGGACCATCCCGGCGCGGACATGGTCCTCAGGGGAGACGCCGACAAATCGCATCTGATCGGCGGCGAAATCCGAGTTCTCCCGCAACCGAAACACCCCGCGTTCGGCAAGTACGTCCTGACCCCGCGCGAAGTGCGGAAGCTGCTCGCCGCGAAAGGCTGGAACGCCGTCGTGGCCTTTCAAACCCGGAACCCGCTGCACCGCGCTCACGAGTACGCTCTCGTGTACGGTCTGGAAACGCTGCTCCGCGAAGGTCACAACGCCGGAGCCGTCCTCAACCCGCTGATCGGCGAGGTGAAGGGGGACGATGTGAACGCGGAAATTCGGATGCAAACGTACGAGCATCTGATTACCGAGCGAGCCTTGGGCGACGGCGACAGCGATGCCGCGCTGTGGAACCAGCGCAAGGAATCGGTCCCCGACCGCGTACTCTTGCTGGGTCTCGATATCAAGATGTTCTACGGTGGCCCGAAGGAAGCCGTCATGCACGGCATCTATCGTCAGAACATGGGCTACACTCACATTGTGATCGGCCGCAAGCACGCCGACGCACCGTACCACAATGGCGAACCAATCTGGGGCGATTTCGACGCCCAAGACATCTTCGGCAAGCTGAATGGCGACCTGAAAATCAAGCCGGTCAAGGTAGGCTTCGCTGCTTACTACGAATCGGCCGGCCGGGTGGACCTCATGGAGCGGCACAAAGACGAGAAACCGTGGTCGATCAGCGGCAAAGACATCCGTGCGACTCTGCAACGCGGCGATCTGGTCGATCCGCGGATCATGCGTCCCAGCACGTCCCGCATCCTCGCTGCGGCCATGAAGCAAGCCTGATGCGCGGGAATCGTCGAATCGCTCCAACCTCCGCCACGCGTGGCTCGCGTGGCCCGGCCTGCGCACGGTGCCTGACACGGTGAAACTGGCCGGCACGCATGTCTTTGCTACCGTCGGCTTCGGCGTCAGGCTAAGATGACTGGCTGACGTGGTTCTGTCTTCGCCGATTTTACCGTTTCCACTTGGCGTGCAATGTTCGTCATCCCCCGACTTGCCTACCGATTTGCCACGGAAGTCTCGCCTCGTCTGGCGTTGAAGGGGGCCTACCTGTGCGCGTTCAAGGGGATGCGAGCCGTTTCGGCGTACAAGAAGCGGCTCCGGCGGAAGGAACTCTACCCGCCGTTCATGTTTGTCGCGCTGACCAACAAGTGCAACCTGCGGTGTCACGGCTGCTGGGTCGAAAAAGAAGGGGTCGGTTACTACCTGCCCGAGGAACAACTCGACACGCTGATCGAATCGGGCAAGAAGCGGCACGCCCACTACTACACGCTGCTCGGCGGCGAACCGATGATGTACCCCAAGCTGTGGGACATCTTCCGCCGCCACTCCGACTGCTACTTTCAGGTCATCACCAACGGGATGATGTTCACGGAGAACAACGCCCGGCGGGTGCGAGAGGTCGGGAACGTCACGCCGTTGATCAGTATCGACGGGATGCAGGAGAACAACGACAAACGCCGTGGCGTGGGCGTGTTCGAGGCGGCCGAGGAGGGGATGGCGCGGCTGAAGAAGAACAAGATCATCTTCGGCATCGCCACGACGATCACCGGGCAGAACATGGACGAAGTGCTGACCGATGATTATCTGCGGTGGTTCATCCAGCGCGGGGCGATGTACATCTGGTACTACGTCTACCGGCCGATGAGCGCCGAGCCGCACACCGAGTACTGCGTGACGAAGGAGCAACTCATCGAGATTCGCCGCCGGCTGCTGCGGCTGCGCAAGCGGCATCCGATCTTCATCATCGACACGTATTGGACGGCGGAAGGGGAGGCGTTTTGTCCGGCCGCGACCGGGCTGGGCTTTCACGTCAACCCCCGCGGCGGCGTCGAAATCTGCCCGGCCCTGTCGTTCGCTTGCGACACGATCCCGAACGACGGCCGCGACCTGTTCCCGATCATCAACGACAGCCAGTTCCTCCGCGGCTTCCAGTCGTTTGTCCACGAGCGCACGAAAGGCTGCGTGATCCTCGAACGCCCGACCGAACTCAAAGACTACATCGAGGGCATGGGCGCGAAGGATTACTCGACTCGCGACGCCTACGCCGAACTCGCGTCGATCCACCCGCGCAACAGCCACCACCTCCCCGGCGAAGAAATCCCCGAAGATTACTGGCTGTACCGGTTCCTCAAACGCCAAGTCTTCTTCGGCATGGGAGCAGCGGGGTGATGTGGCCGGGTCGAAGTGTAGCCCGCTCTCGCCGAGAGCGGCGATCGACATGTGCCTTCACGAGGTCCGGCTCTCGGCGAGAGCCGGCTACACTGTGATTCCAAGCGACAAGTCTTCTTCTGCATGAGAGCGGCCGGGTGATGTGGCCTGAAGCCAACGAGACTCAGGAACTGCTGCTGCAAGCCGGTCGCGGCGAAACGGCCGCGGTCAACCGATTGCTCGACAAACATCGAGACGCCTTGCGGCGCGTGGTGGAACTGCGGATGGACCGCAAGCTGGCCAAACGAGTTGACGCCAGCGACATCGTGCAGGACGTGCTGCTCGAAGCCAGCCAACGGCTTGCCGATTATCTGCGCGAACCGAAGATGCCGTTCAAGCTCTGGCTGCGGCACCTCGCGATGGACCGCGTGATCGAGACGCACCGGCATCACCGCGTTGCCGCGCGAAGGAGCCTCGATCGCGAACAGGCGTTCCCTGCGATTCCCGACCAATCGTCACTCGACCTGCTGGCCCAACTCCGCGACCAGGAACTCACCCCCGCCGCCGCCACGATCCGCAAGGAACTGGAGCAGCGGTTCCTCGCTGCCGTCGAACAACTCGACGACGAAGACCGCGAGATCGTCCTGCTGCGGCACGTCGAACACCTGACCAACTCCGAAGCCGCCGACCTCCTCGGTCTGACTCCTCCGGCTGCGGGGATGCGGCACCTGCGAGCGCTGCGACGGTTGCGGGCGGTGCTGGGTGAACCGAGCCAGCCGTAGGTCAGGCTTTCCAGCCTGACCCGTTTGAAGTTTGAATTGAACTCCTAATTGGTGTCGCTGTCAGGCTGGAAAGCCTGACCTACTTTTTTACTACCGGCACCAGTTCCACGGTCACCTCCGTCCCCTTCGGCGGGATGCGTTCGGTGTAGGCTTCGAAGAGCAATCCGGCGTTGGTCGAGCTGCTGGGGATCGTCACATCGAGCGTCGCGGTGGCGAAGTTGGAGACACAGATCACGTCGCCATCCTCCGCGAGGTACGACTTCTCGCCGGTTTTCTCATCGACCGAAAACGAACTGCCGGCAAACACCCAATGTGCCTCCATCTGCCGAATCTTCGACCCCTCGAAGAACTTTTCGATCGCCTTGCGGTACGCGGGGTCCTTGCTGAGGGCGAGGTGGCGATCGCGTTCCTTCTCAAACATCGGGCCGTCCCACAATAACAGCTTTTCCTTCGGGTCGTACCGCATCGGCGAATCGTCGGGGATTTTGATCCCGGCCGGCAGTGCCGCCAGCGGTTCGTTGAATGTCTTGCGGTTCGAGTGCTGCACCCAATGCTGAGCCGGCACGCGATGTGCCATTCCAGTTGAGTCGGTCCAGTTCAGAAACACGTCGATCCGCTGACCGGTCGGCGGCTGATACTTCGGAACGAACCGAACCGGCGTCCCCGGCTTCGCGTCAATCGCCAGCAAGGCCGCGTGTACGACGTAGGCCTTCGAATCGAGCGACAGAATCGACTCGTGCTCTTTGGTCTGCTTGAGGCAGCACAGCATTTCCAGCAACCCCTCGCGCAACACGACTTTCGTTTTGAGGAGCACTCGCTTCCCTTCCTTGTCGATCAGCACCGTCTGCTGCGGGTTGAGCGGCACCAACTTCGGTTCGGGCTTCGTTTCGGCAGCCAGCTCGCACGCGAGAAGCCACGCAACCACGATTGACCCCATCGCAACACGACTGCATCGGACGGGAGACTGCTTTGTCATGACGTCACCTTGCGATTGATCCATCTCCCCTCTCCCCTTTGGGGAGAGGGGCCGGGGGTGAGGGGCGGTGAAATGTAGCT
>Ga0233425_10008211_pt1 | contig 14057 bp, 7 predicted proteins | sample Watercolumn_Towu_2_FD_181712 | JGI IMG/M metagenome (GOLD analysis project Ga0233425, IMG submission 181712) | Freshwater microbial communities from Lake Towuti, South Sulawesi, Indonesia - Watercolumn_Towuti2014_140_MG | ecosystem: Environmental > Aquatic > Freshwater > Lake | place: Indonesia...
AGCATCCCACAAGTCGTCTGGCGCATGAGCAAGTTCTACAGCCACGAGAGCTGCGGCAAGTGCACGCCCTGTCGCGAAGGCAACCCCTGGAGCACCAAGATCCTCAAGCGCATGATCAGCGGCCAGGGGCGCACGGGCGACCTGGGGATCCTCGACCAGATCGCCGAGACGATGGAAACGTGCAGCTTCTGCCCGCTGGGCATCGCGGCGGCCTGGGCGACCCAAGGCGCGCTGCGCCACTTCCGTGGGGAGTTCGAGGACTTGATCGCCGCGGCCCAGGCCTGAGAGACGGCTGACCAAGGACGAGCCATGGCTGATACCGTGACCATCACCGTCGACGACCGCGACTACGTCGTGCCGGCCGGCATGAACCTGATCGACGCGATCAGCGAGTATGCCGGCTTCCCCATGCCGCGCTTCTGCTACCACGACCGGCTCGAGCCGGTGGGCATGTGCCGCATGTGCATGGCGGAGGTCGAGGCGCGCGGGCGCTGGGCGCTGGCCGCCACGTGCACGATGAAGGTCGCCGACGGGCTGAAGGTCCGCGTGCGCAGCGAGACCGCCTTCGCCGCACGGCGCATGGTGCTCGAGTTGCTGCTCGTCAACCACCCGCTCGACTGTCCCGTGTGCGACAAGGGCGGCGAGTGCCTGTTGCAGGACCAGACCGTGGCGCACGGGCCGGATGTCGGCCGCAGCGTCGAGGCGCGGCGGCACTGGCCTAAGCCGCTACCCATCTCGCGCGACGTGCTGCTGGATCGGGAGCGGTGCATCCAGTGCGGCGTCTGTGCGCGCTTCTGTGACGAGATTGCCGGCGAGCGCGCGATCAGCCTGATTCGCCGGGGGGGCCAGACCGAGATCTCGCCGGCCTTCGACGGCATTTACGACAGCCACTTCGCGGGCAACACCTGCGACATCTGCCCCGTCGGCGCGCTCACCTCGGCCTCGTTCCGCTTCCGCTCGCGGCCGTGGGAGATGGAGCGGCGGCCGGCCATCTCGCCCTGGGACGCCTGTGGCGCCAACCTCTGGCTGGACGTGCGCGAGAACGTCATCCGCCGCGCGATGCCCCGCGAGAACCGCGCGGTCAACGATGTCTGGATCAGCGACCGCGAGCGCTTCTTCGCCTACGACTTCGTGCTCGACCGCCGGCGCCTGGACGTGGCGCTGGTGCGCAACGGCGACACGGGCGAGTTGGAGCCGGCGAGCTTCGACGACGCGATCGCCGCGGCGGTCGAGGGCCTGAGCAAGGCCCTGGCCGATGGCAAGCCCGTGGCCGGCATCGGCGGGACGCACCTCGGCTGCGAAGAGCAGTATGCGCTGGGCAAGTTCGTGCGGGGCGTGCTGGGCAGCAACTCGGTGCTGACGGCCAAGCCGCTCGACGGCGCAGAGCAGCGCGCGGCGGCGGTGCCGACCTTCGACGAGCTGGCGCAAGGGCGGACCTTCTTCCTCACCGGCGACCTGCTTGCCGAGCTGCCGCTGGCCTGGCTGCGCGTCTACCAGGCGGTGCGCAAGGCCGGCGCCACGCTGCTCACGCTCAATGCGCCGAACCTGCACGTGCGTCTGGCGTCGACGCTCGACCTGACCTGCACGCCGGGCCAGGAAGCGCTGGTGGTGCGCGCGATCCTGGGCTGGCTGGTGCGCGAGAAGCGACACAACGCGGCCTGGGTGCGCGCCCACGCCAAGGGCTTCGCCGACCTGCGCGCGCAGTTCGAAGCGTGCGACCTGACCGTGGCCGCGCAACAGGCTGGCGCCGACCCGGCGCGGGTGCTGGCGCTGGCCGAGAAGCTGGCGGCGGCCGAGGATCTGGTGGTCTACGCCGGCCCAGGCGATGGTCGGCCCGACGGGAGCGCGCTGCGCGACGCGGCGTGGAACCTGGCGCTGGCGCTGGGCACGCCGGGCATGGCGCACGGTGGCTGGCTCGAGTTCAGCCGCAACGCCAACACCCGCGGCGCGCGCGCCATGGGTCTGCGCCCCGACTGCCTGCCCGGCGGCGAGCCCGTGGCCGACGACGCGGCGCGGGCGCGCTGGGCCAAGGCCTGGGGCAGCGAGCTGCCGGCCGAGCCGGGGCTGGACACCGACGCGCTGCTCGCCACGGCCGACGAGGGCCGGCTGGGCGCGCTGGTCGTGATCGGCTCCGATCTGGTCAGCGACCGGGGCAACCCGTGGCAGGCGGTGCGCAACCGCTGGCTGGTGCAGCACGCCGACGGCGATACCGCGCGGCGGCTCGACGAACAGGACGAGGCGCGCCGCGTCGCGCTCGAACGCGGGCCATTCCTGGTGGTCAGCGAGCTGTTCCCCAGCGAGACCACCAAGCTCGCCGACGTGGTCCTGCCGGCGACCTGCTTCGCCGAGCGCGCGGGCATGTATGTCAACATCGAAGGCCGCGTGCAGGAGTCGCCGGCGGCGGTCCGGCCGATCCTGGGCGTGCGCAGCGACCTCGACATCATCAACGCGCTGGCGGCCGGCGTGGCCGCGCGGCTGGGCCAGGCGTGGACGCCGCTCGACACCGAGGCCGCCCGCGCCGAGATCCGGGCGCTGGTCAAGGGCTGGGCCGATGTCGCGCCGGGCGAGGTGTTGGCCAGGCCGACGGGCCGGCTGGCGTTCGTGCCTGTGAGTTGAACCCAAGGAGAGAGACATGGCCAGAGCGGCGAGCAAGGGCGCGTGTCGGCTGTGCGGACAGCCCTACGCGAAAGCGGGCATGGGCCGGCACTTGGCCAAGTGTCTGCAAGCACGCGGCGTGGCGGGCGCCACACCGGATGCGGGCAAGAGCGCGCGTCTGCTGGCGATCGACACGCCCTATTCCTCGCCGTATTGGCTCTACGTGCTCGCGTCGAGTGATGTGACGCTGCACCGTCTGGACAGATTCCTGCGCGACATCTGGTGCGAGTGTTGCGGCCACCTCAGCGAGTTCAGCCTCGGCGGAGCCAACATGGGGCTCTCGCGGAAGCTGGCAACCGTGCCGTTCGAGCACAGCGACCTGTGCTACGACTACGACTTCGGCGACACCACGACGCTGCGCATCCGGGTGTCCGCGGACGTGACCGGCCTGCGCCTCGCCAAGCCGCTCCATCTGCTGGCCCGCAACGACGAGCCGGTCTATCCCTGTGCGCTCTGCGGAGGCCAGGCAACCTGCCTGGACGCCGAGGACCCGTGGAGCGAGGACACCTACCACTGTGACGCCTGCGCGGACAAGGAGGGGCTGGACGAGATGCGCCTGGAGCTGGTCAACTCGCCGCGCACCGGGATGTGCGGCTACTCAGGCCCGTCCGTCGAGCCGGACTGAGAAGGAGCGGGCCGCTCGCTGGTCAACCACCACCATGGAACGTGAGGAGCACCATCCATGGCGCGTGTCATCGGCGAGGCGGTCCCCAACCTCCCGTGGGAGGACAAGCCGGCGGGTTGCGACGACCCTGTCTGGCGCTACAGCGGCAACCCGGTCATCCCGCGCAACCTGATCCCCTGTGCCAACAGCATCTTCAACAGCGCGGTCGTGCCGTACCAGGGCCAGTTCGCCGGGGTCTTCCGGGTCGACGACAAGCGGCGGGCGCAACAGCTCCACGCCGGGCGCAGCGCGAACGGCATCGACTGGACCTTGGCGCCCGAGCGCATCCAGTGGCAGTGCGACGACCCCGAGGTCGCGTGCTGGAACTACGGATATGACCCGCGCGTGGTGTGGCTCGAGGACCGCTACTGGGTCACCTGGTGCAACGGCTACCACGGCCCGACGATCGGCGTGGGCTACACCCACGACTTCGAGACCTTCCACCAGCTCGAGAACGCCTTCCTGCCGTTCAACCGCAACGGCGTGCTCTTCCCGCGGCGCGTCGGCGGCCAGTACGCGATGGTCAGCCGGCCGAGCGACAACGGCCACACGCCGTTTGGCGACATCTTCTACAGCGAGAGCCCGGACATGGTCCACTGGGGCAAGCACCGCTGGGTGATGCGCCCGTGCGGCGGTTGGCAGAGCACGAAGGTCGGCGCCGGCCCGATCCCGATCGAGACCAGCGAGGGCTGGCTGCTGATCTACCACGGCGTGCTGACGAGCTGCAACGGGTTCGTCTACAGCGCGGGCGTGGCGCTGCTCGATCTCGACGAGCCCTGGAAGGTCATCTACCGTGGCGCGCCCTATGTCGCCAGCCCGCAGGCGCTCTACGAGTGCGTCGGCGACGTGCCCAACGTCTGGTTCCCGTGCGCCGCGCTGTGCGACGCGCCGACCGGCCGGCTGGCGATCTACTACGGCGCCGCCGACACGGTCACCGGTCTGGCCTTCGCGCAGGTCGACGAGTTGGTCGCCTGGGTCAAGGCGCACGCGGTGTGACGCGCGCCGCCCGCGGCCGTGGCCGTGGCACAGGCGGCCCGCCTGTGACGGGTCTGCGCCTCATCGGCGAGACGCCGATGCCGCTGGCCAGCTCCCGGGCCGTGCTACAATCGTCGCCTGGGAGAGAGCGATGCGGACTCGTGACTGGCGCCTGGTCCTGGCCCTGCTGGCGGGCGCGGCGGCGGCGGCGCCGCCGGTGGTCACCAAGGAGCAACTGGCGGCCGACGGCAAGGGCAATCTGCTCTGGCTGAGCGAGCTGATCACGCGCAAGACGCCCGGCCATGCCGTCGATCTGGACGTCGAGATCAAGGGCGCCACGCACCTCTCGCTGGCGGTCACGGAAGGCGGCGACAGCTTCGCCTGCGACCACACCGACTGGCTCGACGCGCGCCTCGTCGGCCCGGCGGGCGTCAAGCAGCTCACCGACCTGAACTGGTCGCACGCGGCGACGGGCTGGGGCCAGGTCGCCAAGAACCGCTCGCCCGCCGGCAGCCCGATGGTCGTGGACGGCAAGCGCTACGACAACGGCATCGGCGTGCACTCGCCCGGGATCCTGATCTTCAAGCTGCCCGCGGGGTACGCGCGCTTCCAGGCGCGCGTCGGGCTGGACGAGAGCGGCACCAAGCAGGGCGGCGGCTCGACGATCCAGGCGGCCGTGTTCGCCGGGCTGCCCACGCCCAAACAGCTCAGCCTGCTGGGGCTCGCGGCGATCCCCGACCTGGCCTATCAGGAGCGCATGGCGGACCTGACCGCGCGCGTGGGGCCCGGCGCGGCCAGCGAGTTCGTGCAGTTGGCCCAGGACCTCGTGCGCCGCAACTGGACACACACCTTCCACGGCGGGATCGCCGACGCCAGGCTGCGCGCCAAGCAGAGCTGCAGCGACGAGGCGCTGCTCAAGGAGACGGACCGCGACCCGGTCGACGTGGTCCTCCGGCGCACCCGCGCGCTGTGGCGCGATCTGAGTGCCGAGACCGACCTGCGCCCCGCCGGCGAGCGGCTCGCCGCGCTGGAGGCGGCCAACGCCAAGACCGAGGTGACCGACTTGACCGCGCGGCTGGCCCTCTTCGACCAGGCGACCGCCCTGCGGCGCGAGATCGCGTTCGCGAACCCCCTGCTGCGCGGCATGGACCGCATCCTGTTCATCACGCGCGACGCCCTGCCGCCCGACGAGTACAACGGCGGCAACCACATGTGCGACCAGTTCTTCGGGTTCCACGCGACCGTGCGCGGCAAGAGCAAGGGCACGGGGTTGTTCGTGCTGGAGCAACCGTTTGGCAAGCAGCCGACCGTGCGCAACCTGCTCGCCGACGCCACGCTGGCCGACGGTCGCTACAAGGGCCGCAAGCTCGACTTCGGCGGGTTCCTCTCGCCCGACCTGAGCTACGACGCCAAGCAGATCCTCTTCGCCTGGACCGAGGGCAAGTCGTCGCGCGGCGACTGGCGGAGTTGGACCCCGGAGAGCTGCTTCCACCTCTTCCGCGTGAACGCCGACGGCACGGGGCTCACCCAACTCACCGACGGCGAGGTCAACGACTTCGACCCGTGCTGGCTGCCCAACGGGCGCGTCGCGTTCATCTCGGAGCGCCGCGGCGGGTTTGGCCGCTGCCACGGCCGGCCGGTGCCCAGCTTCACCCTGCACTCGATGCTCGACGACGGCAGCGACATCGTGCGCTTCAGCCCGCACGAGACCAACGAGTGGCAGCCCAGCGTCGACAACAACGGGATGATCATCTACACCCGCTGGGACTACGTCGACCGCGGGTTCAACCAGGCCCACCACGCCTGGATCACCTATCCCGACGGCCGTGACGCGCGCGGCATCAACGGCAACACGCACGCCTCGGAGCGCACGGCCCCGCACATGGAGATGCAGTTGCGCGCGGTGCCCAACTCGCCGTTGCTGGCCGGCATCGCTTCCGGCCACCACACCGAGTCGCGCGGCTCGATCATCCTGATCGATCCGCGCATCCGTGACGACAACGCGATGTCGCAGCTCAAGCGCGTCACGCCGGACCAACTCTTCCCCGAGGCCGAGTTCTACCACTATCGCGGCTCGGGCGCGTACGCCACGCCGTGGCCGCTGAGCGAGCGCTACTTCCTGTGTGTCTACGACCACGACGCCAACGCGCAGTACAACCAACTCGACGCCGAGGCGCGCCGCTATGCCCTGTGCCTGCTCGACATCTACGGCAACAAGGAGATCCTCTACCGCAACTCCGAGATCTCTTGCCTCGACCCGATCCCCTTGCGCCCGCGGGCCAAGCCGCCGGTGATCCCCAACGGCACGCTGGTCGGCGCGCCGCGCCAGCCCGACGGCAGCAAGCCCGCGGCGATCCCGGTCGCCGAGCTGCCCAAGACCGCCAAGGTCGGCTGCGTCAACGTCTACGACTCGCTGCGGCCGTTGCCGGCGGGCGTCAAGATCACCGCGCTGCGCATCTGGCAGGTGCTGCCCAAGAGCACGCCGATCGCCGACAACCCGCGCATCGGCCACGGCTCGCAGAAACCGGCGAAGGCCTGCCTGGGCACGGTGCCCGTCGAGGACGACGGTAGCGCGTATTGGGAGCAGCCGGTCGGCGTGCCGGTGCTCTACCACGCGGTCGACGAGCTGGGCCTGGCCGTGCAGGGCATGCGCAGCGCGACGTACGTGCAACCGGGCGAGACGCTCATGTGCACCGGCTGCCACAACCAGCGCGTGACCACCACCAAGTCGCGCCAGGCGCGGCCCAAGGCCATGCAGCGCGAGCCGTCGACGATCACGCCCGAGGCCGACGGCACCAACCCGTTCAACTACCCGCGGCTCGTCCAACCGCTGCTCGACGCCAAGTGCGTCGACTGCCACGCCAAGAACGCGGACAAGCGTGCACCGGACCTGGGCAAGGGCGATTTCGCCAAGAACCCCAGCTTCTGGTACACCTCGTTCATCAAGCTGCGCCCGTACGTCGCGTTTTACGACAGCGCCTCGTGGGTCGAGCCCTACACCATCCCGGGCCGCTTCGGTGCGCGCGCCTCGAAGCTCTACCAGCTCCTGTCCAAGGGCCACCACGACGTGAAGTTGACGCCCGATGAGTGGCGCCGGCTGGGCATCTGGCTGGACAGCAACTGCCTGTTCTACGGCCACGAGAAGGACTTGCTGGCGCAGGCGTCGGGCAAGGTGGTGCAGGCGAGTCTGTACTGACCGCGTTCCGCCTTCTCCCGGGGGGAGAAGGGCGATGCGGATGCCTGACCTATGGGCCGCGCCGCCACTCCCGGTCCGCGAAGTCCAGGTAGCGCTGCCAGTCGAAGAGCGTGAGGTTGTGCTTGCCCGCGCGCAGGTGGTAGCCCATCCCGTCACCGGCAAGCTGCGCGCCGATCGCCGGCATCTCGTCGCGCGGCAGGCCCTGCCGCCCGAGCAGGCGGTACACCGGTTGGGCGTGGACCAGGCTGAGGAACTCGCCGCGTGGGTCGGCCCAGAGGTCTTCGCTGGCGCTGGCGACATAGACCAGCCGCGGCGCGACCAGCGCCACCAACTCGTGCTGGTCGACCGGCAACTGGTCCTCGTGGCCGCCGTAGGTCTTGAACCGCTCGCAGAACCAGTGGGGGAAGCTGGCGTTGATCCGCGTCACCGACTCGCGGCCAGGCGGCTGGCGGCGGTTGAGCGCGGCGCCGCCGCAGCCCGAGTCGTTGCTGATCACCAGGGCGAAGCGCTCGTCCTCGGCGCCGGCCCAGAGCGCGGTCTTGCCGCCGCGCGAGTGACCGACGACTGCCACGCGGCGCGCGTCGACGCCGGGGTCGCTCACCAGGTAGTCGAGACACCGACTCGCGCCCCACGCCCAGGCCGCCAGCGTGCCCCAGGCGTCGGGCCCGCGCGGGTCGCGGTCGAGCAGCGCGTGCGCGCCGTCGCGGAACCCGTCGTGCTTGTCCGGGTCGACCTCGCCGTTGAAGAACGCGGCGATGCCATATCCGCGCGCGACCACCTCCTCGGCCGGCCAGAACTCGCTGCGCTGGACGCGCGTGGGATCGATGTTCTCGACGCCGCGGTTGCAGATCAGCAGGAAGGTCGGCACGGGCGCCTTGGCCGCGTTGGGCAGGAAGAGCGCGAGCCGAATGGTCAGGGCACGGCCCTCGGCCGTCACGGTGACGTCGACCTGTTTGAGCGTCGCCGCGCCGCCCATCGCACGCTCGTCGCGGTGCGTCTCGCGCCAGTTCGTCGTGCACGGCGTGGCCGGCACGCGGCCGTAGACGTGCTGACGGAACAGCTCGAGCACCTCGCGCCGGCGCCGCGCGCGCCACTGGTCGGCGGTGGTCACCGGTGTGCCGTCAGCCAGCTTGAGCGCGTCGGGCAAGGCATAGGCCGGCAGACCGGGCGGATCGGGCCGGAAGAACACCGGCTCGGCGACCAGTCCGCCCGCCAGCAGCAGGCACAGCCCAGCGCTCACGGCTTGCCCACCTCGACGTTCTCGATGACCGCCTGGGTCATCTCCTGCATGTTGTGCGCCGACGCGGCGATGCCCACCAGGACATCGGCGGGCAGGGCCAGTTGCTGCTCGGCGAACTTGGTCCAGGCCTTGCCGTCGGGCGAGTACATGCTGGTCAGCAGGTTGCCGACGCGCGTCAGCCGGACCCAGTACGGCGGCTTGGCCTGCGCGTTGACCGTGTACTCGGTCGTCGCGCGCGCCGCAGGTCGCCACTGGAACACGCCCTGATTGCCCGCGCCGAGTAGCGACCCGGCGTAGACCGACCCGGCGTCGGTCGTCGCGCGGATCATCACGCCGGCCTTGGCCCAAGGATCGGTGCGCTTGATGCTGAGCACCCGCGCGGTGACGCTCACGTCGCCACTCGCGCGCTGGTGGATGAACACGCCGCCGTCGGCCGCGCCGAAGAAGTCGGCGCCGGAAGCATCGAGCGTCCACTTGCCGTCCTTGTGCACAGCGGCGCCGGGCGCGGCGACCTGACCCACGTCGGCTGTGCGCCAGGGCTTGGGCAGATGGGCGTCCTTGAGCGCGGCGACCTTGTCCAGCGCGGCGTCGGCCTCCGGCCCGGTGACCGGCTTGAGCGCGCCCTGGGGCGAGGTCAGCGCGCGCACGGCCAGGATCGCGTCGCCGGCGACCTCCGGGTCGGCGATCCACTCGCCGGCCAGCGCCACCGCCGCCGGACAGCGCGCCTCGCGCACCGCGCCCAGCGCCAGCTTCTTGTCCTTGGCCGTGCGGAGCAGGTCCAGGCCCTGCCTGAGCTGCGCCACGACGCCCGCCGGGTCGCTCGGACCGACCGCCGCCAGCACACGCAGCCAGCCGCGCAGCGCTTGTTGCTTGACCTGGTCGGCGCCCTGGCGCGCCATGCGCAGCAACGCCGGCAGCGCCGCCGGGTCCTCGGTCGACTCGCACAGGCTGCGCAGCGCCGCCGCGCGCAGGGCCGCGTCGGGCGACTCGGCGGCCTTCGCCAGCGCCGCCATCGCCACCGGGCCGCCGACCTCGCCGAGCACGTCGAGCAGCGCCTGCCGCCCCGCCGCCGGCGCACCGGGCAGGGCGTCGACCACCGGCTGCACGGCCTTGTCGCGGTCGGGCTCGCGGCGGATCACCGCCACGCTCGCGCCGCGCGCCCCATCGCGCACGGCCTCGTCGCCGGTACTCACGATGACCTTGACCAGCGCGGGCACCTGCGCGCCCTGGCCCACCTTGAGCAGCGCACGTACGGCCGCCACAGCCACCTTCGCGTCGGCATCGGACGCCGCGGCCACCATCACCGGCAGCGCCGCGGGCAGCTTGCGCAGCGCGAGCGCGCCAAGCAGCGCCACGCGGGTGTCGGTCTCGCCCTTGGCGGCCGCCGCCAGCAGCGCGTCCTCGGCCGGCTTGCCACGCAGGCCGACCAGCGCGTTGACCGCCAGCGGCTGCTCGTCGCGCGCGCCGGTGGCCGCGATCCGTGCCAGCGGCAGCACCGCGTCGGCGCGGCCGAGCCCGCCCAGCGCGCGGATCGCCGCGCGCCGCAGGTCGGCGTTGTCACTGCCCAGCGCCGCCAGCGCCAGAGGCCCGACCGCCTCCGTGCCACGGTCTCCGAGCGCGGTGATCACCATCGCCTGCAGCGCCGGTGAGAGCTTGGGGCAGGCGGCGACCGCCTTGGCCACCACCGCCTCGTCGGCCACGCGGTCGAGCGACCGCGCCGCCGTGCTCGCCAGCACTGGGTCGTCACCCGTCAGCCACGCGCTGACCAGCGGACCCGCCTGCGGCGACCTGGCCGCCACCAGGCCGCGCAGACCAAGCGCGCGCGTGCGCGTCGGGCGCTGCGCGTCGACCAGCGTCGCGTAGAGCCCCTCGGCCTGCGCCGGCTGGCCCTCGGCCACGAGGCGCGCGGCGCAGTCGGCCAGCGCGTCGTCGAGCACCGGCCGCAGCGCCGCCGGCAAGGCCGCCGCGCGCAACGCCTTGGCCGCTTCCGACCCGCCCAGGCGACCGAGCGCCCGCGCCGCCGCGCTCGCCACCGCCGGGTCGGCAGCGGCCAACGACGGCGTGATCGCGGCCACGGAGGCACGGTCGCCGAGGACAGCCAGACTGCCGATCAGGCCGGCCTCCAGCTTGCCGTCGACCTTGACCAGCGCGGCGCGCAGCGCGCCGATCGCCTCGGGCGTCGCCACGCGCTCGAGCACCTGCCGCGCGCCGTGCGCCAGCTCGGCGTTGGTCAGCCACGGGGTGACCACCGGCACGCTGGCGTTGCTCGCCACCCACGACAGCGGCTCGGCGAGCACGCGCTTCTGCTCAACCGACGCGTCGCCCTTGACCAGCCCGAGCAGCTTGGCCTCGATGGCCGCGCGCCGCGCCGGGTCGTTGCCCGCCTCGCCGACCTCGCGCTCCATGGCGCGGAAGGCCACGCGGCTCTGGGCGGGGTCGGTCAACGAGCGATACAACACGTCCTTGTCGGGGCTCGCGTCCGCCGCCAGATCGCCGAGGGCGAACTGCAGGCCTGCCAGCAGGTGGCGCAAGTAGGCCGGCGTCCAGAAGATCGCGTGCTCGTGGCCCAGCGAGCAGAAGAACACGCGGCCCTTGCCCAACTCGTAGATCCAGCTCACCGGCACGTACGGGTGCGGGTGCGCCACGCCGCCGGTCACCGGGTCGCTGAGATCAAGGCTGACGAGGGTCTTGACCTTCTCGCGGGCGAACTCGGTGTAGGTGTACATCTCATCCTTGAGCCGGAAGCCCTTGCCCTCGAAGGCGGCGTTGAGCGGATGGTCGGGCGCCTCGTTGCGGAACGCCCAGTCGGCCTTCGCGGTCCACGGGTGGCTGTGGAAACGCGCGCCGAGCAGTTGCGTGCCCTCGGGCCAGCCTTCGAAGTTGGCGCTGGCCGCGTGGATGCCCACGATGCCCTTGCCGTTGCGCACGAAGTCGAGCAGGCCCTGGCGCATGGCCGGGTCGGGGATCTTGAACTGGTAGCCGTTGTTGAGCACGAGCGCGTCGAAGCCCGCCAGCTTGGCCGGCGCGAGGTCGGCCAGGTCGTGGCTCTCGACCGCCTCGAACGCGCCGGTCTTCTTGCCCAGCACCTCGATCGCGCGCGCGCCGTAGGGGATCGCCGTGTGCTTGAAGCCCAGGTTGAGGCTGAGCACGAGCACCTTGCGCGGTCGGGCCGGCTTGGCGGGCGCCTTGTCGGGCGCGGCAAGAGTCATCTTGCCCACCTCGTCGTCGGTCGGCCCGGCGGCCCACGCCAGGCTGCCCGCGAGCAGCGCCCAGCAGACCGTGCGGAGGAGTTGTCGCGTCTTCATCGGGTGGCTCCTACAGCGTCCAGGGCTCGCGCAGCGCGCGGCTGAGCAGGCGGTTGGCGGTCTCGTCGTCGACGCAACGCTCGGTCTTGGCGTCCCAGCGCAGCTTGCGGCCCAGACGGATAGCGATGTCGCTGAGCGCGCAGATGGTCTGTGAGCGGTGGCCGACCTCGGGCGGGCAGATGGTCTCCGCGCCGGTCTTGATGCAGTCGATCCAGTTGCGGTGGTGCTCCGGGCTGTGGTAGAGCCGGGTGTCGTTCGCGCCAAGCGGCTCGCGCCCGAGCGCTTCGGGTTCGACGCGCCACGCGCCACGCGTGACCCACACCGAGCCCTTGCTGCCCTTGAACGTGACCCCGACCGGCCCGTCCTCGTGCGAGGTGAAGCGGATCGGCACGCCGTCGGCGAACTTGTACACCACGCGCCAGGTGATCGGCGTGTCGCACAGGCCGTCGGTGGGGAAGACGCCCGTCCCCTCGATCTCGACCGGCCCGGTCAGCTCGGTGCCCAGGCCCCACTGGGCGATGTCGACGTGGTGGATGCCCCAGCCCGAGATGAACCCGCCTTGGGAGTAGTCCTGCATGTAGTACCAGTGGCCGGTCTCGACGCGCGCGTTGCTGTAGGGGTGCCACGGCGCCGGACCCAGCCAGAGGTCGTAGTCGATCGTGTCGGGCACGGGAACCAGCGTACCGTTGCCGCCCTGCCGGCCGCCGGGCGCCGATACGTGGACCTCCTCGAGCTGGCCGATCCGCCCGTTGCGCACCAGCTCGCACGCCTGGCGGAACAGGCGGTCCGAGCGCTGCTGCGTGCCGTGCTGGAAGACCACTCCCTGGCGCTGGATGGTCTCGACCATCGCGCGCCCTTCTGCCACGGTCTTGGCGAACGGCTTCTCGGAGTAGATGTGCTTGCCCGCGCGCGCGGCGTGGATCGTCTGTAGCGCGTGCCAGTTGTCGGGCGTGCAGATCAGCACGGCGTCGATATCCGGCCGCGCGAGCAGCTCGCGGAAGTCGACGTAGGTCTTGGCGTCGGTGTTGCCGTAATGCTTGTTGATGCGCGCGGCGAAGCTGTCGCGGGCGGCCTTCTTGGGGTCGGCGACCGCCAGCACCCGGCAGTCAGCTTGCCCGAGCATCGCACCGAGGTGGGAGTTGGCGATGCCGCCACCCCCGATGAACCCGACGCCCAGCTTCTCGCTCGGTGCCGCGCACAGCCGCCCAGGGCCGGTCAGCAGACCACCCGCCGCCACACCGGCGCCTGCCAGGACCGACCGCCGCGAGAGTGAGCCGCTCGCCATCGCCATCACCTCCGCCTGGGCCCACCGGCCAGGCGGAGGATCGGTTCGCGGGGCGGGAGGCGAGTCCTTCCGCAGGCGGCGGACCGCTGCTCGCACTGGGTTCGTCTGCGGTCTTGAGGAGGCCTGTCACGGCGCGACGCCCTCAGCCTTCCCCCACCGGGGGAAGGTGGCGGCGCCAGCGGAGCTGGCGATGACGGATGGGGGTGCTGGCGACCTGATCGGCCTGCTCGCCGACGCCCTCTTCTGGCGCTCGCCTGTGGCGTTGCGGATGCCAGTCGTGCGAGTGCCCTGCGGCGCTGTCCCCGGAAGGGACGCACGCGCTCTCACGGTCGGACCTTGACGCTGGCAGCCCCTGGCCACTATGCTCCCAGCGCACGAGGGATGGCGAAGATGGCTTGGCGAGTCCGGCCGTGTGGGCCGACGGCAATCTCGGTAGCGGTGCCCGCGCCGTTGTTCGTGCGTGCCTTTCTCCTCCTGTGGGGCGGGCCGATGCTGGTGGCCAGCACGGTGGTCTTCTACCGTGCGCTGCCGTACCGCGAGCACCTGACGGTCGAGCGACCGGGCGGCAGGTGGGTCTGCACCTCGGCGCTCCACGTCTGTGGTGTGCCGCAGCGTGTGCGGCGGGCGGCGTTCACGCAGCGGCCGGACCCCGTGGTTGTGACGGTAGACCACGACGGGGACGATCCGCTCTACCAAGTCGTGCTGTGCTGCCCGACCACGCGGTTGCGGGTTGGGCG
>Ga0233425_10008212_pt1 | contig 14055 bp, 11 predicted proteins | sample Watercolumn_Towu_2_FD_181712 | JGI IMG/M metagenome (GOLD analysis project Ga0233425, IMG submission 181712) | Freshwater microbial communities from Lake Towuti, South Sulawesi, Indonesia - Watercolumn_Towuti2014_140_MG | ecosystem: Environmental > Aquatic > Freshwater > Lake | place...
GGAAACCCGCCATCTGGCCCCCGGTTCGCCGCGATTCGTCCGCGCGCACCTTGGCCCCCTGATCCCGCGAAACTGGCCCCCAGTTTCGCCGCGACTGACAGTCTGGCTCCAGCGCCAAGTTATCGAGCGTCTTCGCCAGGAGTCGAACCTGGTCTTCGACCTTCGCAGGGTCGCGTGCGAATCCCCCACACTCCGAAGACATTTCGTCGAGCGCCCCGCCGAGGAATCGAACCTCGTCCGGCAGTTTCGAGGACTGCTATGCGCTCCGGCACACCCGCAGGGCAACGCGATCAAGTAGCCCGTCCAGGAATCGAACCTGGCCTAACAGCTTCGGAAGCTGGCGTGCGATCCGGCACACTCACGGGCCAAAAGTACAAGCGTCCCGACCAGGAGTCGAACCAGGTCCAAGGCTTTAGGAAAGCCCTATGCGATCCGCTACACCATCGGGACAAACACATCAGAGCCGACGACTGGATTTGCACCAGCATGATGCGGTTTACAGGACCGCCGCCTTTCTCAATCGAGCCACGTCGGCAAGCAGGAGTGCGAGGAGTCGAACCCCGTTGGGCGGCTTTGGAGACCGCTTCCTCTCCCAGGAGGACACTCCTGTATCGGCCCCCGGCCTTGCGGCCAGGGGCCTTTGGCGTAACAACTACTCTCGCAGCGTCACGTTCCAGTACACTTCGCTGATGAACTTCGACCAGCTTGCGATCCGCACCTCGTGGTCCGCGTAGAGCGGCTTCCACGTCGGCCGGACCGGCTGCTTGCGCAGCTTCATTCTGGCCTGCTCGGGCGTCCGGTCGGCCTTCCGCTTGTTGCAAGCCATGCACGCCAGCACGCAGTTCTCCCAGCTCGACACACCACCCTGCGACCTGGGCAGGACGTGGTCCAGCGTCAGTTCCTCGCTGCCCGGCTGGGCACCGCAGTATTGGCAGGTGTAGTGGTCACGCTTGAAAATGTTCCGGCGGCTGAAGGTGACATGGGCCACCGGCAGCCGGTCGTACTCCGTCAGCGCAACCACCTCCGGCACACGCAGCCGCAGTCGCACGCCCCGGATGAACGCCTCGTCGGCGCACGGCGTAAGCCTGGCCCAATCCTCCCAGGTGTAGAGCTGGTAGTCGGCCGGGTCCACCACACGCGCGGACTCGTTCCACAACAGCACCAGCGCCCGCGCCACGGTGGCCACGTTCACCGGCTGCCAGTTGCGGTTCAGAATCAGCGTCGGCCGCTGGAGTACCTTGGTCACTGTCAAATCCTTTCCAATAAGGGGTGTCTGGCCGGGGTCGAACCGGCACCCTCTGGTTCACAGCCAGGCGTGCAGAAACCGCTACACCACAGACACCGTATATAACTGTCTCCGCAGGCGCCCCGACCGGGAGTCGAACCCGGCTCGCCACGTTAGAAGCGTGGCATGACATCCGCTTCACCATCGGGGCACACGTAATCCAGCACACCAAGCGGAAGGCAAGGGAATCGAACCCTCATCTCCACAGGGGAGAACCGCGTTAGCACCGCGGCCCGGCCAACCGTATCCGGCTACCTTCCGTAATCAAGTGGACCCGCCGGGAGTTGAACCCGGATTTCCAGCATGCCGCGCTGGTGTCGTCCCGTTGGACCACGAGCCCGATATTTCGAGTGGACCGGACGGGAGTCGAACCCGCCACACCGACCTTGCAAGGGTCAGTCGCCTCCTGGGAACATGCCAGCCCATCGCAGAGGTCCGTCCGGGAATCGAACCCGGTCTTCCTCCTTACCGAGGAGGTGTGCTGCCGGAACACCTACAGACCGTTCTTTCCAAAGTGATCCCGGCTGGAATCGAACCAGCACTTTCCTGGTTGTCACCCAGGTGTCTTCGCCGTTGGACCACGGGATCTCAAGTGACCGGAGCGGGAGTCGAACCCGCAGGCACGAGGCTCTCGACCTCGCCGCTATGCCAGTTTGCGTACCCGGTCGTGGCGGGTCTGGGAGTTGCACCCAGCGTTCCAGGCTTATGAGACCCGGTTGAGCCTACGCCCACCCGCAGTTGCAGGCCCCGGTATCGAACCGGGCGCACCGGCCGTATGAAAGCCAGTTGGGCACCTGCCGCGCCTGCAATAAGTAAGTGACCATGGGGAGAGTCGAACTCCCAATGCCGCGATGGGCACGACGTTCTGACCGTCGCGTGTCTGCCAGTTCCACCACATGGTCATGTTGCTTGAGTAGCCCGTGCGGGAGTTGAACCCGCCTTTCCGGCTTGAGGGGCCAGCGTCCTGTACCGATAGACGAACGAGCCGTGTTTGAGTGCGCCGGGCAGGAGTTGAACCTGCACATCCCGCAGGCGGCTGCTTTACAGGCAGTTGGGCTCACCGATGCCCAGCCGACGCATGGTTTTCAAGTGGCGCAGGCGGGAGTCGAACCCGCAGTCACCAAGGTTTGAGCTTGGCCGCTTTGCCTTGTTTGCGTACCGCGCCATGTTCGTCGAAGGCGCCCTCGACGGGATTTGGACCCGCGATCTCCTGCGTGACAGGCAGGCGAGCACTCCTGGCTGCTCCACGAGGGCATGTTCACCTTTCAGTGGCTCAGGTGGGAGTCGAACCCACAGCATCCTTCGTTCTAAGCGAGGGTGGTCTGCCGGTTGCCTACCGAGCCGCTTGTGCCCAGAGCGGGAGTCGAACCCGCAAACGCTCGGGTTTAAGCCGAGCCGCTCTGCCGTGTTGGCGTATCTGGGCGGAAGTAGCCCCGGACGGAGTTGAACCATCGTTTCCTGGGTGTGGACCAGGCGTCGTGGCCGTTGGACCACGGGGCTGTTCGTTTCAGTGGAGGCACCGAGAGTCGCACTCGGATCTCCAGCGTGCGGAGCTGGCGTCGTCCTGTTGGACCATGCCCCCGGAAGCGGAAGCCGTGGGGCTCGAACCCACAAGCGGCTATGTTGCCGCCGCCTGCCTTCCAAGCAGGTTCCTCACCAGTTCGGATGGCTTCCGTTGTCCGTCAGGCGGAAGCCGTGAGACTCGAACTCACAAGCGGCTGCTGGCCGCCACCTGCTTTCAAGGCAGGCTCCTCATCCGGCCGGGTGGCTTCCGTTTTCAAGCTGCGGGGGCTGGACTTGAACCAACATGACGACGTTCAGAGCGTCGCATCCTGCCGTTGGATGACCCCGCATCGGTCTGCCCGGCGAGACACGGCTCGCCTGCGGCAAGTTCGGGGAGGAGGACTCGAACCTCCGTCGCCTGGTTCAAGGCCAGGAAGCCTACCGCTAGCCGATCCCCGATCACGTTCCAGAGCGCCCTGCGGGAATCGAACCCGCTTCGCCAGCTTGGAAGGCTGGAGCCTTTGCCGGTCGGCCAAGGGCGCACAAGGCGGAAGGAGAGGGAGTCGAACCCTCAAGGCTCATCGCTCGACCGCTTTCGGGGCGGCTGCCATCGCCAGTTGGCTTGCCCTTCCGTAAGGCTGCGGTGGCAGGAATCGAACCTGCGACGTGACGCTTAACAGGCGCCCGCCCGTACCAACACAGGCCCCACCGCAATCGAAGTCAGGACGGCGGGAGTTGAACCCGCGATCTCGTGCTCCCGAAGCACGCGGAATACCAGGCTTTCCTACGTCCTGCTTGTGAGCCCGAGAGGAATCGTGCTCGTGGTGAAGATCACCGCCGAAGTCGATTCGCTCGGGGACTCCGGAGAGCGCCCAGCGGGAGTCGAACCCGCACTTTCGCCATGGCAAGGCGACAGGCTGCCGCTACATCATGGGCGCGCTTTGGTGTGCCGAATTGTCAATGAACAAGAGCACCGGGAGGGACTCGAACCCTCGTCGCCGCATTACGAATGCGGTATCCTTGCCACTGGACGACCAGTGCAATCAGTGGGACCAGAGGGACTTGAACCCTCACCTGGCGGATTAAGAGTCCGCTGTGCTGCCGCTAGCACCTTGATCCCGATCAATCGGCACGGAGGGAGTCGAACCCTCGACCTGACCCTTATAAGAGGTCTGCTCTCACCGCTGAGCTACGCGCCAGCGAATAGGGCCGGAGGGACTCGAACCCACACCTGCCGGATTAAAAGTCCGGTATGCTGCCGTTACACCACGACCCTGTGCTTGGTCGGGCGTATGCGTTTCCACCGGACGGGTTCCATCTTTGCGCTCCTTGTTTCCAGTGGTAGTCCTGAGAGTCGAACTCAGCGCTACGCGGTTATCAGCCGTGTCTGGGCAACCAGCCCTCGACTACCATTTGCCAACGTCGTTACCTGCCAGGTCGGGATGGCAGGACTCGAACCTGCGTCCCCGTGCTCCCAAAGCACGTGGGTTCGCCGCTACCCTACATCCCGTTGCTTGAGTCGGAACGGGCGGACTTGAACCGCCGATCTCCTGGTCCCCGACCAGGCGCGATAACCAGGCTTCGCTACGTTCCGTACTCCAGCGGCCCGTATGGGAGTCGAACCCATCTTCCCGGCTTGAAGGGCCGGAGTCCTCGTACCGATAGACGAACGAGCCACGCTCGGCGCGCACCTTCCACGCAGTTGAACCTTGGGGTTTGCGCGCAGATTTCACGCAGTGGGTCGGGCGGTGCTCGAATCCGCGTCTGCGGCTTTTCAGGCCGCCGCTACACCATCTCAGCTACCGACCCAAACAAAAAAGCCCGATGTCCTTGTGACACCGGGCTTTCGGTATTCTGTGCGAATAGGTACGGCCGAGTGTCACGTTCGCAATGGATAGAAGGGGAGCGTATTCGCCGGTTGACCGGCGATTGTCCCTTTCCACCCTCGCGATTCGCAACTCAGCCGTATGGAAGTCATGGCTCTTTCTCTTGGACGGACAGCCCGACGAGGACCGCCTACATGTACTCTATCGTATAGACGTGCGCCGGGCTGAAATGGTTCACGGAAAAATCTCGGAGCACGGCGCCCTATCTATAAGACGCCGAAACCGGCCATTTTATTCCCCTCAGTCCGAGAATTCCCGTTTTGGCCAGCCGGCGGCTTGTTACCAGTTGGGTGTTTTGCCAGACGCCGTGCGGTGAGTTCGAGAGCCGTCTCGGCTTGGACACCACCGTAGCTTGCTGGATCGCCGGTCGTGAAATCGGGCAGCGTGCCGGGCGGGCGTTGGCATCAATCGTCTTCCCCATTGCGCGGTTCTTGGGGAGGGACGCATCGCGGCCCTGGGGAGACATGCGATGCACTGAGTTTCCTGGCGTAATTGAAGTACGTTGTGCGACCGCCACCCCCGCCGTCCTGAAACGCCTTGATGCGTGCCGCTTCCGACTGGAGGGTGGGGTCGGCCTTGATCCGTGCAACAAGCAGCGCCGGCCCCGACAGGCACCGACCGAGAATCGCTCGCCTCCAGTCCATTTGCGCCTTCTTCAACTCGCATGCCAGTAGATAGGTTCTGAAGGAATGGTTGGTAAAGAGATGGAGATGCTTGAACACGAAGGTGAGGACTTCTTGGTCATGGAACCACAGCGCCGCTTGACGGTGGATTTCGATGGGGGTTGGATCGAAGACAAGCATGTGCCCACGGTCTTCCAAAGCCGCAACGTCCTCATTCACGGTCGACCACCGATTGGCGATGATGGCCACGGGACTCGACGTCATAAACGTCGTCGGAACACCTCGTCGCTCCAGGTACTGAGGGTCGGAGTACCAGCCCAGCATGCGGGATGGCTCCGACTGGCACAATTGCTTAAGCAAACGGACTCCGCTGGCGTCTCGATAAAGGGCATCGACATCGTCGAGGACAATCGGCTTGTCTCGGTGCATGAATGCGGCAAAGTAGACCCCGAACGCGGTTGCATTTCCATCGATCCAGGCAGCCCGGCCATCCATTGCCGCGCGCATGGCGTAGCTCTTTCCCGTCCCCGCCGGCCCCACCACCATCAGAAAACGGAGGTGGCCGGTGGCGAACGCTCGCGTGAAGTTGTTGAGTTCTTCATAACGGTCAACAACGATGGCATTGCGGGGGATGTGTTTCGGCTCAGCCATCGCGCGCCCTGTTCGAGGTGAAACGCCATGAAGACCTACCGATCGACGCTTCTCGACTACCCGACAGGCACGGCCCGCCGCCATGTGCGGCCGAAAAACCCGTGGACTTCTGGACTAAAATACCTCCCATGGCGGGGCCTTCCTGACCTGTTCCGGGTTAAATCCGGCATCCAGCAAGGCCTTCGACCAACACCCGAAGCATGTCCGGCCGGCCTTGAATAGCGAACCATCATCGCGGCGGACGCAGTTACCACGCAGGGGCAGACCCAGGGCATGACGCTGGAGAATGGCCTTCCGCACACGTTCCTTATTCCAGACGCGCTTCTTTCCTTCTTCCGGGGTATCCGCTCTTTGCCCTACGTAGTCCGCCGGTTCCAACCCCGCAGCCACGAGCGCGGCCGACCAGGATCCAAATTCCCGGACCGCCGCCGATTTGAGGGTGTGCGGGCGCACCGTTGTGCTTCCCAGGGCGCTCCCTTGCACAACGCGCAACAAGATTGCCTCGATGATCCTCGCGCGATCCCAATGCGGATCACGACAGATCGCTTCAGGATTGATCCCGGCGGCGATCAGGGCGTTGCACCAGGTCCCGAAGTGGTGACATGCTGCGCGATAGAGTCCGCTGTCACTTCGATGTACGATTTTCTGCCGCAACGATCGTCCCCTGCCGCACAAGTCCCGTAGATGGGCGATGATCTTGGCCTTGTCCCACTGTCGTCGCCGTTCGACGTCGGCAGCCTTAATGCCGGCCGCTTGCAGCGCATTACGCCAGGAACCGAAGTGGCGATACGCACCCGAGTGAAGCTGACTGGATTCCTTCTGGACCGCCCCACTACTCAGCGGAAGTCCCTCGCGTTCTCGACGCACGATAGCCCGGATTACGGACTCGCGGTTGCGAAATGCTGCACTCTTCATGTGGACGCCTACCCTTCGGCGTTGGCGATGATGTCCTGGAAGGCGGCCAGAAGATCCGCGTAAGACTCGCGGAGGTAGGCCACGACGCGCTCATTGCTGACCAGTTGCCGAGCGAAGATGACCAGCTTCAGCAAGTTGATGGAATACTGGCGGTACAACGTGGTGTAGAAGTCGTGCTTCTCCTCGGCCTCGGCCAGTTTCTTCAGCAGGTCCGATTTGCGCTGCTCATTGCGGGCCCAAGGATTCTTCGTGCTCGCACGGTTCTTGACGCGGGCCTGCAACGGCGTCTTGAGGACCAGGCTGCGCACGAACGGCAAAGTACAATCCTTGTAAGTCTCCATGGCTTTGACGATTTCTTCCTGCCGCTTTGGCGTGACGTAGGTCAATTCTTGGACGCAAGCCCGATTGATTGTCCCGGCGTCGAAAGCCGCGGCGACACTTGGATGCAACTGCTTCAGGAGCGTCGCCTTCAGCCGATGGGCAAGGTGCGTGATGCCCAGGGCCGAGGCGATCGTCTTCTCGTCGAGCTCCTCGAGGGACTTCTTGATCATACGGCCCTCTTGGAAGGGCGACACGCGATTCACCATCCGATTGCTGGTGAACGCTTCCTTCTGCGTCGCAAGAATACAGGGTACCGTCTCCACACCCATCTCAAGCAAGATCCAGTAGCGCTGGTGTCCGTTGAGAATGATGTAGTAGTCGTTCTCGGAAAAGACCAGAAACGGCTCGATGAGCCCGACCGCGAGAATCCCGGCCTTGATACGCTCGTATTCTCGCTTGGTGATCTTGCGCTCTTGCCTTGGGCGGAGCAGCACGATGGGGATGTCGCGACCTTGAATGTTCACGGTGCATACCTTTCCGTCATGGGGATATCATGTTTCGTAACCAATCTTGCCGGCCAATTCCGGGCGATCATTGATCTGCTCTTCCTTGACGAGCGCCACGAAGGCTTCGTCGTGCCAGAGTGTGTTGATGGCCGTCAGCAGTGTCAGGAACCGGTTCTCCTTCGACGCGGCCTCGCGAACAAAGGAGTCTTTCGCCTTGGTGAGATCGGAAATGTCCTTCTTCAGCATGGACACGGTTACGCTCCCACGGTCCTTCTTTCCGTTGCCGTTGGCCTGGGATGACCGTTCCAGCCTTGCGCCCACGATCCGACGGGCGCGAGCAAAGTTCTGACAGTTCACAATCCCCTGGTCAAACGCATCCATGAGCACGTTCTGGATGTTCGAGTCATCACTTTGCGCAACAAGGATGGCGAACGAGATGGGGAACACCCCTTGCTCAACGCCTTGAATCAGGCGATTCTCGCCCTTTTCCACCAGGCCGATGTACTGCCGAACATACTCGGGAGTGCGACAACAAAGCTTTCCGATCTGGGCGTAGTCCCAGTTCTCGTCATGCAACTGCTTCAACTCCCGGGCAAATACCATCGTACCCGGGTTGCTACGGGCCAGATTCTCGATGAGCGACTGAAGATAGGCTTCCTTGCGAGTGCAGGTCACCGCTTCGGCCATGATCTCGGCCTTCCCCAGGCGCTGATGGGCGATCAGGCGGCCCTCGCCGCAGATCAGTTCATACAGGCCCGTCTTTTCGAGAAATTTGTCATTGACGCGGATGGGCATCAACATGCCGTTGTTGTCGATGCTCTGCACATTCAGTTGGAACTGCTCTTCGTTCCGGATGCGGGGGTTAATGACCTTGATCTTCTCAATGGAGATCATCAAGTACCGGCGGTCTTTCATCAGCAAGATATCGGGGATTTCCATAGGTGTCCTCTCAAGAGAGCAACTGCCCGAGAATGTCCAGCCCGTTGTGGCCGTACATTTCCAGGCGGGAATTCGACGTGCTGAACAGGCGGATCCAGTGATCCGACACCAACAGGCGGGGCAGGGCCAAGTAGCCGAGAATCCGCGGCTGGGCGCCCTCCGACAGGGGAACCCCAAGGGTGATGTCGATGACGTCCCGCCGGTCCGGCCGAAAGAACCAGTAGTGCGCAAACCCGTACGGCATCGGCACGGATGGCTGCACCAGTACTGTCAGCTTCTCGTCGATGACCAGAAAGTCTTCGTAAACGACCATCTGCTTGACCAAGGCCTCAATGTGCTCGCTGACCTGGCTGCCCGCCGCCGTCCGGGCTTCGTGGAACAGTCGTTGGAATGCCGCGTCCATCGATCCGAAATGCTTCAAGTACGTTGAGGGCGATGGCATGTCTGCGGCGGATCGAACCAAGGATGACCGGACGATACCATGCATCCGGAAGAGCGAGTCCAGTTTTTCCAGCATGTACTCTGGCGTGTAGAAGCGGGCACGTTCGGCAAAGATCTGCTGCGCCTTTGCAAAGACTCTTGGGTCGATCAGCGGCTCGAAGGACTCCGGTGTCCTAATCCACTGGTCCTTGGGATTGTGCCGGGTGGGGGTCTTAAGTTTCTGCGTCGTGCGATTGTAGATCATCGTCCCCGCATAGCGCTCGTCCAAGAGGATGTCGCGCACTTTTGCCGCGTCCCAAGTTCCTCCGCCTGGAGACAGGATGCCGTCGCGGTTCAGCCCCTCGGCAATGGCGTGTTCGTGTCGTCCCTCCTCTGCGAATTCGTGGAAGATCCTCCGGACAACGGCCACTTCACGTTCGTCGCCTGGCGCCAAAGTCACGCGCTGATTCTGAATGCTCTTGCGTTCCCCGGGCTGGAGGATCTGCACTGGTTGACGGGCCTCGTTGAGCAGTAAACGGCGGAAACCGTAACGCGGCTTCCCGCCGGCCCAGTACCCCTGCTGAGCAATCTTCACACAGCCCCGAAACACCTTGTCGCTGAGCTCACGGCTGTATTCGGCGGCCCGCAGTCTCTCAAACTGGAGGTAGACGGGATAGAGCGGATCATCCTCCCGAGGCATGCCGAGCTTGATGTAAATGACCTCCTTGCCGTATTTCCGGCACTCGGCACTGTATTGCGCGGAGAGGTCCAGATCCTGAAACCGCCCCCAGCGGCTGACATCCAGGCAAAGAATGTACTTGAAGTCGTTCCGCTTCTTGACCCAGTTCTCCATCATGTCCTGGAACCCCGGCCGCCCTTCGGCCGTCAAGCCGGACTTGCCGGGGTCCGTGAACTCGTGGATAATTTCCCCGCTCCGGCTTTCTGCCCAAGGACGTATCTGGTCTTGCTGAATCGGAATCGAGTTCTCCTGACGGTCCTGGGCCGAATGGCGGTAATATGCGACCGCGCGCCACGCGACTTTCGGCTGTTGAGGACTCGTGTCTTGACGTTCCCACCAGTGTTTCATCTTGTTCCGCCCATTGAAATGTTCGTGGATGGCCGTCGGACTTTGGCAAAGCCCTGCAATCGCGCTTCACGGATTCGCGGGACGGCCGATACGGTCCATTCTTGCTTGGGCCTGTGAGAGAACGTGGTGGGAAACGGTGAGATTTCGTGGTGGTTTTCAGGGAAAGCGATCCAGGATGAGGCCGTAGCACTCACGTCGGCGACCATCGATTGCCGCAGCCAAATCCGCCATTCCGGCCTGTCGTAGCTTCTGTTTCAACATCTTGACAACGCTTCGGATTGCCTCCTTGGTGACTCGGCATTCCCAGACTTCATCCAGCAGGAGGTCGTGAGACAGAAAGTGGTTGGGACGGCGTGCCAGCCGTGCGAAGAGCTTGAAGGCAAGAGTCTTCCCCAGGAAGCAGGTCTTACCTTTCCACCGAACCGCGAGGATGTTTGGGTCGGCAATTGGGACGTGGGGGAGGAATGATTGGATCGGCGATTCGTTGGCTGGCAACTGAGTTGCGTTGCCCATCCTCGCGCCCATACCTCCTTTGTCGCTCACGGCAAACACAAGCTCGTGCAGAATGTTGGCGGCTTCAACATGTGCGTCCGCGAGTCGCGTTAGTCCCTGAACAACCCGGTCCATTTTCGTGATTTCGTGCATGGGTAGCTGTCCTCGCGCAATGCGCGTGTCTGAGACAGCCATGCCGAGGAGAGGAACATCGCCACGGAAAGAGACGGCCGTCGGAATGTTGCGTCCAGTGGCGCCGGACAACATGGATCGCGGATTCTCCTGGCGTATCGCAACGCACGTTTTGCTGTTACAATTATGGGATTCCTTGCCGCTACAGGTGGGTTGCTATCCCGTGGTTTGGCGAGGAGCGAGCCGGCCACCGCTTTCGTCCACGAACAGCGGAACCGTCATGTCGGGTAGAGTCGCTCGTTCGTCGTCAGAAAGCGGATGAGCATGCCTGTAGAGACGGCATGGCAGATCGGTGGACTTGTAGTGCGAAGGGTTTTGGAATGAACCTCAAGGAACTCAAGGCGATCGTGGCCAAGGGCGAGTCCGAACGGACGGAGTTCAAACGATCAACCGGCCAGCGGACCGAAGCTGCGAAGACAGTGTGTGCGCTGGCGAACGGCCTGGGAGGTTTCGTGCTTTTCGGCATTACCGACAAGAGCGAGATCGTCGGTCAGCAGGTCGCCACTAGCACCCTGGAGGACGTAGCCAATGAACTGCGACGAATCGAGCCGCCGATTTTTCCGGACATCGAAACCGTTGCTCTGAAGGGCGGCAACTCGGTAATCGCACTGCGCGTGCCGGGCGGCGGTGGCCCGTACACGTACGATGGCCGGCCCTACCTGCGGCATGGTCCGACGACCCGCGTGATGCCGCGTGCTGTGTACGAACAGCGGGTCATGGAGAAATTCCACGCCACCAGCCGCTGGGAGAACCAGCCAGTCCCCGGAGGCGTGACCTTCGCTGACTTGGACGAGGAGGAGATCCAACTCACCGTGGACAACGCTGTGGATCTCGGCCGACTGGAGCCACTCAAACGGCGAACCACAAAGGCGATTCTCACCGGCTTGGGGCTGATCGTCGAGGGCAAACTGCTTAACGCAGCCGTAGCCTTGTATGGAAAGAGCCAACGGCTGCAATCCCTCTACCCGCAGTGCTCCATCCGCTTGGCCCGGTTTCGGGGCAAGGACCGGCTTGGCGACTTCATTGACAACCGGCAGTATTGGGGCCATGCCTTTGCCCTGCTCCGTCGCGCGGAGACGTTCCTTTTGGACCACGTTCCCATCGCGGGCCGGGTGGTGTCGGGCCGGATGAAGCGCGAGGATCGGCCTCTTTATCCGCCACGGGCGACCCGCGAGGTGGTCGCCAATGCCCTGTGCCATCGCGACTACACTATTCCCGGCGGCGCGGTCAGCATGGCCATGTACGACGACCGCCTGGAAATCATCAACACCGGTACGCTGCACTTCGACATCACGCCCGAGAAGCTGGCCCAGCCGCATCAATCGAAGCCCTGGAATCCGATCGTCGCCGGGGTGTTTTACCGGGCCGGGATCATCGAGCAGTGGGGCACGGGCACGCTGAAGGTAATTGACTGGTGCCGTGACAATGCGAATCCGCCCCAATTTGGGAAGAGCAGAGCGATTCGGTCGTGGTCACCTTCTGCCCGGCACCGGGGTTTGAAGACGTAGGCCGGCAAGCCACCCCCGAAGTCATCCCCGAAGTCACCCCCGAAGTCGCGAAGATTCTGCCTCTGTGCGAGACCCCCAGATCGAAGCGGGAGTTACAGATGAAAGTGGGCATCCGCGACGAAAAACACTTTCGGGAAGCGTATCTTCGTCCCGCGCTACAGGCGGGCATGCTGGAAAGGACTATTCCGGAGAAGCCTCAAAGCAGCAAGCAGCGCTATCAGTTGACGGCAAAGGGACACGGCTGGCTGCGGCAACGAAACTCGCGGTAGGATTCGAAGCCGTGGGCTACGCCGGCCACGGCGCGGCGGCTGCGTACTCGCGTGCAAAAATGTGCGATCGCTCGCGCCATACCCACCAGACCAGGGGGATGACAATTTCGCTTCAACTCACGACGAGATGTTGCGAGATTTCGCCATGGCTTGAAACGCGTTGCAGGACATCGGCACTTCAACGTAAACGCTGAATACATAGGATCTTAAATACAATCTCCTGGTCGGGACGAGTCCAACCCGGCGCGCAGCGATCGGGCAGATGCGGGGGAAATTGTAGCGGTCGGAATTGGTGGCAAATTGGTGGCAGAATGGCCCATGTAAGGCCCCTGTGATTGCATCCCATAGCCCATGACGTATCACTACAAAACATTGAGGTACAATGAGTTATGCGCATTTCCTGCGCATCCCCCATGCAGGGCAAGAATGGCTTTCGTAGGTTGAGGGCCTAGTGGTAGTAATACCGTGCAGGTTCAAGTCCTGTTTCCCGCACTACTTGATAAATAAGGACTTACGACGACGAGTCGTGAGTCCTTTTTTCGTTTCTCGATGCCCAAGAGCTTGCCTTATAGAACGCTTATAGCACATAATGTTGCTAGGGCGTTGCTGGGTGTTGCTGGCCGATTCCGTAGAACACCCATAGAACAGCCACGCCCGGTTTCCCCAGGCAAGGAACGGTGGGCTATGGCGAGCCTGAAGAAGAACGCTGCCGGCGAATGGCTGATCCGGTTCCGTTTCAGCGGCCGGCAGTATTACAGGTCGCTCGACACAACGGAGGAGAAGAAGGCCCAAGGCATCAAAGTCCAGGTGGAAGAGACCATCGGCCTGCTCAAGCGTGGACGGCTTTCCTTGCCCGAAGGTGCAACGGGCGACGATGCCGGGGTATTCATCCTATCGGGGGGTAAAGTCAGCAAGCAGCCAAGGGTGTCATCGGCTAAGACGCTCAAGGAAGTCACCGACGCCTACTTCGCGGCATTGCCCGATGGGGCGAAGGCGGGCAGTTCGGTCTACACCGAGAAGATCCACGTCAAGCACCTGCTTCGGATTCTCAAGGCCGGCACTCCCTTGCAGGAGATCGGCGTGTCCGAGTTGCAGGGCTACGTGACCAAACGTAGCCGCGAGAAGGGGACCAAGGGTAAGAAGGTCCAAGCCGCAACGATCAAAAAGGAACTGATGACGTTCGGCCAACTTTGGGGCTTTGCCCGGGCCAGAAAGTGGGTGGACGGCGAGTTGGAGAAGAGCGAGATTCGCCTGCCCAAGGCGACGGAGAAGCCGCCGTTTCAAACGTGGAAGGAGATTGAACAGAGCATCAAGCGAGGCGGCCTCAGCGAGCGTGAAATCGCGGCCCTCTGGGACTTGCTCTTTCTCGACGAGAACCAGGTACTCCAACTCCTGGAACACGTCAAACGCAAGGCGGCTTACCCGTTCATCTACCCCATGTTCGCCTTCGCGGCGTTC
>Ga0233425_10008213_pt1 | contig 14053 bp, 8 predicted proteins | sample Watercolumn_Towu_2_FD_181712 | JGI IMG/M metagenome (GOLD analysis project Ga0233425, IMG submission 181712) | Freshwater microbial communities from Lake Towuti, South Sulawesi, Indonesia - Watercolumn_Towuti2014_140_MG | ecosystem: Environmental > Aquatic > Freshwater > Lake | place: Indonesia...
AGGCCAAGCGCCCGCCCGCGTCTCCGTCGTGCGCCGCCTCCGCGGAGCGCTCGAAGCTCGCGGTCGCGCCAGGGAACTCGGGCCCGTTGTGGAAGGCCCACTCCGGTCCGAGGGTCTGCTCGAAGTCATCGAGGGGCACGGGGCCTTGGGCCAGAGATGTGACGGGCATCGCGATCACCGCCAGGGCGCAGAGGATCGTCGGGTGCATCGGAGGCGCCTCCGTGAAGGGCGTCGGGCTGGAAGTCCGAGCCACGCGACGGCTTCGCTCCGAGGTGCCCAAGGCCCTCGTCGGGAACTGGATGTGGCGCAACCCGCCACTGTCTCCGGAAAGGGTGGCGGGTCGAGCCCACCTCAGGGGTGGATCATGCGGCAGGCGCGGGAGATGGCGCATGGTGGCGACGATGAAGGCGTGTGGCGCTGTGCTGGTGCTAAGCCTGGTCGCGGCGGGAGGCTGGGCTGCCCCGTGGCCCTTCGACATGCGGGTCGAGAGAGTGGACACGGTGGGGGACACCGTCCGCGTCACGACTACCGGAGCGGGGTTCGAGTTCCTCACCGCCAGCGGCGAGGTCCGACTCATCCAACGCATTGGAGGCCGGAGGCCGCTCGGGCCGTTCTGCGTGTACCACGACGACCTGGTCGGCCTGCGGGTCACGACGCAGGACGAGCGGCAGGTGACCTTGCAGGCAGACGGCGGGCTCAAGCTGCAGGTGACCTGCGACTCGGTCCTCAAGGTCACGCCGCCCGACCGCAAGCTCGTGGAGCTCTACGCGGACTTCAGGCCGGACTGGGTACGCAGCACGAAGGAGGGGACGCTGGCGCTGGATGAGCGCGGCGGGGTTGGCATGTATCCGCTCTTCGCCGCAGAGGAGCGTCCCGCCGGGGTCTACTCGTTCCAGATGTGGGTACCCCCGGGGGAGTCCGTGGCCGTCTGCGTCTGCCCACCACGAGAGTACGACTGGAAGCAGCACCACTCCGAGCGGATCATCCACCAGTTCCCGGAGTTGGTGGCGAAGGTCCCGGGCGACTCGCCGCGGCCGCTACCGACCGATGACGAGCTGCGGACCTGGCGGAGCATGGGCAACGTGCTGGTGCTGCACCTGGAGTTCTGGGACGGGTTCGGCATCCAGCACATTCGGCCGAGGGACCCGGAGCGGTTCCGGCAGGTGGTGACGCTGGCGCACGAGCTGGGGTATCTGGTGGTGCCGTACAGTTCCACCTACTACTACACCCCGGCGGTGGCGCCGGACGGGAAGCTGCGGGACGACGCGGTGGACCTGTATCTGGACGAGGCGAAATGGCTGCTGGATACGTACGAGGTGGATGGGCTGTACTGGGACGGCGTCTTCCCCGACGTGGGGAGGGCCTGGGAGTGCGCATGGCGGATGCGAGAGATCCTGGGCAGCCGGCGGCTGTACGTGCACGCGACGACGCTGCCGCTGTGGGACCCGGACCTTCCGGTCCCCTTTGTGGATGCCTGGGCCGACTACACGCTGCGCGGCGAGGGACTGGGACGGGATCATGTGGACCCGATCTATCTGCGCTACGTCGCCTCTGGCTACAACATCAGCAACGCGATCGGCGAGCTGTGCTACGAGACCTGCCGCGTCGCTCCGGACATGATGCAGTGGGCGCTGGAGGCGAACGTCCGCCTCCCTTACTGGCCGGGGCAGCAAGTGTACGGGGTCAAGGAGTACTTCCTCAGCGCGGAGGAAGATGTGCGGTTCAGGAGGGACTACGTGCCGGCGGCGGACAGCGTGACCGGTGAGGCAGTGTTCGCGAGGCTGGCCGCGGGGGGACAGGCGAGACGCGAGGCGCGGCGGGAGGAGAAGGCGAAGGCCCTGGCCGCGGGCGAGGCCGCGCTGGGGCAGTACCTCGAAGACCAGCGGGCCCACGTTGGCGAGAGCGACAACCTGGCCGCCTTCAGCGCGCTCTCGTGGTCCGAGTACTGCGACCGCCCTGAAGGGCTGCACGGCATCGGCTACAGGCCGGAGTACGCCACGGACGGGAACCTGGAGACCTACTGGGCCGCGGATCACCCGCCCGTGTCCCTGGTCATCGGCCTGGGCAAGTTGGCGACGATCAGCAGGATACGTGTCACCAACTACTTCGGGGACCCGCGCTACTACCATTACCGCGTCGAGGTGTCTGAGAACGCGGACGCGTGGACCCAGGTTGCCGAGAAGATGAGCGACAGCCTCGCGACGGCGGACGGGGATCTGCACGAGTTCCCGCCGGTTGAGGCGTCGTATGTGCGGATCACGATGCTGTACAACAGCAGCAACTGGGGGCAGCATGTCGCGGAGGTAGAGGTCTACCCCTGATCGCAACGCATGCTACGTCGGCTGCTGACCCGCGGCCCGTAAGGCCTCGCATTCGGTCGGCGGGCGACATCCTCGGGAGGGGTTCCGCCATGTACTACGCGTGTGCGTTGGCAGTGATGGCGCTGCTGTTGTTGGCGGCGGGGCCGGGTTTGGCGGAGGGGCAGCGGAAGGCCGTGCCGTTCACCGAGGTGAGGCTGACCGACGACTTCTGGCGGCCGCGACAGGAGACCAATCGCCGGGTGACGATCCCCCATGCGCTCCAGGAGTGTGAGAGCACCGGGCGCATCCGCAACTTCGAGGTGGCCGCGGGCCTCGTTGAGGGCGAGTTCGAGGGCATCTACTTCAACGATTCTGACGTGTACAAGATGCTCGAAGGGATCGCCTACGACCTCGCGTTGCACCCCGACGCGGAGCTCGACCGGCGGACGGATGAGCTCATCGCGAAGATCGCAGCGGCGCAACAGCCCGACGGCTACCTGAACACCTACTTCACCCTCGTCGAGCCGGACAAACGGTGGACCGACCTGCCCGTGAAGCACGAGCTGTACTGCGCGGGGCATCTCTTCGAGGCGGCGGTCGCGCACTACCAGGCCACGGGGAAGCGGAACCTGTTGGACGTTGCGGTGCGGCTGGCGGATCACATCGACCGCACCTTCGGCGATGGTGCCCTGGTCGGCGTGCCGGGACATGAGGAGATCGAGCTGGCGCTCGTGAAGCTGGCCGAGGCGACGGGCGAGGCGCGGTACTTCGACCTGGCCAAGTGGTTCATCGACCGACGCGGCTCCAGCGACCGCGAGTACTGCCAGGACCATCAGCCGGTCCGCGAACAGAGCGAGCTGGTGGGCCACGCGGTGCGGGCGATGTACCTGTACTCCGCGATGGCGGATGTCGCCCTGCGGACGGGTGACGAGGGACTCGTCGCGGCGCTCGACCGGCTCTGGACCGACCTGACCTGCCGGCGGATGTACGTCACTGGGGGCGTCGGGCCTTCCGCCCACAACGAGGGCTTCACCACCGCCTACGACCTCCCGAATGAGAGCGCCTACGCCGAGACGTGCGCCGCGATCGGGCTCGTGCTCTGGGCCCAGCGAATGTCCTTGCTCCACGGGCGAAGCGAGTACGTGGACGTGCTCGAGCAGGCGCTGTACAACGGTGTGATCTCCGGCGTGTCGCTGGCGGGGGACGGGTTCTTCTACGTGAACCCGCTGGCGAGTCGCGGCGGTCACCATCGGCAGCCCTGGTTCGGCTGCGCGTGCTGCCCGCCGAACGTCCTGCGGCTCCTCCCGCAGGTGGGGGCCCTGCTCTACGCGACGGCGGAGCGCACGGTCTACGTGAACCTCTACGCGGCGAGCGAGGCGACGCTGAGCCTCGGTGGGCGCCCGGTGACGATCACGCAGCGGACGCACTACCCCTGGAGCGGCGAGGTGAAGCTGGTAGTGAGTCCGGACACGGCCACGGCCTTCGACCTGAAGCTGCGCATCCCGGACTGGTGCGCGGAGGCCACGGTGAAGGTCGACGGCGAGCACCTCGAGGCACAGCCGGGGGAGGACGGCTACCTGACCCTAAGCCGCACCTGGCGGCCAGGGGACACGGTCACCTTGAAGCTCGACATGCCGGTCCGACGAATCGCCGCACATCCGAAGGTGGCGGCCGATGCGGGGCGCGTGGCTCTGCGGCGAGGACCGCTGGTCTACTGCCTGGAGGCCGCAGACAATCCGGACGGTGTCATCGACCTCGCCCTGCCGCGTCACGGCGAGCTGAAGCCCGAGTGGCGCCCCGACCTGCTGGGCGGAGTGATCGTCCTCCACGGGAAGGGCGTGCGGCGGGCGCCCTGGGAGGGGGAGGTGCTGTACCGACCGGTGGAGGATGAGGCGGCAGTCGACGTTGCCGCCATTCCGTACTACGCGTGGGATCACCGCGAGGCGGGGGAGATGGTGGTGTGGCTGCCCGAGACGACCGGGCTCGCAGAGGACCGCGCGACGGCAGACCGCTGAGTTACAGGGACCGCGAAGCAGGCACGAAGAGGCATGAGGAACGGCAAGGCTGAGGGAGGGGACATGACAGGCACGGTAGTCGGTGAGGACCGGGATGTGCGGGCGGCGGTGGAGTATGCACGGGCGCATCTCGAGTGCGCGCGAGAGGATCGGCACATCCCGGGGCTGTCGGCATGTGTAGTGTACCAGGGCGAGATGCTCTGGGCGGGAGGGTATGGCTTCGCGGATGTCGCGCAAGGGCGGGCGGCTGAGGCCGGCACGGTCTACCCGTTGGCGTCGATCACGAAGGTTGTGACCTGCTCCGCGCTCATGCGGCTGCGGGACGAGGAGAAGCTGCAGCTTGACGACCCGCTCAGCCGCTTCATCCAGCCCTTCCCGGTCCAGAAGCCCTCGGCCGACACCCCCGACCCGACGCTGCGGCAGATCGCGGCCCACATCGCGGGCTTCCAGCGCGAGACGCCCTTCGACGCGTGGGAGACGCTGGTCTTCCCCGGCATCGAAGAGCTGTTGGCGGCGCTACCCGAGGTGAAGCTCGTCTTCCCGCCCCTGACGCAGTACAAGTACTCGAATCTCGCCTATGCTCTGCTCGCGCACGTGGTCGAGCTCATGACGGGGCGCGCCTACCCGGAGTACGTGGCGACCGAACTACTCGGGCCGCTGGGGATGACGAGCAGCGCCTTCGAGCCGCAGGGGGAGCTGTTGGGGCGGGTGGTGACGCGCTACCCGTGGTGCGACGAGGCCGGCGCCGGGGAGCCCGGGCCGCCGTTCCGGATGGGGTGCTTCCACGGGGTGGGGGGGTTGTGTGGGAGCGTAGAGGACATCGCCCGGTTCGCGGCGTGGCATCTTGGCTACCCGCCGGAGGGGGCCGAAGGCCTGCTGGCCCGGGCCTCGGCGCGGGAGATGCAGCGGCCGCAGTGGCTGCAGCCGGACAACAGCGGCGGCCACGCGATCGGCTGGGGCTGGGGGAAGACGGCCGGTCGGTTCACGGTCGGCCACAGCGGGGGGATTCCGGGGCTCTCAACCGACCTGCGGCTCGTACCGGAGCTGGAGTTGGCCACGGCGGTCTTCACCAATGGCGGGGGGATGGCGTCGGAGGTGAACACGGAGGTCCTGGAGATCATGGTCCCGGCCGTCGCGCGGGCCCGCAAGCGCCGGGAGCCGCAGCGCCCGAGGAAGGGCGCCGTCGCGCCGGCGGAGTGGAGCGCCTACGTCGGCAAGTACGAGTCGACCATCTCGAACCAGGAGCTGGAAGTCCACCTGATCGACGGGGAGTTGCTGGTCCGCGTCGTGGGGACGCGGCTGGCCGACACGGTCCGCCTTGAACCGGCGGGCGCCCACGCGTTCGTCCTCAAGGGCGGGGCCAGCGAGGGGGATGAGGCGCTCTTCGAGCTCGACGAAGCCGGCCAGGCGACCAAGCTGAGCCTGGGAGGTTACCCCTACCAGCGGCCTGCAGAGGAGTCCCAGGCCTCCTGAAGGCTGCCGTCCTCGCAGCGGTGTTGCACTTCTGATCGGTCGATGAAGACCGGCCCGGAGGTGATCGCGCGGCTCTCAGACCCCCTCGGCAGGCGAGTCCCCGCATGAGCAGTGATGGTCCGTGCGGCTCGTGAGTCCCAACGGGTGCGCCGGGTCAGCGTCGGCCGGCAGAGGAGCCCTCCGCTGGTTGGGCGAATGGACCCAAGGCCACGGTGCGCCTGGGAGACTGCCGGATGCGTCTGCCGAAGTCAGAGCCTGAACTGGTTGCCATGGCCGCCCGCTGCAGCAGCCAGGCATTTGCGGCGCTGATGGAGCGCTACCGGCCGCTCTTGCGTTCTGTCGCCAAGCGGCACCTCCCAGACCGGGAGTCGCGTGAGGACCTCTGCCAGGACGTGGTGGAGCGGCTGCTCGACCACCGCAAGCAGGCACTGCGCGACTGGCAGCCGCTCGCCCCCTTCGGTGCGTATCTGAGCGTCATCGCGTCAAGGCTTGCCTGGCGCAAGTGGCAAAAGGCGCGGCGCGAGCTACCCGTGGCCCAGTTGGCCCTGCCAGCCCCCTACGAGGACCTCCCCGACGAATGGTTGGCGGTGGCCGGTACAGCCTCGCCCGTGGCAGATCCGGCTCAGAACGCGACCTCCGCCGAACTCCGCGAGGCGGTGTATGCCGCTCTGGCGGAGCTCTCTCCTCGCGACCGTACGCTCCTCAACCTCCGGTTCTTCGCTGGCCTGCAGGTGAAGAGCTTGGCGCCTCTGATTGGCCTCACGCCCGGCGCAGCGGCCAAGGCCATCTTCGATGCGCTTCGCCGTCTGGAGCGGAAGCTCGAAGCGGCTGGTCACACGCCGTCTCCCTCCGACTGAGATTCCCTCTCCCACCCCTGTAATACACCTCCGGCCAGCTGCATTCTCTCCATTGGGGGCAGATCGCCATGCAGCCGTGTCCGCAGATGGAGCAGATTGGTGTGCTCATCGCCGGGGAAGTGCCGCCGGACGCGCGCGCAGTGCTCCTGCGGCATCTGCAGGAATGCCGCGAGTGCTGGGCCGAACTGGCGCGCCTGCGCTGGCTGGCTGATCTGCTGCCTCGGCTCGGGCCGCCCCCGTCCGTCGAGGCGTGCGAGCACACCGACGACCTCCGCCTCGCGGTCCTCGCGGCAGGACGGTTGCCCCGCGATCAGCTGTCGGAGATGGAGGTCCACCTAGCCGAGTGCCCGGAGTGCACGCAGGTGATGGCGGCGGCGCGCCGCGGACTCGAGGATTACGAGAAGCTCTTCGGCGGCTCCGTCACGCAGGCGCGGTTGCGCCGCACCCCATGGCGGGAGCGTGTCATCCCGGAGCTACGGTTGGCCCTGTCTAGCGTACGGCGGGCGGTTGCGCTGCTGGGAGCCACGGTGGCCTTCCTCGCGGAGTGTGCGGCCCTGTCGCTGTTGCTCAGCCATCTCCTGCTGTGGTGGCTCCAGAGGCCTCGCGACCTCGGGAATCTGCTGGAGGTCTGGCCGTGGGAGCTGCTGCCGGTGGGTATCAGCCGCCTTGCAGCGCTGGCGGTGGTGACAGTGGTGGCTGCGCTCGTGGCCCGCAGCACGGCCGCCGCCCTGTACCGACGCGCCACGCGGCCCAGCAAGGGGAAGGAGGGCCGCGAGTGACACGGCGATCGCCCCGAGCGGGGCTGAGCTTCCCCGAGGTCCTGGCCACGTTGGCCTTGACGGCCGGGCTGGCTGTCGCGCTGTACCCCGCCTTGCGGGCGGCCCGGCAGGCGTCGCGGACGACGCTCTGCGCGGAAAACCTCCGCTGCCTTAGCCGCGCGATGTTCCTCTACGCGCACGACCACGACGACACCTATCCGATCACCCAGAAGCCCAGAACCGGCTTCTGCTGCTGGCATGTCGGGCTGTACACCGATACGCTGGACCGGTACATCACCAACGAGGCGTTGTGGATCTGGGGCTCGGAGCTCGGTCCCAACGTCACGCGGCGGGCCGCGTTCATCTGCCCGGCTGATCCCGTGCGAGGCGACCTGAGGACCCGGTATGGGGCCGAGACCCCGGTCCCGTTCGGGCAACAGCGCACGAGCTATCGGCTGGTGCGCTGCCTCTCGGTGGACGATCAGGCAGTGAACGAGGGGAGGACGTGGCCGCTGCGGGCCCACCGCCTGAGTGACGTGCGCTACCCGAGCCAGAAGATCATCGCGGTGGAGCACGACTCCTTCCACGATCCGGCTCCCTGGGGCGGGCTGACCGTCGCCCCTGAGGGGCACCCCTACAACGCGTTGTTCGGCGACCATCACGTGCAGTACGTGAGCTACCGGGACATCCTGCCCTCGACCGTCCAGGACCTTCCGGGAGTGGAGATCCACGACCCGAACTACACGGTCGATGGGATGGCGGGAAGAGACGTGCGCTGAGAGCCGGATGCGTCGTCAGGAATCGAAGGAACGGAGGCTGCCATGCGTCACATCGTGCTGTTGGTGCTGTTCACTGCGGCCGCCTTGCCCCCCATCGGGGGGTGTGGCGGAGGGCCGTCCCCAGCGTTGGAGAACGCCCGCGTCGACGACCAGCCCGGCCTGCTGGGAGGGGAGAGCAAGCCGCTGGTCTTCCCAAGCCGCGCGGGGCTCGCGTCGCCGGGGAATGACCAGGCTTCCGGGGGAGCCTCTCGAGTGGTCCCGGGACGCACTCCTACCGTCGCGAAGGTGCTGGGCGGGCGGACCAACTGGCTCGATGTGGACCTGGCCACGGTTGGGAAGACGGCCGTCGTCACACTTCAGCCCCTGGAAGCGGACGAGGACTCCGATCTCTACCTCTTCTCGCCCGCCACCGACGGGATGCAGCGGCTGGGGTACAGCCAACGCGGTCACGCCGGCAACTCCCTCAGCACGCCAGACTGGGTCGCGCTCCGGGTGGCCGCCAAGGGGGTTCACACCTTCGGAGTGTACGGTTACTCCCCCGCCACGAGTGCTGACCCCAACGATTTCAGGATCGAGGCGGACTGGGCCACGGAAGTCACCCCGGAGGGTCCTACGGCAACCGGGACAGTGGACGCGACCGGGAGCGCCTGGTTCTGGTTCGGTGGCATCTACGGCACGGAATACACCGCCACCCTCACGTCCACCGGCGGCGACGCGGACCTGTTCGTCTACGCGGACACCAGCGACAAACTGCGCGGAAAGAGCACGTCGGCTACCAGCCCCGACGTCGCGACGTTCTCCGCCGCCGACACGAGCCTGCACTACGTCCGGGTGTACGGCGTTAGTGCGGCAACCTTCACCCTATCGATAGAGCGGGGCGCCGCGGGAGGCGCCTATGAGTGTATCGGGGGTTGGGGAGGCAGCGGCGTGGGAGACGGACAGTTCAACTTCCCTCGTCAGCTGGCGTTCGGCTCAGGGGACACGGTGTTCATCGCGGACGCCAACAACCGCCGCGTGCAGAAGTTCACTATCGGCGGCACCTTCCTGGCCAAGTGGGGGGCGGCCGGGCAGGGGGACGGGAACTTCTACCACAACGCCGGCGTGGCCGTCGGGGCGGGGAACCGCGTCTACGTGTCTGACTCGAGTCTGCACCGCATCCAGAAGTTCACGACCGACGGCGCGTTCCTGGGCTGGTGGGGCAAGGACACCGAGGGAGCTGTCGGCTGGCACAATCCGGGCAGCGGCAAGACGCCGACCTCCGGCCCGCAGGATGGCGCCCTGAACGGGCCGGTCGACCTGGCCATCGGCCCCGGGGGTTCCATCTACGTGGCGGAGTCTGCCAACTGCCGGGTACAGGAGTTCTCTTCCTCCGGGGCCTGTCGTCGGGTCTTTGGATCGGGCGGGAGCGGGGGCGGGCAGTTCAGCGGGCTGTCGGGAGTGGCGGTGGACAGCGCGGGCCGCATCTACGCGTGCGAGCGCAGCAACCACCGGGTGCAGGTGTTCGAGAGCGGCGGCACACCCGTCCGCAAGTGGGGGACGTACGGTACGGGCGACCTGGAGTTGGACAACCCCAACGGGATCGCTGTGGGCCCCGACCGAGGGGTCTGGGTGGCTGATCGCTTCAACGACCGCGTGGTGAAGTACACTGACACGGGGGCGCTCATCGGTTGGTGGGGCAAGGACACGGAGGGGTTCATCGGCTGGCACGCTCCGGGCAGCGGCAAGATCGGGGTCGCCGGCGGCGAGAGCGGAGCTCTGCGCGGGCCGCTGGACGTGGCCGTGGACGTGGCCGGGAACGTGTTCGTCACCGATACGGACAACAACCGGGTGCAGATCCTGCGTCCGGTCACGCCGTAGAGGCTGAGGGCGGACGGCTGACGCCATCGCTTTCACAGAAGGCATCGTAGCGCGTGTCGGTGTTGCGCCTCTGATCGGTCGATGAAGACCGGCCCGGAGGTGAACACCATGCGCCGTCTGCCCGCCTTGCTCCACACCTCGGTCTTGCTCCTCCTGATGACGACCCCGGCCTTCGCCTACTGGGATGACGTCCACTACTACCTGACCTACTACGTGGCTCGCGTTGTGGGCTACACGCCGGAGCAGGCGTACCGCGCCGCGGCAGCTGACCTCTCGGTGGACTACTGCGCGGCGACAGAGCCCACGCAGATGTCGGCAGTGGACTACCTCGCGGGCGCGCGCGAGGACGCCGCCGAGAGGCAGCGGCCGCGGTGGATGTTCCACGCCCTCCGGGATGAGACGCGTTTCCCGGACGCCATCGCCAACGACCCGCACGCCGTGGTGGCCGAACAGGCGGTCTCCGTGCAACTGGACGCCCTATGGCAAGCGGCGATCAGCGAGACGAGCGTAAACCCGGGAGTGTACCTGCACTTCGTGCAGGATTTGGGCCCGCACTGGGGGTTTGGGAGCGCACACGGGCACTACTTCGACCCGGCCGACCCCTCGGGCAGCACCCGGAAGGCCCAGCAAGCCGGCCTCGCGATCGGGGGGGCAGTAGACTGGCTGGATTTCACGACTCGAGCCCCGTACAAGAGTGTCGAGGTCATGACGGCCGCGGGCCTGAACGACTTCCTGACGCGCATGTCGCCGCGCCAGCAGGGGCGCGACTGGGCCGCTGGGCGCGTCTCCGAGCTCATCGAGGCCCTGCGGAAGCTCAACGACGCACCGACCCCCCTCTACGACCCCGACTTCGCTCCCTACATCGCGTATGTCAAGGCGCGCCACGGTCTGGGCGCCATGCCGTCGCTCACGCCGGCGCAGCTGGAGAAGTTCCCGAAGCACGCCGATGGCCCGGACCTGAAGGCGGCGGGCAATGCGGTCGCGAGCGCCATGCAGGCCGCGGGCATGATCGAGGGTGTGCCGCGCAGCCACGTCGATGCGCAGACGCAGTTCACCTTCGACGCGAACGGCAACGTCGCCGCAGACCAGTTGGATGCCTACGTCCTGACCGGGAAGCTGAAGATCATCGTTCCGGCCACCGGCGCCAAGACGGAGCCCTTCGTGAACCTGGTCATCAAGGCCCCGCCGACGTTCTGGAAGGACCCGGGCTACGACCTGATCCCGGCCGGAGGCAACCGGCAGGTCCCGTTCTCCGTCACCTACGAGCAGATCCCGGTCGGTGACGTGATGGTCGAGGTGCGGAGCCCCGTCGGTGACCTGCTGAAGGGCCGGCTCGTGAAGGTCGACAAGCGCTGGAACGAGGCGACCGTGAAGATCGAACCGGCGGAAAGGGGGCCGGGAGGGTACGTGCTGAAGCCGGGCTTCCCGCAAGTGGCTCCGTCAGGGATCGGGGAGCGGCTCGGCGCGAAGGTGGAGGGGAAGGTGTCCGAGTTGGAGGCCACGGTGACGTACAAGTCGGAGCCCAATGCCATGATCGTGATGGACCGGACCTATCGGTGGACGATCACCGGCCAGCCGCCGCAAGTCTTGCGGCCCGGCGACAAGTTCTCCTTGACCGTCCGGGGGACTACGACCGGCGCCGACAACGACCCGGGCGCGTCGGGAGGGAGCACCTGGTGGGTTCACGCCCCGGAGTTCCTGAACCCCGATACGGGCGACGGGTCGTGGAGGGCTGGGAGCATCCCCGGGCCGCCGGAAGCCCCCGACTGGAACCTGGTCTATCCGTTCGTGGTGCGTGACTTCGCCGGTCAGACCCCTCCCACGACGCTGACGTTCCGTTGGTCGGTGCCGTCCGGAGGCACGGTGCTGTACGAGTGGGAGCTGAAGGAGACGGCGCCCCCCGCCAGCCCGGAAGGCCCGCCTCAGGCCCCCGGCGCGGCCACGCAGCCGACTCCACCGGCGGGCGGGACGACGCGTCCGGGTGGGCCCGCGCCGGGCGGCGGGGCGACATCGCCAGGGCAGCCGACAGGGGCGTCGGAGGGACTCGGGCTGACCGTCGAGACGAAGACCGGGCCGGATGGGAAGCCCATGGTGGTCGTCCTTGCCACGGACAAGAACACACCTCTGGGCTTCACCCTCCAGCCGGGAGATGTCATCCTGGCGGTCGACGACGTCCGCATTGCGAGCCCGGGCGACCTCGGGAAGGCACTGGACGGCAAGCGGGCCGGGGACACGGTGAGCCTGCGCCTCCTCCGCGACGACCTCGAGATCTCATTGACGATGCCGTATGGCGAGCCGTAAGCGCGGAGCCACGCACTGAGGAACGGGGGTGGTCCTGATGCGGAACCGATCGATCGTCGTCACCAGCGCTGCAGTCCTGGCCTGCGTGGCCGTCCAGGCCCCGGCGCACGCCTACTGGGATGACGTTCACTACTACCTGACCTACTACGTGGCTCGCGTTGTGGGCTACACGCCGGAGCAGGCGTACCGTGCCGCGGCGGCGGCCTCGTCGGTCGACTATTGCGGGGCGACCGAGCCGACCCAGATGTCGGCAGCGGACTACCTAGCCGGCGCCCGCGAGGACGCCGCCGAGAGGCAGCGGCCGCGGTGGATGTTCCACGCCCTCCGGGATGAGACGCGTTTCCCCGGCGCCGTGGGCAACGGGGGCGACTTCATCAAGGCCGACGAGGCGGTCTCTGGGCAGCTGGACGCGCTGTGGAAAGCCGCCACGAGCGAGGGCAGTGTGAACCCCGGCGTCTACCTCCACTTCGTCCAGGACCTGGGGCCGCACTACGGGTTCGGGAGCGCGCACGGGCACTACTTCGACCCGGCGGACCCGGTGGGCAGCACGAAGGAGGCGGTGAAGAAGGGGCTGCAGCTGGGCGGGACGATGGACTGGCTCGGGAGCCAGACTCTGGCGCCGTACAAGAGCGTGGAGCAGATGACGGCGCTGAGCCTGCAGCAGTTCCTGTCGGCGATGTCGCCGCGGCAGCGCGGACGGCAGTGGGCCGACGGCAAGATCGATGAGCTGGTCACGCGGCTGAAGTCAGTGAACGACTACCCTTCGGCACTGCAGCCGAGCGAACTCACGCTCTACATCGCTTACGTGAAGGCGCGGAACGGCCTCGGCTCGCCGCCGACGCTGACGCCTGAGCAGCAGGCGCGCTTTGCCAAGCACCTCGACGGCCCGGACCTGAACGCGGCGCAGGCGGAGACCCGGCTGGCCAGGGAGGCCGCTGGGATGATGGAGGACAGCTTTCCGAGCCACCTCCAGGCGCGGACGCAGTTCACGTTCGATGCGAGCGGCAACGTCGCCGCAGACCAGTTGGATGCCTACGTCCTGACCGGGAAGCTGAAGATCATCGTGCCGGCCACCGGCGCCGCCGAGGAGCCCTTCGCGAGCCTGGTCATCAAGGCGCCCCCCACGTTCTGGAATGACTCGGGCTACGATCTGGTCCCCGCCGGCGGGAACCGGCAGGTCCCATTCTCCATCACCTACGAGCAGATTCCCGTCGGTCAGGTGCAGGTCGAGGTGCAGAGCCCCATCGGCGGGGTCCTCGCGAGCCAAGTGGTGAAGATCGACAAGCGCTGGAACGAGGTGACCCTGAAGGTCGGCGGGCCGGCGGCCGGGCCGGTCTGGGTGCTCAAGGAGGGCTTCCCGAAGACCAACCCGGACAACGCTCCCTCCCCCACGAACACTCCCGCGGCCGCCGGCTTCGCGTGGACGGAGACGCTCCTGACCCGGCTGTCCCCCGACCACTTCGGCAAGCGCGTCGTCAGTCACGATGGCAACGGCAAGCAGACGGGCTATGGCCTCGATTGGGTCCTGTCGGAGGCGCCGCCGCACATGCTGGAGTGGAACCGCCCCGTCCACATCAACATTGTTGGGCAGGTCGCCCCAACGGCTCCGCCGTGGGAGGCGTGGCTCGATTTCAGGTGCTATGGCCTGCGGGCCTGGAGCGACACGGACGCCGGCGGCCCGCATGCCATCCTGATCTTCGGCCATCTGGGAAC
>Ga0233425_10008214_pt1 | contig 14051 bp, 24 predicted proteins | sample Watercolumn_Towu_2_FD_181712 | JGI IMG/M metagenome (GOLD analysis project Ga0233425, IMG submission 181712) | Freshwater microbial communities from Lake Towuti, South Sulawesi, Indonesia - Watercolumn_Towuti2014_140_MG | ecosystem: Environmental > Aquatic > Freshwater > Lake | place...
CGAAGTTCGGGGTGCGAAGCATTTCGCCCTCGGTCTTCTGGATCAGGTCGCCGATGTAGACGATGTTGTCGTTCTTCAGGCAGTTGGCCGAACGGACCGACAGCTCCAGCTCGTCCACCTTCTTCAGCAGGGCCGGGTTGAACGGCAGGTCGGGCTTGCCGTCGGCCGCCTCGACCGCCTTCTTCGGCTCGTCGAAGGTGATGAAGATCTGCAGCTGGTCCTGGAGGATGCGCGAGGCGTAGGCCACGGCGTCCACCGGCGAGACCGCGCCGTTGGTTTCGACTTCCAGCACCAGCTTGTCGTAGTCCAGCGACTGGCCCTGGCGGGTCGGCTCGACCCGGTAGGCGACGCGCTTGACCGGCGAGTACAGGGCGTCGACGGCGATCAGGCCGATCGGCGCGTCTTCCGGACGGTTGAACTCCGAGGCGACGTAGCCCTTGCCGTTCTGGACGGTCAGCTCCATGCGCACCGAGGCGCCGTCGTCGAGGGTGCAGATCACGTGATCCGGGTTCAGCACCTCGATGTCGGCCGGGACCTCGATCTGGCCGGCGGTCACCGGGCCGGGGCCGGTGGCGCGCAGGGTCATGCGCTTCGGCCCTTCGGCGTGCATGCGCAGGGCCAGCTGCTTGATGTTCAGCACGATGTCGACGACGTCTTCCCGCACGCCTTCCAGCGACGAGAATTCGTGGACGACGCCGTCGATCTGGATGGCGGTCACCGCCGCGCCTTGCAGCGACGACAGGAGAACGCGGCGCAGGGCGTTGCCGAGCGTCACGCCGAAACCGCGTTCGAGGGGCTCGGCGACCAGGCGCGCCTTGCGCTGCGGGTCGGAGCTCGCCTCGATCTGCGGCTTCTCGGGACGGATCAGCTCTTGCCAGTTACGTTCGATCATAGGTGTCCCTCGAAACGGGTTTCGCCGATCCCCCTCGCCTCGTCAGGAAAGGCGGGACCGGCGCAGAAAGGTACTCGACGTCGTCGCTTAGACGCGGCGGCGCTTGGGCGGACGGCAGCCGTTGTGCGGCATCGGCGTCACATCGCGGATGGTCGTGATGGTCATGCCGACGGCCTGCAGGGCCCGCAGGGCCGACTCACGGCCCGAACCCGGACCCGAGACGTTGACTTCCAGCGTCTTCACGCCGTGCTCGGCGGCCTTCCGGCCGGCGTCCTCGGCGGCCATCTGGGCGGCGTACGGGGTCGACTTGCGCGAGCCCTTGAAGCCCATGTGACCGGCCGACGACCAGGAGATGGCGTTCCCCTGCGCGTCGGTGATGGTCACCATGGTGTTGTTGAAGCTGGCGTTCACATGCGCCACGCCCGAGGTGATGTTCTTGCGTTCGCGGCGCTTAACGCGACCCGGTTCCTTGGCCATCGGTCAGGTCTTTCTCTTACTTCTTCTTGCCGGCGATCGGCTTGGCCGGACCCTTGCGGGTGCGGGCGTTGGTGTGCGTGCGCTGGCCGCGCACCGGCAGGCCCTTGCGGTGGCGCAGGCCGCGGTAGCAGGCCAGGTCCATCAGGCGCTTGATGTTCATCGAGGTTTCGCGGCGCAGGTCGCCCTCGACCGTGTGGTCGCGGTCGATCGTCTCGCGGATCTGCAGGACCTCGGCGTCGGTCAGCTGGTTCACGCGGCGGGCGGGCTCGATGCCGACCTTCTCGGTGATTTCCTTCGCAGCGGCCGGGCCGATGCCGTGGATGTACTGAAGCGCGATTTCGACGCGCTTGTTGGTCGGGATGTTGACGCCAGCGATACGGGCCACGAAGCTCTCCAGATACGCGTGTGCGGACGCAACAAACGCTCCGGTCAACAGACCAGGAGCGTTACGCGCCCTTCGCGGAAGCGCGCCTTATACAGGGGATTCAGGTTCCGTCAACGGGAGACAGGCCCACGACGCGGACTCTAGCGCCGCGGCGGGCCGAACTCCACGCCGAAGACGCCGCGCTGACCGGCGACCGGCTCCCCGCCGCGCATCGGCGGGCGGACGCGGAAATAGCCGGCCGCGCGCAGGGCGGCCTCGCCGAAGCCCATGCCCGGCGGCGTCTCGCGCAGCAGGCGACAGTCCTCCAGCCGCTGGTCGAGGCGGATCTCGCAGGACATCTCGGCCCGCCCGGACTGGCGCGCCGCGAGGGCGGCGCGCGGGTGCTCGCGCCGCACCTCGGCGAGGCTGGGCCCGCGCAGGATCATGAACGGCATGCCCGAACCGGGCCCGGAGCCCTCGCCCTGGCCGCTGCCGGTCCCGGTCCCCTCCCCGCCCAGGCCGGCGCCGGGCGTCGGCGACGGGGCCGGCGCAATCCCGACGGTCAGCTCGGGCGTCGGCGCCTGGACCGGCGGGGCGGGCAGTTCGGGGCGGGCCTGCGGGCGTGGCGGAGGGGTATGGATGCGCGAGGCGGCGGCGGGCGCCCCGCCCCCGGCTTCCGGAGCGGGCTCCGCCGGCGGCGGCGGGGGTTCGGGCGGCGGCGGCCGGAACAGCACAGCCTCGATCACCGGCGGCAGGACGGCGGGCGCGGCGGGCTGGGTGCGGGCGATGACGAGGAAGATCCCCACATGGGCGGCGGCGATGACCGCGGCCACGCCCAGCTTGCGCAGCGGGGGACGCTTCAGGATCTGCAGGGGCTCGAGCACGCGCGGACTATGCCACATGCGGCATGAACGCGGACGGCCGGCGAAGGCTCAGCCGCCGTTCAGGCGGTCAGGCGAGGGCGGCGTCCAGGGCGGCCGAGACCTCGTCGATCGAGCCCATGCCGTCGATCTCCACCAGCTTCCCCTGCCTCTCGTAGTAGGGCAGCAGCGGCGCGGTGTTGCGGTTGTAGACCGCCAGACGGTCGCGGAAGGTGTCGGGGTTGTCGTCCGGGCGGCCCTGCTGGGCGAAGCGGAGGGTGATCCGTTCGGTCAGGGCGGCGTCGTCGACGCACAGGCGGACGACGCGGTCGATCTGGCTGCCGCGCCGGGCCAGCATGGCGTCGAGCGCCTCGGCCTGGGCCACGGTGCGCGGAAAGCCGTCGAAGATGGCCCCGCCGGCGGCCTCGGCCTCCGGCAGACGGGCCTCGATCAGGGCGATGACGATCTCGTCCGTGACCAGGTCGCCGCGGGCCAGCACGTCCTTGACCTTCAGGCCCAGTTCGGAGCCCGAGGCGATGGCGGCGCGCAGCATGTCGCCGGTCGACAGCTGGACCATGCCGCGCGTCTCGACCAGCCGCTTGGCCTGGGTGCCCTTGCCGGCCGCAGGGGGCCCGAACAGGATCAGGTTCATCGCGCCCTCCCCGGAGCGTAATCGATCAGCGACGCGCCGGCGCCGGGGTCCCGCGGCCGCGGCCGCGCAGCTTGGCCTTCTTGATCAGCCCCTCGTACTGGTGGGCCAGCAGGTGGGACTGGATCTGCGCCACCGTATCCATGGTGACCGAGACCACGATCAGGATCGAGGTGCCGCCGATGACCATGGGCCCCATGCCCGAGTTGGCCATCATCATCTCCGGCAGCAGGCAGACGGCGGTGATGTAGGCGGCGCCGATCACCGTCAGGCGGGTCAGGACGTAGTCGAGATACTCCGCGGTCCGCTTGCCCGGCCGGATGCCCGGCAGGAAGCCGCCGTACTTGCGCAGGTTCTCGGCCGTGTCCTCGGGGTTGAAGGTGATCGAGGTGTAGAAGAAGCAGAAGAAGACGATCAGCACGCCGTACAGCAGCATGAACAGCGGCCGTCCGTGCTGCATCTCGGCGGTGACCAGCGGCAGCCAGCTCATCCAGTCAGGAAGGTTCGCGTTGGCGGTCATCTGCGCCACCGTGGTCGGCAGCATCAGCAGCGACGAGGCGAAGATCGGCGGGATGACGCCGGCGGTGTTGACCTTCAGCGGCAGGAAGGAGCGCTCGCCCCCGGCCATGCGGTTGCCTTCCTGGCGCTTCGGATACTGGATCAGCAGCCGGCGCTGGGCGCGCTCCATGAAGACGATGAACACCACCACGGCGATGGCCATGGCGACGAAGAACAGCAGGGTGAAGGCCGAGATCTGGCCTTCCTGGGCGAGGCCGAACATGCGGGCGATGGCGCCCGGGAGCACGGCCACGATGCCGGCGAAGATGATCAGCGAGATGCCGTTGCCGACGCCGCGGGCCGTCACCTGCTCGCCGAGCCACATCAGGAACATGGTGCCGCCGGTCAGGACGGTGATGGTCGAGACGATGAAGAACAGGCCCGGCTGGTCGATCAGCCCCGGCTGGGCGTTCAGGCCGATGGCGATGCCGCCCGACTGGAACAGGGCCAGCACCACGGTCAGGTAGCGGGTGTACTGGTTCAGCTGCTTGCGGCCGCTCTCGCCGCCTTCCTTCTTCAGCTTCTCCCACGGCGGATACACCGCCCCCAGCAGCTGCACGATGATCGAGGCCGAGATGTAGGGCATCACGTTCAGCGCGAACACGGCCATCCGCTCGACGGCGCCGCCCGAGAACATGTTGAACATGTCGAGGATGCCGCGCTGGCCGTCCGGGTTCTGGAAGAACTGCAGGAAGGCCTCGGCGTTGATGCCGGGGATCGGCACATAGGTGCCGATCCGGTAGACCAGCAGCGCCAGGATCGTGAACAGCAGACGCTTGTGCAGCTCGGTCGCACGGGCGAACGAGCCCATGTTCATGTTCGCTGCGAGTTGTTCGGCGGCCGAAGCCATGTGTCGTCACCCCGACTGATCAGAACGCGGCGCATCGGACCCGAAGTCGCCGCCTGCGTCCAGATAGGAGAAGGGCGCCCCCGTGGCGAGGGCGCCCGTCAGCTTATTTCGCCGCGGCGGTCCGGCGGGCGCGGGCCGACACCTTGTTGGCGTCGCCCTTCGGAGCCTTGGGGGCCGGAGCCTTGCCCTTGGCGGCGTTGCGCTTCTCGACGCGGGCCGCGGCCTTGGCCTCGGCCTCGATGCGCTGCTGGGTCACCGAGCCGCCGGCGGCCTCGATCGCCTTCACGGCGCCCGAGGAGGCCGACCAGACCACCAGGTTCAGCTTGGCCTTCAGCTCGCCGGTGCCGAGCACCCGCACGCCGTCCTTGACGCGGCGGATCACGCCGGCGGCCACCAGGGCCTCGCCGTTGATCTCCGACTTCGCGTCCAGCTTGCCGGCGTCGACGGCGTCCTGCAGGCGCCACAGGTTCACCTCGGCCAGCTTCAGGGCCGACGGATTGTTGAAGCCGCGCTTGGGCATGCGCATGTACAGCGGCATCTGGCCGCCTTCGAAGCCCAGCAGGCTGACGCCGGTGCGGGACTTCTGGCCCTTGACGCCGCGGCCCGAGGTCTTGCCCTTGCCCGAGCCCGGGCCCCGGCCGACGCGCATGCGCTTCTTGTGGGCGCCTTCGTTGTCGCGGATTTCGTTCAGTTTCATGTGCCTGATCCTTTCGGGTGCTAGCGCCCGGCGGCGGCCGGACTCGGCGTTGAGGACGGGGTGCTAGTGAAAAGTGCTAGTGAGCGCAAGGGAACACGCCCCAAGGCTCACTAGCACTGACACTCTTCACCTGATGCAGCCGCCGTGGCGGCCGCCGCTTACTTCTCGACCACTTCCACCATGTGGCGGACCTTGGCGATCATGCCGCGGACCGAGGGGGTGTCCTCCAGCGTGGACTCGCGGCCCACGCGGTTGAGGCCGAGACCGGCCAGGGTGGCGCGCTGGTCGGCCTTGCGGCGGATCGGCGACCCCGTCTGGCGGACGGTGACGGTGGCTTGTTCTTTCTTGGCCATGATCAGCTCTCGATGGCTTCGGGCGCCGAGGCGCCGTCGTTGCGACGACCCATCAGATCCGCGACCTTCTTGCCGCGCTTGGACGCGACCTGGCGGGGCGAGGACTGGACCTTCAGGGCTTCGAAGGTGGCGCGGATCATGTTGTAGGGGTTCGACGAGCCGGTCGACTTGCCCACGACGTCCTGGACGCCGAGGGTTTCGAGGACCGCGCGCATCGGGCCGCCCGCGATGACGCCCGTGCCCGGAGGGGCCGCACGCATCATGATCTTGCCGGCGCCCCAGCGGCCCTGACCATCGTGGTGCAGGGTGCGGTTCTCGCGCAGCGGCACGCGGATCATCGTCTTCTTGGCTTCCTCGGTCGCCTTGCGGATGGCTTCCGGCACTTCGCGCGCCTTGCCGTGACCGAAGCCGACGCGGCCCTTGCCGTCGCCGACGACCATCAGGGCCGCGAACGAGAACCGGCGGCCGCCCTTCACGGTGGCGGCGACGCGGTTGATGTGCACCAGCTTCTCGACGATGTCCGAGTCCGGACCGTCGGCGGCGGGAGCGTTGCGGTTGTCGCGGCGATTGCGGTCGCCGCCGCCGCGGTTGGGTTCACGAGCCATGCTTCTCGTCCCTTAGAAGTTCAGGCCGGCTTCGCGCGCGGCCTCCGCCAGGGCCTTGACCCGGCCGTGATAGATGTAGCCGCCACGGTCGAAGACGACGTCCTTGACGCCCTTCTCGATGGCGCGCTCCGCGATCAGCTTGCCGATCTTGGTGGCCGCCGCGACGTCCGAGCCCTTGGCGCCCTTGCCGCCTTCCAGCGACGAGGCAGAGGCGACGGTGACGCCCTTGGCGTCGTCGATGATCTGGGCCGAGATGTTCTTGTCCGACCGGTAGACCGACAGGCGCAGGCGGCCGTTGGCCACGGCCTTCAGGCGGCGGCGGGTGCGCTCGGCGCGACGCTTGGCGTTTTGCTTGAGAGTGGTGGCCATGGCTTACTTCTTCTTGCCTTCCTTGCGGCGCACGGTCTCGCCCGCATAGCGGACGCCCTTGCCCTTGTAGGGCTCCGGCGGACGCAGCTTGCGGATCACGGCGGCGATCTGGCCGACGGCCTGCTTGTCGCTGCCCGAGATCTTGATCTCGGTCTGCTTCGGCACGGCGAAGGTCACGCCGGCCGGCGGTTCGATGTCGACGTCGTGCGAGAAGCCGAGCTGCAGCGACAGCTGGTTGCCCTTCATCGCCGCACGATAGCCGACGCCGACCAGTTCCAGCGTCTTGTCGAAGCCGGTGGTGACGCCGACGATCATGTTGTCGACCAGGGTGCGCGACAGGCCCCACATGGCCCGGGCGCGCTGGGTGTCCGAGCGCGGGGTCAGGGTCAGGGCGTCGCCGTCCTGGGCGATCTCGATCTCCTCGGCGACGGTCCAGGTGCGTTCGCCCTTGGGACCCTTCACCGACACGGTCTGGCCGTTGAGCGTGACGGTCACGCCCTTCGGGATCGCGATGGATTTCTTGCCGATACGGGACATCTTAGTAGACCCTGCAGAGGACTTCGCCGCCCACGTTGGCCTCGCGGGCCGCGGCGTCGGACATGACGCCCTTGGACGTCGAAAGGATCGAGATGCCGAGGCCGTTCTTGACCGGCTTCAGGTCGCTGATCGCCGAATAGACGCGGCGGCCCGGCTTGGACACGCGGCTGATCTCGGCGATGACCGGCTGGCCGTCGAAGTACTTCAGCTCGATCTCGAACTGCGGAAACTCGCCCGGGTTCTGCACCAGGTTGTAGCCGCGGATGTAGCCCTCGTCCTGCAGCACGTCGAGGACGCGCTGGCGCAGACGCGAGGCCGGGGTCAGCACCTTCGAACGCTTGCGGGTCGCAGCGTTCTTGATGCGGGCGATCATGTCGCTCAGGGGATCGTTGATCATCATGACTGTCTGTCTCCCCTTACCAGCTCGACTTCGTCAGGCCGGGGATCTGACCCAGGTTGCCCAGCTCACGGAGGGCGATCCGGCTCATCTTCAGCTTGCGATAGTAGGCGCGCGGACGGCCCGTCACCTCGCAGCGGTTGCGGATGCGGTTCGGCGCCGAGTTGCGCGGCAGCTGCGCCAGCTTCAGGCGCGCCTCGAAGCGCTCCTCCAGCGGCAGCGACTCGTCGTTGGCGGTCGCCTTCAGGGCGGCGCGCTTGTCGGCGTATTTCGCGACGAGGGCCTTGACCATCTCGTTGCGGTTCACGGCGGACTTCTTAGCCATTGTTCTCTTCCCTTCCCGCTCAGTTCACGAACGGGAACTTGAACTCGGTGAGAAGGGCCTTGGCCTCCTCATCGGTCTTGGCCGTGGTGCAGACGACGATGTCCATGCCCCACATCTGGTCGATCTGGTCGTAGTTGATTTCCGGGAACACGATGTGCTCCTTCAGACCGGTGGCGTAGTTGCCGCGACCGTCGAACGAGGTGCCCTTCAGGCCCCGGAAGTCCTTCACCCGCGGCAGCGCGATGGTGATGAACCGGTCCAGGAACTCGTACATCTGGTCGCCGCGCAGGGTGACCTTGCCGCCGATGACCATGCCTTCGCGCAGCTTGAAGCCGGCGATGGAGTTACGGGCCTTGGTCGGCACGGCCTTCTGGCCGGCGATCGCGGTCAGATCCCGGAGGGCGGCGGTCGCCTTCTTGGAGTCGGCCACGGCCTCGCCGATGCCCATGTTCAGGACGATCTTGTCCAGCTTGGGCACCTGCATCTCGTTGGTGTAGCCGAACTTGTCCTTCATCGCCTTGCGGATGCGCGAGACGTATTCGGACTTCAGCCGCGGGGTGTACTTCTCGGTAGCCATCAGATGACGTCTCCCGTCGTCTTGGCGAAGCGGACCTTCTTGCCGTCTTCCTCGCGGAAGCCGACGCGGGTCGGCTTGCCGTTGGCGTCGGCGATCGCGACGTTCGACAGGTGAAGCGACGCTTCCTTGTTCTTGATGCCCCCTTGCGGGTCCATCTGGGTCGGGCGGGTGTGGCGCTGGACCATGTTGATCCCCTGCACCACCACGCGGTTCTCGGTCGGAAGGACCTTGAGGACCTGGCCGGTGCGGCCCTTGTCCTTGCCGGTCAGGACGACGACGTTGTCGCCCTTCTTGATCTTGGCGGCCATGGTTACAGGACCTCCGGGGCCAGCGAGATGATCTTCATGTGGTTCTTGGCGCGCAGCTCGCGCGGAACCGGGCCGAAGATGCGGGTGCCGACCGGCTCGTTCTGCTTGTTGACGATGACGGCGGCCGACTTGTCGAAACGGATGACAGAGCCGTCCTTGCGCATGATGTCCTTGGCGGTGCGCACGACGATGGCGCGCACGACGTCGCCCTTCTTCACGCGGCCGCGCGGAATCGCTTCCTTCACCGAAGCGACGATCGTGTCGCCCACCGAGGCGTAGCGGCGCTTGGAGCCGCCCAGCACCTTGATGCACATGACCCGGCGGGCGCCCGAGTTGTCGGCCACCTCCAGGTTAGTTTGCATCTGGATCATGGGATCCGATCCTTCTTCTTACGAAGCCGAGGCGGGCAGGACTTCCCACCGCTTCAGCTTGGACTTCGGGGCGCACTCGACGATGCGGGCCAGGTCGCCGACCTTGAGGGCGTTGGCTTCGTCGTGGGCGTGGTACTTCTTGGACAGACGGACGGTCTTTTTCAGGACCGGGTGCAGCAGGGTGCGCTCGACCTTGACGACAACGGTCTTGTCGCCCTTGTCGGAGACGACCACGCCTTCGAGAATTCGCTTCGGCATCTTCGTTCCCTTAAGCGACGGTCCGCTTCTCACGCAGCAGCGTGGAGATGCGGGCGATGTCCTTGCGCACTTCCGAGACCCGGTGGGTCTTTTCCATCTGGCCGGTGGCGGCCTGGAAGCGCAGGTTGAACTGTTCCTTCTTGAGCTTCAGCAGCTCGTCGGACAGCTGGTCGACGGTTTGCGACCGGAGATCGGCGATCTTGGTCATCAGGCAGCGGCCTCCGTGTGGGCGATGCCGGCGTCGAGGCGGGTGACCACCTTGGTGCGGACCGGCAGCTTGGCGGCGCCGAGGCGCAGCGCCTCGCGGGCGATGTCGTCCGGCACGCCGTCGATTTCGAACAGGATGCGGCCCGGGTGGCAGCGCGCGGCCCAGTGGTCCACGGCGCCCTTGCCCTTGCCCATCCGGACTTCCGCCGGCTTGCCGGTGACCGGGAGGTCCGGGAACACCCGGATCCACACCCGGCCCTGACGCTTCATCTGGCGGGTGATCGCGCGGCGGGCCGCCTCGATCTGACGCGCGGTGATGCGCTCCGGCTCGACCGTCTTCAGCCCGTACGAGCCGAAGTTCAGCGAGAAGCCGCCCTTGGCCGAACCGTGGATGCGGCCCTTGAAGGCCTTGCGGTACTTGGTCTTCTTCGGTTGCAGCATGACTTAGCTCTCACGTCCCCGGTCGCGACGCGGACCGCGGTCGCCGCGGGGACCGCCGCGCTCGCGGCCTTCATTCGACGACGGACCCGAGGCTTCCTGGGCCCAACGCTTGTCCTGGGCCATCGGGTCGTGCTCGAGGACCTCGCCCTTGAACACCCAGACCTTCACGCCGATGATGCCGTACGTCGTCTTGGCTTCGTAGAAGCCGTAGTCGATGTCGGCGCGCAGGGTGTGCAGCGGCACGCGGCCTTCGCGATACCACTCCATCCGCGCGATCTCGGCGCCGCCGAGGCGGCCCGACACGTTGATGCGGACGCCCTTGGCGCCGAGGCGCATGGCCGACTGCATCGCGCGCTTCATGGCGCGACGGAAGGCGATCCGGCGCTCGAGCTGCTGGGCGATGTTCTCGGCGATCAGCTGGGCGTCGGTTTCGGGCTTGCGGACCTCGACGATGTTCAGGTGAACCTCGCCTTCGGTCTGGGCCGCGATGTCCTTGCGCAGCTTCTCGATGTCGGCGCCCTTCTTGCCGATCACCACGCCCGGACGGGCGGCGTAGATCGTCACGCGGCACTTCTTGTGCGGGCGCTCGATGATGATGCGCGACACGCCGGCGGCCGACAGGCGCTCCTTCAGCCACTCGCGCAGCTTCAGGTCCTGGTGCAGCAGCTTGGCGTAGTCGGCGCCGCCGGCGAACCAGCGGCTGTCCCAAGTGCGGTTGACGCCGAGCCGCAGCCCGACCGGATTGACTTTCTGACCCATCAGGCGGCCTCGCCGGCTTCACGGACCACGATGGTGATCTCGCTGAACGGTTTCAGGATGCGCGACGAGCGGCCGCGAGCACGGCTCGCGAAACGCTTCATCACCAGGTTCTTGCCCACGAAGGCCTCGGCGACGACCAGGTTGTCGATGTCGAGGTTGTGGTTGTTCTCGGCGTTGGAGATGGCCGAGTACAGGACCTTGCGGACGTCGGTGGCGATGCGCTTGCGGCTGAATTCCAGCTCGTTGAGCGCCTTCTGCACCGGCAGGCCGCGGATCGAGGCGGCGACCAGGTTCAGCTTCTGGGGGCTGATCCGGACGTTCACCAGCTTGGCGCGGGCTTCGGTCTGGCCGACCCGGCGGGGGTTCTTGGTCTGGGCCATCGGTTACTTCCTCTTGGCCTTCTTGTCCGCCGCGTGGCCCGGGAAGTTCCGGGTCGGGGCGAACTCGCCGAGCTTCATGCCGACCATCTCTTCCGAGACCAGCACCGGCACGTGCTTCTGACCGTTGTGGACGCCGAACGTCAGACCGACGAACTGCGGCAGGATGGTGGAGCGGCGCGACCAGGTCTTGATCACGTCCTTGCGGCCCGACGTTTGAACGGCGTCGGCCTTCTTGAGCAGATACCCGTCGACGAACGGGCCTTTCCAGGAGGAGCGGGCCATCGGTTAGCGAGCCTTCTTCACGTGGCGGGTACGGATGATGAACTTGTCCGTAGCCTTGTTCTTGCGGGTGCGGGTGCCCTTGGTGTCCTTGCCCCACGGCGTAACCGGGGTGCGGCCGCCAGAGGTCCGGCCTTCACCACCACCGTGCGGGTGGTCGATCGGGTTCATGGCGACGCCGCGAACGTGCGGACGGAAGCCCATGTGACGGACGCGACCGGCCTTGCCGAGGTTCTGGTTCATGTGGTCGGGGTTCGAAACCGCGCCCACCGTGGCCATGCAGCCGTCCAGAACCATGCGAAGCTCGCCCGAGCCGAGACGGATCTGGGCGTAGCCCTGATCGCGGCCGACCAGCTGGGCGTAGGCGCCGGCCGAGCGGGCCAGCTGGGCGCCCTTGCCCGGCTTCATTTCGACGTTGTGGATGATCGTGCCGACCGGCACCGAGCGCAGCGGCATCGCATTACCCGGCTTCACGTCGACCTTTTCACCAGCCACGACCGTGTCGCCCGCCTTCAGGCGTTGCGGCGCGATGATGTAGGCCTTCTCGCCGTCCTCATACGTGATGAGGGCGATGAAGGCGGTCCGGTTCGGATCGTATTCCAGGCGTTCGACGGTCGCCGTGGCGAACTTCCGGCGCTTGAAGTCGATCTTGCGGTACAGCGTCTTGGCGCCGCCGCCGCGGAAGCGGACGGCGATACGACCGCCAGCGCCGCGACCGCCCGACTTGGTCAGGCCTTCGGTCAGCGACTTCTCGGGGCGTCCCTTGTGGAGCTCCGAACGGTCGATCAGCACCAGGGCGCGGCGGCCCGGCGACGTCGGGTTGTAGGTTTTCAAGGCCATCTGATCAGAGCCCCGTGGTGACGTCGATCGACTGGCCTTCGGCCAGCGTCACGATCGCTTTTTTGATGTCGACCCGACGGCCCATGATGCCGCGGAAGCGCTTGGTCTTGCCCTTCTGGACCAGGGTGTTGACCTTCAGGACGTTGACCTTGAACAGGCTTTCGACCGCAGCGGCGATCTCGTCCTTGGTCGAGGTCCCGGAAACCCGGAACACGACCTTGTTCTGCTCCGACAGGATCGTCGCCTTCTCGGTGATGATCGGCGACAGGATGGTGTCGTAGTGTTTGGCGGTGGGTTGAGCGCCGGCCATTACGCGGCTCCCTTCACGGCTTGCGACCGGGCCGCTTCGCTGCGCGAGGGCTTGTAGTCGGCATAGGTGGCTTCGATGGCCTCGACGGCCGCCTTGGTCAGCACCAGCTTGTCCGCACGCAGGATGTCGTAGACGTTCAGGCCGGCGTTCGGCAGGACGTTGACCATCGGGATGTTGCGGGCGGCCAGGCCGAAGTTCGTGTCGACTTCCGGACCAGCGATGATCAGCGTGCGGGTCCAGCCCAGCTTGCCGAGCGTTTCGCGCAGAGCGGCGGTCTTGGCGTCCTTCAGCGAGATGCTGTCGACGACGACCAGGTCGCCGGCGACGACCTTGGAGGACAGCGCATGGCGCAGGGCCAGGGCGCGGACCTTCTTCGGCAGCGAGAAGCCGTGGTCGCGGACGACCGGGCCGAAGGCGCGCGAACCACCGACGAACTGCGGGGCGCGGCGCGAACCGTGACGGGCGCCGCCGGTTCCCTTCTGCTTGTACATCTTCTTGCCGGTGCGAGAGTTCTCGTTCCGGGTCTGGACCTTGTGGGTGCCGGCGCGGCGCTTGGCCAGCTGCCAGTTGACGTAACGGGCCAGGATGTCGCCGCGGATGTCGGTGATGCCGAAGACGGCGTCCGACAGTTCGACGTCACCGGCGGCCTTGCCGTCGAGTTTGATGACCGAGAGTTTCATTACGCTTCACCGCCTTCGGTGGTTTCGACGGCCGGGGCTTCCTCGGCCGGCGTTTCAGCCGGTTGAGCCGCAGCAGCCGAACCGCCCTTGGACTTGACGCCGCCGGGGAACGGGGCGTCGGCCGGACGGGCCTTCTTGATGGCGTCGCGAACCTTGACCCAGGTGCCTTCGTGACCGGGGACAGCGCCCTTGATCAGCAGCAGGCCGCGCTCGACGTCGACGCGGAACACGGTGAGGTTCTGGGTGGTGACGACTTCCGTGCCGTAGTGGCCGGCCATCTTCTTGCCCTTGAACGTCTTGCCCGGGTCCTGACGCTGACCGGTCGAACCGTGCGAACGGTGCGAGACCGAGACGCCGTGCGACGCCCGCAGACCGCCGAAGTTCCAGCGCTTCATGGCGCCGGCGAAGCCCTTGCCGATGGTCTCGGCCTGGACGTCGACCTTCTGGCCCGCGACAAAGTGGTCGGCCGAGAATTCGGAGCCCACATCCATCATGGCGTCCGCGTCGATGCGGAACTCGGTGACATAGGCCTTCGGCTCCACCTCAAGCTTCGCGAAGGACTCGCGCTGGGCCTTGTTGGTGTTCTTGGCCTTCTTGGTGCCAGCGCCCAGCTGGAGAGCGACGTAGCCGTCACGCTCCTGGGTACGTTGGCCGACGACTTGGCAGCCGTCGAGCTGAAGCACAGTGACCGGAACGTGCGCGCCGTCA
>Ga0233425_10008215_pt1 | contig 14050 bp, 16 predicted proteins | sample Watercolumn_Towu_2_FD_181712 | JGI IMG/M metagenome (GOLD analysis project Ga0233425, IMG submission 181712) | Freshwater microbial communities from Lake Towuti, South Sulawesi, Indonesia - Watercolumn_Towuti2014_140_MG | ecosystem: Environmental > Aquatic > Freshwater > Lake | place...
TCTGCTGCTCGGTAAAGCGCTTCTTCTTCATATCCGCCTTCTCCTCTGAAAGCGGACTTTACTAACTTCACCGTGGTAGCGTTTGAGGGGGGCAGGTCACTTCGGATGACGCGCCCTCTACCTAAGAGCGCCGAAGATGCGCTGCGCCGTTCAGCGCTGCTGCTCGTGGAGTTGGACGCGGATCTGAAGGACGCAGCAGTCGCGCAACGACTGAAAGACTTCACTCAGCAGGTGCATCGCCTGCTGCGACAACGCAAGAGTGTCGTCATTGGAGTGGTTGAGCGAGCCGCTAGGGATTAGTCGGACAGTCCCGCGTTCCTGTGCGACGGGTATCGCTGCCCAATACCGCTACGGCCCAGGAACTCTTTAACGCCTGCGCCGCCCACGGCGGAAAATCCTGGGATCACTCGGCGATGGTCAGAGCCTTAGAGATAATGGCAAACTTCGAAATCGGTTAGAAATAGCAGGTTAGTCACAGATTCCGTCGTGGGTCGTTGCCCAAGTGCGCTTATTCTCGATTGCAGTGACAACGAGTCCTCTACGCCCCTTTTCAATGTCATGACCAGCCATCTCGGTAGCATGCTGCGCCCTGACTCGCTGTAGACCCGCCTCACGCGTTAGTTGATCGGCTCGAGCCAATTGAACCTCTAGGCGCTAAAAGACCAGACCTGCATCGTGCGATGCAGGTCGGCGAGCTCCTTTTCCTTGCCGCCGGCTTGCGCCTTGCCCTCGAGCTTGCCGGCAAGATCGATCACCTTGACGTTCATCGCCGCCAGGCGCCGTGCCAGGACCTCGGCGATCGCCGCCACCATCTTGAACGCGGCAGTCGAGCCCGCATTTGCGCCGCCCTCGAGCAGCGCGCGGAATTTTCCGGTCGGCTGGTGAAGCAGGCGCGTGTCCATGAGCGCGCGCCCGGTCGCCGAGCGCGCCGAGATCTCGATGACCTCGGCGATCAGCTTGTCCGGATCGGTGGGAATCGGCTTGGGCTTGCCAGCGGGGGCCGGCGCGGCGGCAGCCGCTCAAGATGGCCGGCTAGAGCGGGTGCGCGAGATGCAGCGCAAGCACAAGAACCTCTGGTGCGACCTTGCCTTCCGCATCGATCACGCGAGCGGCGGCAAGGTCGACGCCGGCTGGCGGGCGGCGTTCCTCGAGTTCCAGGACCGCTTCATGGTCGGCACCGACTCGTTCACGCCGGAGCGCTAGCACTACATCGGCGAGCACGCGAGTTGGACGCGCCAGTGGCTCTCCGACCTGCCGCGCCCGGTCGCGGGACGCATCGCATGGAAGAACGGCGAGACGCTCTTCGGCAGCATGCTGCCGCAGCAGCACTGATCGGCGCGCTGGGCGCCGGGTTACTCGCGAGTTCGCCCGGCGCCGCCGCCTGCGAGCTGCCCCCGGGCAAGCGCCTGGCATCCGGGAATGTGGCGCTCACGTATCGCATCGTGCCGGCGAAAGTCGCGGTCGGCGAGCATTTCGAGGTCCACTTCGCGGCCTGCTTGGGGGCGAGCGCCGTCGTTTCCGGGCAGATCAGGGCCGACGCTCACATGCCCGAGCATCGGCACGGCATGAATTACCGCCCGAGTATCGCCGCGTCGGGCGCCGCGGGTGCCTTCCGCTCGCAGGGCTGGCTCTTTCACATGGCCGGGCGCTGGGAGTTCGTCTTCGAGATCGGCGGCGAGCGGCTCACAGACAGCGTGCGCGTTGAATGAGGGGGCTTGCTCTAGCTTTCGTTCTGGGTTTTCTGTCATGCACGGGTTTCGCTCAGAACTCCCCGCTGAGTTCTGAAGAGATAAAAGCAATCCTGCGTCACGGCCCGTGGCCGGCGCTGTGGTCGCCCGATCCGTCCAACCGCGTCTCGGGCAAGGTGCTGTGCGCGACCTGCCACGCGCCTTTCCGCGCCTGGCAGGATGCGCGGCCGCGCGCGGTGGGGCTCGCCGAGGTCGAGCGCAACACGATGAACGTGCTGAACGTCCGCTACATGCGCTGGTTCGGCTGGGACGGGGCCGGCGACTCGCTCTGGGCACAGAGCATCCGCCCGATCCTGGATGCGCGCGAGATGGGCGGCAGGGTCGCGCAGACCGCGGCGCTCGTACGCTGCGACGCGGGCGTGGTCGCCGCGCTCGGCAAGGCGCTCGCCGCCTTCCAGGAAACGCTGGTCACCGGCCGCACGCCGTTCGACGACTTCCGCGACGCGCTCGCGCGCGGCGACGCGCAGGCGCAGAAGGACTATCCCGAGCCGGCGTTGCGCGGGCTGCGCATCTTCGTCGGCAAGGGGAACTGCAGCCTGTGCCACGCCGGGCCGGCGTTCTCGAACAGCGAGTTCCACGATACCGGCGTGCCCTTCTTCGTCGCGGGCGGCGGCGTGGATCCGGGGCGCCACGCCGGCATCAAGAAGCTGCTCGCGAACCAGTTCAACCTGCTCGGCCGCCACAGCGACGACCGCGGTGGCAAGAGCGCGGTGCGCACGCGCCACGTCGCGCTAGAGCACCGCAATTTCGGCGAGTTCAAGACGCCGGGCCTGCGTAACGTCGCGCTCACCGCGCTCTACATGCATAACGGCAGCCTCGGCGCGCTCGCCGACGTGGTGCGACACTACTCGGAACTAAGCGCGGATCGCCTGCATTCGGACGGCGAGGTGCTGCTGCTGCGACCGCTCCGGCTCTCGGCGCAGGAATCCGCGGACCTGGTCGCCTTCCTCGAGTCGCTCACCGAGAAAAAAGCGAGCCGGCCGCGCCGCGGCCCGCGGCGCCCTGCGTCAAATGACGGTCGCCTTAGAGCCTGCGCGGCTGGAGGACCTGCCGCAGCTGGTCGAGCTGCTCGGGATCCTCTTCGCGCAGGAGCGCGATTTTTCGCCCGATGCTGAGAAGCAAAAGCGGGGCCTGCGCCTTATTCTCGAGAATTCCGCGCTGGGCCGGATCTACGTCGCACGCGAAGGGGCGCGCGTGCTGGGCAGCGTCTGCATCCTGCGCTCGGTGAGCACAGTCGAGGGCGGCCCGGCGGGCTCTCTCGAAGACTTCATCGTGCGGCCGGAGCACCGCGGCCAGGGTATCGGGAAGCGGCTGCTCGCCTATGCGATCAATCAATCACGCGCCGCAGGGCTCCTGCGCCTGATCCTGCTCACTGACGGCGACAACGCGAACGCTCAGCGCATCTACGCGAAGGCGGGCTTTACTCGCTCTGGGATGCTGCCGATGAGGCTCAAACTCCGCCTATAAGCAGGTACTTCACCTCGAGATATTCCTCGATCCCGTACCTGGAGCCCTCGCGGCCGAGGCCGGACTGCTTCACGCCGCCGAAGGGCGCGATCTCGGTGGAAAGGAGGCCGCTGTTCACCGCGACCATGCCGGTCTCCATCTGCTCGGCGGCGCGGAACACCCGTGCGATGTCGCGCGCGTAGAAATAGCCCGCGAGGCCGAACTCGGTGTCGTTCGCCATCGCGATCGCGTCGTCGTCGGTCTTGAAGCGGAAGAGCGGCGCGACCGGCCCGAAGGTTTCCTCGCGCGCCACTTTCATCGCCTGCGTCACGCCGCTGAGGATGGTCGGCTCGAAAAAGAGGCCGCCCAAACTGTGGCGCTTGCCGCCCAGCATCACCTTCGCGCCTCTCGCGGTCGCGTCCGCCACGTGCTCCTCGACCTTGGCGAGGCCGTTCGCGTCGATCAGCGGGCCGATGACCACGCCGGGCTCGGTGCCGGCGCCCACCTTGAAGGCTTTCACTTTCTCCGCGAGCTTTGCCGCGAACTGGTCGTAGACGCCGTCCTGCACGTAGATGCGGTTCGCGCAGACGCAGGTCTGGCCGGCGTTGCGGTACTTGGAGGCGATCGCGCCCTCCACCGCGGCGTCGATGTCGGCGTCGTCGAAGACGATGAAAGGCGCGTTGCCGCCGAGCTCGAGCGACAGCTTCTTTACCGTGTCTGCCGACTGGCGCATGAGCACGCGGCCGATCTCGGTCGATCCGGTGAAGGAGAGCTTGCGCACGGCAGGATTCGCGCAAAGCTCGGCGCCGATCTCTTTCGCGCCGCCGGTGATCACGTTGAAGACGCCCTTCGGGATGCCGGCGCGCTCTGCGAGCTCGGCGAGCGCGAGCGCCGAGAAGGGCGTAGCGCTCGCGGGCTTGAGCACCACCGGGCAGCCGGCGGCGAGCGCAGGCCCGGCCTTTCTGGTGATCATCGCGTTGGGGAAATTCCACGGCGTGATCAGCGCGGCGACCCCGATGGGCTGCTTGAGGACGAGGATGCGCTTGTCGGCCTGGTGCCCCGGGATCGTGTCGCCGTAGACGCGCTTGCCTTCCTCGGCGAACCATTCGATGAAGGAGGCGCCATAGGCGATCTCGCCTTTCGCTTCCACGAGCGGCTTGCCCTGCTCGGTGGTGAGAAGCAGGCCCAAGTCGTCCTGGTTCGCCATCATCAGGTCGAACCACTTGCGCAGGAGCGCCGCGCGCTCCTTGGCGGCTTTCGCGCGCCAGGCGGGCCAGGCGCGCTCGGCGGCCTCGATCGCGCGCCGCGTTTCGGCCGCGCCCATCGCGGGCACCGAGCCGATCGTCTCGCCGGTCGCCGGGTTGAGCACGGCGATGTTTTTCCTGGAGTCCGCCCCGACCCAGGCGCCATCCACGTAGCACTGCTCGCGGAAGAGCTTGGGGTCCTTGAGCGAAATGGAGGACAGGCCGGCTTGCTTGGGTGCGTTCACGAGGGGCCTCCGCGGAGGTGCTGACTCTGTACATTTTACTCCCCGCCCACTTGCATCAAGACCCTTCCAGGAGGAGAAGACAATGGTCAGTTTTGTCGTCAACGGTCAGCAGGCGGAAGCCGACGTTGCGCCCGACACTCCTCTGCTCTGGGTGCTGCGCGACACGCTCGGTCTTACGGGGACCAAGTTCGGCTGCGGCATCGCGCAATGCGGCGCCTGCACGGCGCACGTCGACGGAAAGGCGATGCGGGCCTGCGTATACGCCGGTGTCCGCGGTGAAGGGCAAGAAGGTGACCACGATCGAAGGCCTGTCGCCGAACGGCACGCATCCGCTGCAGAAGGCCTGGATCGCCGAGCAGGTGCCGCAGTGCGGCTACTGCCAGTCTGGCCAGATCATGACCGCGGCGACGCTGCTGGCGAAAAACAAGAAGCCGACGCGCGAGCAGATCGTCGCGCACATGAACGGCAACATCTGCCGTTGCGGGACCTACAACATGATCGTCAGCGCGATCCAGCGCGCGGCGAAAGAAGGCTAAGGGGACGGCCATGAATGCACGCATCGAGAACACTTCGACGCCCACCGGCTGGGAAGGCATCGCCTATACCGGCATCTCGCGGCGCACGTTCCTCGTCTCCAGCGGGGCCGCGGCGATCGCGGTCACCTTCGGCGCGGGCAGCTTCAACGAAGCGCTCGCGCAGGCCAGGGAGTTCGCGCCGAACGCGTGGATGCGCGTCGGCGCCGACGGCATCGTCACCATCTTCTCGCCCGCCGCCGAGATGCGCGCCCTCACCGTCATCGCCACCGAGTGGCCCGACTCGGCGACCTTCGACAGCTCGAGCGTGACCCTCCCGGCGCGCACCGGCGCGCCCCTGGTGAACGACCAGATCAGCGGGTCGATCGGGTTGACGTGGACGTTCACCGCCTGCGCTGCGGCGCGCAGCGGCAGCGCAAGCCCGGCACCGACAGCGACGATGAAACGCCGGCGTTTCATGCCCGCGATGCTACCAGCCGGCCGCAGTCTCCGGATCGCGCAACCCCTTATCCCTTAAGAAGAAAGACTGTCACGAAACGGTAACCACAAGTTCATAAAATGATTTCCTTCACACAGAGGAGATCCAGAGAATGAGACTGAAGCAGGCATTCACCGCGCTCGCGCTCGCCGGTGCGCTTTTCGGCACTTCCAGCCTGGCCGCGGACATCACCGGGGCGGGAGCGTCGTTTCCGTATCCAATCTACGCCAAGTGGGCCGATGCCTACAAGAAGGTGACCGGCGTCGGCTTGAACTACCAGTCGATCGGCTCGGGCGGCGGTATCAAGCAGATCACCGGCAAGACGGTGAACTTCGGGGCCTCGGACGCGCCGATGAAAGGCGAGGACCTGGACAAGAATGGGCTGCTGCAGTTTCCCGTCATCATGGGCGGCGTGGTGCCGGTCTACAACCTGAAGACCGTGAAGTCGGGCGAGATCAAGCTCTCTGGCGCCCTGCTCGGCGACATCTACCTCGGCAAGGTCCAGACCTGGAACGATCCCGCGATCGCCAAGATGAATCCCGGCGTGAACCTGCCCAGCCAGGCGATCTCGGTGGTGCATCGCTCGGACGGCTCGGGCACGACGTTCCTCTTCACCAACTACCTGTCGAAGGTCAGCCCGGACTGGAAGTCGACGATCGGCGAGGGCACGGCGGTGAAGTGGCCGACCGGCGTGGGCGGCAAGGGCAACGAGGGCGTCGCCAACTACGTCGCGCGCATCGACGGGGCGATCGGCTACGTCGAGTACGCGTACGCCAAGCAGAACAAGCTCTCGCACGCGCAGATGACGAACAAGGACGGCAAGCTCGTCGCGCCGAGCGACGACAGCTTCAAGGCTGCCGCCGCGGGCGCCGACTGGGGGAGCGTCCCGGGCATGGGCGTGATCCTCACCGACCAGCCGGGCGCGCAGAGCTGGCCGATCACCGGGGCGTCCTTCATCCTCATCCACAAGGTGCAGGACAAGCCCGAGATCGCGCGCGAGGTGCTCAAGTTCTTCGACTGGTCGTTCCAGAACGGCGCCAAGATGGCCGACGAGCTCGACTACGTGCCGATGCCGGACAAGGTGGTGCAGCAGATCCGCGCCATCTGGAAGTCGCAGATCAAGGACAGCGCCGGCAATCCGGTGTATTGACGCGCCGGAAGGCCCGCCTTCCGGCAGTCCCTTAAAATTCAGGGCTTGAACATCCTATGCGCGCCGCGACGTTGAACGGATCCGAGGAAGCCACGGTTCTGAGCGCGCCGCAGGGCTCGCGGCCGCTGCGCACGGCGCCCTGGAAGGACACGGCGTTCGAGTGGCTGACGTGGCTGTTCGCGTTCCTCGTCTTCAGCATCCTCGCCGCGATCCTGGTGTCGCTGGTGATCGGCAGCCAGCTGACGCTGGACAAGTACGGCTTCTCGTTCATCTGGCGCGCCGACTGGAACCCGGTCACCGAGGAGTTCGGCGCGCTGGTGCCGATCTTCGGCACGCTCGTCACCTCGGCGATCGCGATGCTGATCGGCGTGCCGGTGAGCTTCGGCATCGCGCTCTTCCTCACCGAGCTGTCGCCGGTGTGGCTGAAGCGCCCCCTGGGCACCGCGATCGAGCTGCTCGCCGCGATTCCGTCGATCATCTACGGCATGTGGGGCCTGTTCGTGTTCGCGCCGCTCTTCCAGACCTACGTGCAGCCGGCCCTGATCAACAGCCTGGGCGGCATTCCCGGCGTCGGCGTGCTCTTCGCCGGGCCGCCGCTCGGCATCGGCATGCTGACCGCGGGCCTGATCCTCTCGATCATGGTGATCCCGTTCATCACCGCGGTGATGCGCGACGTGTTCGAGATCGTGCCGCCGATGCTGAAGGAATCCGCCTACGGCCTGGGCGCGACCACCTGGGAAGTCGTGTGGCGCGTGGTGCTGCCCTACACGAAGGTGGGCGTGATCGGCGGCATCATGCTGGGTCTCGGGCGCGCGCTCGGCGAGACGATGGCGGTCACCTTCGTGATCGGCAACGCGCACCGGCTCGCCGCCTCGCTCAATGCGCCGGGCAACAGCATCGCCTCCGCCCTCGCCAACGAGTTCACCGAGGCGGTCGGCGACATCTACTTCTCCGCGCTGATCGAGCTCGGCCTCATCCTCTTCCTCATCACGTCCATCGTGCTGGCGCTCTCCAAGATCCTGCTGATGCGCCTGGCGAAAGGCGAGGGCACCCAGACATGAGCGCCGTCCCCGCGCCTGTCGGCGTGATCGACTCGCGCAACCCGCTTTACCGCTCGCGCCGGCGCGTCAACTACTTCCTGCTTGCGATCTCGGCGCTGGCGCTCTCCTTCGGCCTGTTCTGGCTGATCTGGATCCTCGGCACGCTGCTCTATGAGGGCGGCAACGCGCTCGCGCGCGCCACCCTCTACTACCAGATGACCCCGCCGCCGGGCTCCGACGGCGGCCTTGCCAACGCGATCGCCGGCAGCCTGATCATGGTGGTGGTCGGCACCATCCTCGGGGCGCCGGTCGGCATTCTCGCCGGCACCTACCTCGCCGAGTACGGCCGCAAGGGCTGGCTCGCCGGTGCGACCCGGTTCCTGAACGACGTGCTGCTCTCGGCCCCGTCGATCGTGATCGGCCTGTTCGTGTACTCGATCTACGTCGCGCGCGTCGGCCACTTCTCGGCCTGGGCCGGCGCGATCGCGCTCTCGCTCATCGTCATCCCGGTGGTAGTGCGCACCACCGACGACATGCTGAAGCTGGTGCCGAACAGCCTGCGCGAGGCGGCGATGGCGCTCGGCTGCCCGGTCTGGAAGATGATCACCCTGATCACGTATCGCGCCGCGCGCACCGGCATCCTCACCGGCATCCTGCTCGCGGTGGCGAGGATCAGCGGCGAGACCGCGCCGCTGCTCTTCACGGCGCTGAACAACCAGTTCTGGTCGACCAACATGAACGCGCCGATGGCGAACCTGCCGGTGGTGATCTTTCAGTTCGCCATGAGCCCCTACGAGGACTGGCGGCGACTGGCCTGGGGCGGTGCCGCGCTCATTACGCTCGCCGTGCTGGTGCTGAATATCATCGCTCGCGCACTTTTCAGGAAGACAGACTAATGAACGCAACCGATAGCAATACTGCAGCCCGAGCCGCCAGCCGGCCGATGCTCCACACGGCGGTGCGCGCCGCCGAGCAGGGCGAGTTCAAGCCCAAGCTCAAGATCAACGGCCTGAACTTCTACTACGGCAGCTTCCACGCGCTCAAGAACATCACCATGGAGATCCCGGAGCGCAAGGTCACGGCCTTCATCGGGCCCTCCGGCTGCGGCAAGTCGACGCTGCTCAGGACCTTCAACCGCATGTATTCCCTGTACCCGGAGCAGCGCGCCGAGGGCGAGATCGTCATGGACGGCGAGGACCTGCTCACCACCCGGCGCGACGTGTCGCTGATCCGCGCCAAGATCGGCATGGTGTTCCAGAAGCCGACGCCGTTCCCGATGTCGATCTACGACAACATCGCCTTCGGCGTGCGCCTGTTCGAGGACCTCTCGCGCCGCGAGATGGACGACCGCGTCGAGTGGGCGCTCGCGCGCGCGGCGCTCTGGAACGAGGTCAAGGACAAGCTCGCGCAGAGCGGGCAGAGCCTCTCGGGCGGCCAGCAGCAGCGCCTGTGCATCGCCCGCGGCATCGCCATCAAGCCCGAAGTGCTCCTGCTCGATGAGCCTTGCTCGGCGCTCGACCCGATCTCGACCGCGAAGGTGGAAGAGCTGATCCACGAGCTGAAGACCGACTACACCGTGGTCATCGTCACGCATAACATGCAGCAGGCGGCGCGCGTCTCGGACTACACCGCCTACATGTACCTGGGCGAGCTGATAGAGTACGACGTCACCGACACGATCTTCATCAAGCCGAAGGAGGCGCAGACCGAGGACTACATCACCGGAAGGTTCGGCTAAGACATGAGAGGAAAATGAGCATGGTCACCACCGAGCACATTTCCAAGCAGTTCGATACCGACCTCGACACCACGCGCACGCGCGTGCTGCAGATGGGCGGGCTGGTCGAATCCCAGATCTTGGCCGCGATCAAGGCCTTCGCCGCCGGCGAAGCGGCCGTAATCGAGCAGGTGATCGAGAACGACGCGCGCGTCAACGGCTACGAGGTGGCGATCGACGGCGCCTGCAACCACATCGTCGTCAAGCGCCAGCCCGCGGCGAACGACCTGCGCCTGGTCATGGCGATCTCGAAGATCGTGACGGATCTGGAGCGCATGGGCGACGAGGCGAAGAAGATCGCGGGCATGGCCAAGCGCATTCACAACAGCCACTCGAGCCTGGCGCAGAAGTTCCCCTCGATCCGGCACGCCGGCGAGATCGCGGTGCGCATGCTGCGGCATGCCCTGGATGCGTTCGCGCGCCTGGACGCGGCGAGCGCCGCCGAGGTCCTCAAGGCAGATTCCGACATCGACAACGAGTTCAAGTCGGTGCTGCGCCAGCTGATTACCTACATGATGGAAGATCCGCGCACCATCACCCCTGCGGTCGAGATGGTCTGGGTGGCGAAGGCGATCGAGCGCATCGGCGACCACTCGAAGAACGTCGCCGAGCAGGTCATCTACATCGTCAAGGGCACCGACGTGCGCCACACCTCGTTCGCCGACATCGAGCGCGAGCTCGCCCAGGAATAGGCGCGATGCCGGCGTCGATCATGATCGTCGAGGACGAGCCCGCGATCCTCGAGCTCATCTGCGTCAACCTCGAGCACGCCGGCTACGAGACGCTGCGCGCGCCGAGCGCCGAGGATGCGAACCGGTTGCTCGCCGAGGTGCTGCCCGACGTCATCCTGCTCGACTGGATGCTGCCCGGCCAGTCGGGGCTCGCGCTCGCACGGCGCCTGCGCGCGGATTCGCGCACGCGTGAGCTGCCGCTCATCTTCCTTACCGCGCGCACCGGTGAGCCCGACAAGGTGGCAGGGCTGGAAGCGGGGGCGGACGACTACATCACCAAGCCGTTCTCGACCAAGGAGCTGGTCGCGCGCATCCGCGCCGTGCTCCGGCGCAGGAAGCCCCAGCACGGCGACGAGCCGGTCGAGATCGCCGGGCTGCGGCTCGACCCGATCGCGCACCGCGTGACCGGCCATGGCCGCCCGCTCGCGCTGGGGCCCACCGAGTTCCGGCTGCTCCACTACCTGCTGACCCACCCGAACCGGGTCTACTCGCGGGCGCAGCTGCTCGACGAGGTCTGGGGCGACCATGTGTTCATCGAGGAGCGCACGGTCGATGTGCACATCCGGCGGCTGCGCCAGGCGCTCGCGCCCTCCGGCCACGACGCGCTGGTCGAGACGGTGCGCGGCAGCGGCTATGCGCTGCGCGCCGACGCGCCCTCAGTTGCCTCCGCGGTGAAGAGCGCGTAGCCGCCGTGAGCGGGCTCGAGATCGGGCTCGTCCTCCTCGCGCTGGCGCTCGGCGTCGTACTATGGCGGCAGCGGCGGGAGTTCACGAAGCTGCGCGACTGGGCTTCGCAGCCGCGCCTCACCGACTCGCCCGAGGCGACCGGCGCCTGGGGTCATGTCTTCAACCTGCTGCACCGGCACAGGAGAGCGACGCTGAAGCGCCGGCGGCTGCTCGCGCAATTGATCGTGCGCTTGCGCCGCGGCGCGCAGGCGCTGCCCTATGGGGTCGCGGTGCTCGACCAGGCGTACCGCCTCGACTGGTGTAACGCGGCGGCGCGCGAGCACCTCGGCCTCGACCCGGACAAGGACCGCGGCAAGCCGATCGTGCACTTCGTGCGCGTGCCCGAGTTCGTGGAATACCTGCGCCAGGGCGACTTCTCGCAGGCGGTGCGCCTGCCCGCGCACGGCCGGTCGCCGTGCATCCTCGCGCTGCAGATCGTCGATTTCGGCGCCGAGGAGCACCTGCTGCTGTCGCAGGACGTGACCGGCGCCGAGCGCCTCGAGGCGATGCGGCGCGACTTCGTCGCCAACGTCTCGCACGAGCTGCGCACGCCGCTCACCGTGCTCTCGGGCTTCCTCGAGACGATTCAGGACCTCAAGCTCGACGCCGGCCGCGTGCGCGACTACGTCGGCCTCATGGCTCCGCAGGCCGAGCGCATGAAGCGCCTGATCGAGGACCTGCTCACGCTCTCGGCGATCGAGCACGCGCCCGCGCCGCCGCCCGCCGAGCGCGTCAAGATCCGGCCGTTGCTGGAGCGCGCGCAGGCCGAGGCGCTCGCCCTCTCGGGCGGCAAGCACCGCGTGTCCCTGAACATCGCCGGCCCGCACGACCTGCTCGGGGCCGAGAACGAGCTCACGAGCGCGTTCGTCAACCTGGTCTCGAACGCGGTGCGCTATACGCCGATCGGCGGCGAGATCCGCCTCTTCTGGCGCTCCGGGATCGACGGCGGAGAGTTCGCGGTCGAGGACACCGGCATCGGCATCGAGGCCGAGCACATTCCGCGGCTCACCGAGCGCTTCTACCGCGTCGACCGCAGCCGCTCGCGCGAGACCGGCGGCACGGGCCTCGGGCTCTCGATCGTCAAGCACGCGCTCGCCCGGCACCAGGCGAGCCTGGAGGTCGAGAGCACGCCGGGCGAGGGCAGTCGCTTCATGGCGCGCTTTCCCGCGTCGAGACTGGTCCAGGCGTCCCAGAAGGTCGTCGGCTAGGCCGTGGAGCTGATCCTCTGGCGTCATGCCGACGCGGCCGAAGGCGAGCCCGACCTCGAGCGCAAGCTCACCGCCAAGGGCCGCAAGCAGGCCGCGCGTGTCTCCAAGTGGCTGCATGCGCGCCTGCCGTCGCGCTTCACGGTGCTCGTGAGCCCGGCGCGCCGCACGCAGGAGACCGCGGCCGCGCTCGGTGTTGCGTTCAAGACCTACGAGACGCTCGCCCCGGGCGCGAGCATCGAGGACGTCCTCGGCGCGGCCGGATGGCCCGACGGCAAGAAGCCGGTGATCGTGGTCGGGCACCAGCCCGACCTCGGGCGCGCCGCCGCGTACGCCCTCTCGGGCCTGCGCGCGAACTGGTCGATCAAGAAGGGCGGGCTGTGGTGGCTGGAAAGCCGCGCGCGCGAAGGCGAGCGCCAGGTCGTGGTGCGCGCGGTGCTGGCGCCGGACCTGCTGTAGCGGTTTCGGCGGCCGAGAGCAGGATCGCCTCCAGCTTCTGCCCGACGCGCGCCCAGTCTAGCGCGAGCGCGCTCGCCCGCGCCGCCCCGCCAAGCGCGCGCGCCCGCACGGCATCCCCGGCTAGGCGCGCCGCGGCGAGTACGAATCCGGGCGTATCGTCGAAGGCAGGCGCGAGGCCGTTGCGGCCGTCCTCGATCAACTCGCGCGCCGCGGCGTAGTCGTAGGCCACCACCGCGAGGCCGCTCGCGAGCGCTTCCAACGTCACGTTCCCGAATGTCTCGGTGAGGCTCGGGAAAAGGAAGACATCGCCCGAGGCGTAGTGCGCGGCAAGGTCTTCGCCGCGCCGCAGGCCGGCGAAGACCGCCCCGGGGCAGCGCTCCTGCAGCGCTTTGCGCGCCGGGCCGTCGCCGACCAGCACCAGGCGCGCGCGTGGCGCGACCGCTTTCGCCGCGATGAATGCGGCGGCGAGCGCTTCCAGGTTCTTCTCGGGCGCGATGCGGCCGACATGCAGCAGCACCGGATCCGAGGGGCCGGCGCCCCATCTCGCGCGCAATTCCTCGCTGCGCCGCGCCGGGTCGAAGAGCGCGGTGTCGACACCGCGCGCGACCACGCGCAGACCGCGGAAGCCGAGCGCAGCGAGCTCCGCGCGCAGCGCCTCGGTGGGGACCAGCGTCGCGAGCGTGCGGTTATGGAACTTGCGCAGGTAGGCGAGGATCGGCTTCTTCAGCCAGCCGATGCCGTAGTGGCTGCTGTAGGCATGGAAGTTGGTGCGGAAATCCGAAACCACGGGCAGCCTGAGCTTCGCCGCCGCGCGCAGCGCCGACCAGCCGAGCGGCCCCTCGGTGACGATGTGCACGACGTCGGGCCGGCGGAAGCTCCAGCGCGCTTCGAGCGCGCGCTTCGCGGGCAGGCCCATCTTCAGGTTCGGGTAGCGCGGGATCGGCACGCCGCGCGTGAGCACTTCCTCGAATCCGGCCGTGCTCGCGTCGCGCTCGTCCGCGGCCTGGCGCGGCCGCACCAGCTGGATCTCGTGCCCCTCGGCGCGCAGGCACTCGACGAAGCGCGCGGCGGTCAGCGCGACGCCGTTCACTTCCGGCGGGTAGGTTTCCGTGACCACCGCGATGCGCAGGGCTCGGCGCGCGGCGCGCAGCTCCTCATATTCAACCGGCTCGACCTGCATGGGCCGCGACTCTGCCAGCGCTCCGCGTCAGCAGCGTGACGGTTTTGTCTCCGTTCTGTCACGGATCGGTTGCAGAACTGACGCAATCG
>Ga0233425_10008216_pt1 | contig 14046 bp, 9 predicted proteins | sample Watercolumn_Towu_2_FD_181712 | JGI IMG/M metagenome (GOLD analysis project Ga0233425, IMG submission 181712) | Freshwater microbial communities from Lake Towuti, South Sulawesi, Indonesia - Watercolumn_Towuti2014_140_MG | ecosystem: Environmental > Aquatic > Freshwater > Lake | place: Indonesia...
GGACAGTCGATGTCCACGAAGATCCGCTTCGTGAGCCACGACCGGAACGCGGAAGCGACAGTGGAGCTGACCGAATGGCAGGTCAACCAGGGCATCCCGGACTCGGACTTCTCGCAGCGCGCCCTCCTGCGCGGCGACTGATCGGCTCGTTCGCTCGGATCGCGGTCGCCTCCCTCGCGGGCGTGGTGTGGCCGGCGACCGCCCGCGCCGAGGTCTCCTCCGAATTCCACGTCGAGGTCCTGAACGACACGCGCCTCGACGTGGACCGCATCTACCTCATCCAGCCTGACGACGATGACGCCGACCGGGCGAGCCAGATCGTGGAGAGCGGCGACCCGGAGCTCTCGCGTAACGAGACGGGCGTGCGGCTCAAGCTCAGGGTGACGCCGCACCCCCAGGTCCGCTTCGTGGGCGACGTGGAGCTGATCTGGGTCAACCTCTCGGACCGGCTCCTGTCGCTGCCTCAGCTCACGAGCCGCTCGTCCATGGACCCGTTCAGACTGGAGTGCGACGCGGCGTACATCGACATCCGCGACATCCTCCCGGGCCTGGACGTCCGGATCGGCCGGCAGATCGTGCACTGGGGCGCGGCCGACATGTTCAACCCGACCGCCGTGCTCAACTCCGACGACCTCGAGGACCGCGCCGTCTTCCGTGAGCCGATCGCCAACGAGATGCTGCGAATCGACTACACCTACGTGCCCGAGAGGGAAGGGTGGCTCGGGGACGTGATCTTCACGTTCGTGTGGATACCGATCTTCCGTCCATCGCAGCTCCCGCGGTCGGCCATGATCCCCATGATGGACCCCAACAGCGAGGTGCCGGTGGTCGAGGACGACGTGAGGGAGAACATCACGAACCTCCGCACGATGGTGGCCGACCTGATCGCGGACCCCCACGTCACAGCGGAGACGCCGGAGTTCTCGTTCAACAACAGCCAGCTTGGCGCGCGGGTCCAGGCCAGGATGGGAGAGACCGACTTCTCGCTGTCATACTACCGCGGCTTCGACGACATCCCCGTGATGACGTCCGCCGAGGCCCGGATGGAGGACGACTCCGTCGTCTCCGACGTGACCTTGATCTACCCGCGCACTCACATGCTCGGATTCGACATCAACGGCCAGATCGCGTTCCTCGACAACCTCGGGTTCTGGATCGAGGGCGCGGTCATGTTCCCCGAGCGCGTGCCGCTCACGTTCGGGCTTGAGGGCATCCCGCCGATCGAGGGCACGGCCGTCGAGGGCCGGCCGTTCCTCAAGCTCACGATCGGGATCGACTACTCCTTCGACGAGCACGTCATGCTCTTCTCGCAGTACGTCAGGGGCATGATCAACGAGTTCGGCGCCTCGGCGCTCAGCAACATCCTCTTCGTCGGCCTGGACCTGAAGTTCTGGAGCGACAGGATCCTCATCCGGCTCGTCGGCCTGGTGCAGATGGACTGGCTCGACGACGCCTTCCAGGGCGAGAGCTACAGCTCGTGGGACGACCAGATCTCGGCGAACCTCTTCCCCATGCTCCGCATCAACCCGTGGGGCGCGGTCGAGATCGACCTCGGCGCGATCATCCCCATCGGCTCCGAGGGCAGCTACTTCGGCCAGCGGGCCACCGGCTCGACCGAGGTCTTCCTCAGGGCACGAGCGGCGTTCTGATCCGGACCTGCCGAAACCCACCCTATTCGTCGCTCCAACAAGGGATAATGGGTCTCGAGTGAGGAGGTCCCGATGTCACGGTCCGTCCGCGTGTTCTTCGTGAACCTCTGCGTCGTCGTGATGACCGCGACCAACGGTTGCGATTCGTGCGGCGGAGACGGGGACGCGGGCTGCGACGGTGATGGCGATGGTGACGGGGGCCCTGACGGTGACGCCGTCGGCGACGGCGACGCCGACCGCGACACCGATGCCGACGGCGACGGTGACGGCAACGGTGATGCCGACGGCGACGCCGATGCCGACGGTGATGCCGACGCCGACGGTGATGCCGACGCTGATCGAGAGCTCGAGAGCGATTCCGATCTCGATGCGGATACTGGTGGCGACGCGGACACCGACGGCGCCGACGCCGAGGCCGACGTGGGAGATGCAGACCCCCATCTCGACGCAGACGCAGACGTCGTCACGGACGCTGACGCCGTCGCTGACGCTGACGCGGAGTCGGTCGGTGACGCCGACGCTGAAGCCGCAGACACGGAAGCCGATCACGACGGTGAAACAGATGTCGAGATCCGGACACCGTCGAGCCCCGTGGACCCGCCGGTCGTCGTCGAGGTCGGCACCGGCGACTCGCTCCTCCTGACAGGGACGGTCCTGTCGTTCGACACGTCGGAAGATCACGGCGTCGTGTACGAGGACGGCGAGGTGCTCGTCACGGGCGACTTCATCGTCTGCGTCGGCGAGGCGGGCGCCTGCGCCGTCCACGGCGAGGCGTACGAGACCGCGACCCTCATCCATACCGACGGCGTCATCTCGCCAGGGCTGGTCGATGCGCACAATCACATGAACTACAACGTCTTCGAAGAGTGGATCCCGGATCCGCCGAGGTGCTTCGGGCACCGGTCCGAGTGGGCCGACGATCCCACGTACGAGGCCCACATCGAGCCCTACACGGTCCACCGATCGCGGAACACCCACTTCTGTCCGACCGCGAAGTACGCGGAGATCCGGAGCCTCATCAACGGCACCACAACCCTCCAGGGCCAGCCCTCGGCCTCGGGGAGCTGCATCAACTGGGGCATCCGGAACGCAACACGATACACGGCGATCGAAGGCCTGAGCGACATCCTCGGGTGCAGCATCGAGGACGTCTGCAGCATCAATGCGACACGAACGGCGAGCTTGCGAGAGGACTTCGCCACGGGTGTCTATACCCGCTACCACTGGCACGTGGGCGAGGGCACGCCCGGAGTCGCGCGGTGCGACCGCGAGCTCGGATGCCTGGAACATCGACGGATGCCCGACGACACGGTGGTCTCGCTGCTCGACGGCGCGGTGTACGACGAAGCGACCGCGACACACGGCGAGCCGCTGTATTTCGGCGTCGTCATCATGATCCACGCGATCTGTTTGACCGACGCCGAGCTCGACCGGGTGGCCGCGACCGGGACCATGGTCGTGTTCTCGCCGTCGTCGGAGGAAGCGCTCTACTGCGAGGGCGTCGCCACGCCGGTCGCGCGCATGTTCGAGCGCGGCATCCCCGTCGCGCTCGGCCCGGACTGGACCATTTCCGGCGAGGACAACATGCTGGCCGAGATGCGGTACGTGGAGAGGTTCGCAGCACACAACGGGATCGCCGAGCTGGTGGACCCGGAGCGCATCTGGCGCATGGCGACATACGACGGCGCGTACGTCGTCGGCCTCCACGACTTCGTCGGCAGCATCGAGGAGGGGAAGCTCGCCGACATCGTCATCTTCGGTCGGAGTCACATGGAGGACCCGTACTTCGCCGTGATCGACAGCACCGAGGCGGACGTGGACCTCGTGCTGCTCGGAGGTCGGGCCTACCTCGGCCACGGGGAGGTCGAGGACCTCCTCGACGCGACCGCGGGCCCGGAGTACCGCGACCTGTGCGAGACGATCGACGTCTGCGGCGAGACGCATTTCGTCTGCGCCGCAGATCCCTCGGCCGCCGGACCAGGTGCCGAGCAGACGCTCGAGGACATCCAGACCCTCGTCTGCAACATGCTCGAGGGCGGCATCGAGCCCGACTATCCGGAGCTCTTCGGCCGCTGCCATCCGGGCGTCGGCGACGGTCGCGACGACCGGCTGCCGCTCATCGACCCGGCGAGCTGCGCGGTCCCGTGACCGCCTACCGATCGACGAAGGAGATGGCGCGCGAGCCTTCGCTCTCCCAGACCTCGCAACGCTGGACGGTGACCCGGTCGTTCGAGAGCCGCCGGTCGGCTTCCTCGGCGATGTACCGTGCGATGTTCTCGGCCGATGGGTTCAGCTCGTCGAACGGCGGGACCTCGTTGATCAGGTGGTGATCGAGCCGCGACAGGATCTCCTCGAGGACCGCGGCGAGCACCTTGAAGTCGATGACCATCCCGAGCGAGTCGAGCTCGGCGGCCGTGACGCAGAGCCGGACCTTCCAGTTGTGCCCGTGGAGGGACTCGCACTTCCCGCCGTAGCCGCGCAGGTGGTGCGCGGCCGAGAAATACGCTTCCTTCGAGACCTCGAACATATCCTGCTCCATCGCGCCTCGACAGGCGTCTCCTCACTACATGCCTGATCTCGGCCCGGCGCCCGGCTCCTCGACGCGATAGCTTCCGGCGCTCACCGGCGCTTCGCGGGCAAAGCCGTTCCCGTCGGTGATCCCCGCTTTGACGAGCCCGTCGGGCAGGATCAGCAGGAACCTGCCCTGCGCACGTATCCTGCGGCGATCAGCGGCGTACAGGTAGAACTCCAGCCACTCGCGGCCGCCATCCCCCGCCGGTGGCTCGCGCATCGCGTCCGCGCACGCGGATCGGACATCGGAGTTCGGATCCTCGGCCTCGCAGGTCCCGAGCAGCCTCCGGACATCGGCCGCCAGTCCCGCGTCCTGGCCGCGCGCAAGCCGGCCCATCACCCTGACCGATGCAGCCCGGACGAGGGGGAGCTGCGACCCGCGGAAAGCCTCGAGGGCTCGTGGGCCGGCGCACTCCGCCCCGGTCGTCCCCGAAGCGACCAGGAGGTTCGACCACGCGTGCGGCGAGCGCTGCTCGCGCGCCAGGGCCGAGCAGACCGCACCGCCAGACTCCGGATCGGCGAGCCGCGCCAGGACCCCCGCGGCGTTGACACCCACGGACCAGCTCTCGTCCTCCAGGTGCTCGATCGCGAGTCGCACGACGTCGGGGCCGCCGACCTTGCCGAGAGACCACAGGGCCAGGCCCCGCACCATCGGATCGTCGTCCGCAAGCGCCTGGATCAAGGCTTCACGGGACGCGTCGCAGGGGAGCTCGCCGAGCACCTCAGCGGCCTTTCGGCGCAGCGCTACGTCGGGGTGGAGGAGGAGCCGCGCGACGGCAGGTGCCGCCGCGGCGTCTCCGGCTCGCGCGAGCGCGTCGGCAGCTCTGAGCGCCAGCGACGTCTCACTTCGCTCGAGCAGCGTCTCGAGGGCCTGCCGCCCCGCGTTCGACGGAGTCGTGGCGAGAGCCATGCCGAGGGCGTGGACCACGGCCGCTCGGTCGACAGGCTCCTGGGACGCGAGGCGGGCGACCAGCGACGAGACGACCTGCCCACCGCCGAGGCGACCGAGCGCGAGCGCCGCCTCGTATCGCAACGACGCATGGCGCTCGTCGAGCAGCTCGAGCAGAGGTCCTGCCACGGACGGGTCGTCCGTCGCACCGAGAGCCCGGATGGCTGCCACCCGTTCGGGCCACCGTGTGGCGACCGCCGACGAGAGCTCCGCGGTCATCCAGGAGGGGCTTGAGATCCGGCCGAGGACCTGCTCGACCAATCCCGTGTCGCGATCCGCGGACATGGCGATCTCGATCGCGCGCGGCGCGGCTCGCGGCTCCCCGATCCGCGCAAGGAGGAGTAGAGCCAGGACTCGTTCCGGACTCGACGGCGCATCGAGGCGCTGCACCAGCGCTTCTCCGGAACGGACATCACCGCTCGTCACGTGGCCGGCGAGCGCCACGAGCGCGCCGACCCGCACGCCCGGGTCGTCGTGCTCGAGCCTTGAGAGCAGTGGCATGAGTCCACGCTCAGACACCACGGAGCCGAGCGCCAGGACCAGCGAGTCCTCCGGGAGACCGGTGCCGATCTCCAGTTCCTCGATGATGGCGTCCGCGGCAACGGGATCGGCGATCACGGTCAGGGCGTGCAAGGCGGCCGCCCTGACCTGCTGGTCCGATCCCCGGCGCAGCACCTCGGTGAGCGGTCTGACAGCAGGGGGGCCGACTGCCACGAGCGCGTCCATCGCCGGGCGCGTGAGGGTGCCGTTCCCGAGACATCTCACGAGCTCTTGAAGCGCGCGGTCGCCGCCGATCGCGCCGAGGGCGGCTACCGCACGTACCCGGACGTTCTCGTCCTCGTCGTCCAGAAGGTCGATGACGGGGATCAACATCTCATCGCTCCGGATGCGGGTCAGGGCGGTGAGCACGGCAGCTCGGACCTCGGGAGATGGGTCGCTCAGCGCCTGGATCAAGGGGCTCGCGGCTCGAGCATCGCCGATGCGGGCCAGCGCGACGATGACGGCGAGGCGCACCGATCGCACCGGGTCCTGAAGACGGCTGACCAGCGGCACCACGGCTTCCCGGCTGGCGATCTGCCCGAGCCCTTCCGCGGCGGCCTGGCGCACGCGCGGGTGCGAGTCACCGAGCCTGCCGATGAGCGGGAGCTGGACGTCCGGTGTGCCGATGGCCGCGAGGGCTTCGACCGCGGCCTGTCGCACCTCCGCGACCGTGTCGCTGGCGACGCGGGTGAGCGACGGGACCGTGCTCGGATCTCCGATCCTGCCGAGCGCGATGCAGGCCGCGACTCGCAGCTCGTCCTCCCGCTCGGTGAGCCACCCGACCAGCATGGGCACGGCTCGCTGCATTCGACCGCGGCCGACGATCCTGGACGCGGCGATGCGGACCGACCGGTCCTCGTCCTCGAGGGCGGACATCAGGTAGTCCGAGACGTGCTCGGGTGGGTAGGTCCCGAGCCGTTCGATCGTGCGCCGCCGTGCCTCCGGGTCCTGTGACTCGAGCCCGTCTGCCAGCAGGTCGATCCGCCCGGGCCAGTCGAAGGCGGTCACGTCGAGCGGGACCATCACGGCGAGCATCGGGAAGAGGAGCGCGAAGCGCAGGTGCATGGGCTCTTTGTAGCACACACTCGCCCGTGCTACCGTTCACACGTGTCACGCCTCGATTCGGTATCGTACGGAATGATCCTCGCCCTTGTGGCCGGTGGTGCGGTCCTGACCGCTTCCACGAGAGCCGAGGCCCAGGCGCCGTCCAGTGGCGCGCCGCGGCCCTTCATCGGTGTGCGGTTCGACGGCGATGGCCCAGGAGGCGCGCGGATCGCCGCGGTGCTCCCGGGCTCCCCGGCCGAGGCCGCCGGCCTCCGCCCCGGCGATGGGTTCGTCGAGATCGCTGGTCATCCGGTCTCCGGGGCGCGCGACGTGACCGCGGCCATCGCGGCCTCGAACGTCGGCGACTCCGTGCCGCTCGTCGTGATCCGGTCGGGGAGCCGCCGCACGTTCTCGGTCGTGATCGGTTCGATGCCGGGCCAGGTCCTGCAGAGCTTCGTCGGGAACACCGCGCCGCCGCTCTCGTTGCCCAGGATCGATGGCAACGGTCGCATCGATCTCGGCGCGCTCCGTGGCCGTGTGGTGCTCGTCTACTTCTGGTCGATCCACTGTGGAGCGTGCCGGCTGGCGACTCCGGACATCCTCCGGATGCACCGCGCCTTCGAGGCACGCGGCCTCTCGATCGTCGGTGTCTCGGACGATCCGATCGATGATCTCCGGGCCGCCGCCAGCACCCTTTCCTTGGGATTCCCTTTGGTGCATGATAGTGACGCAAAAGTGGGGACCACGTATTGGGTTTCAGGAATTCCGGCGTTCTTCCTGGTCGATCGCGCGGGGAACGTGGCCTACGCCAGCGAGGGCTGGGACCAGGGGGCGAGTGCCGAGATGGAGAGACAGGTCGTTCGGTTGATCGGCCAGAGCCGCCCGTGACGATGCGCTTTCGTGGGTACTGCTGATCGATGCACAAGAACAACGACAAGAAAGCACCGCACCGGGGCAGAGCTGGAAGCTCCCGATCGGCGGCCCGTCGTTGGATCGGACGGGAGCTCGCGTTGTGCGTCGGCGAGCACCGCGAATCCATATCCGTCGACGTGCGGCGGTTCAAGGAGCACGAGATCGTCGTCCTGACCAAGAGCCGGGCCCCGATGTTCGGCGATCGGGTACATCTGAGGTTGCCGAATGGTCCCTCCGATCCGGAGATCGTCGGAGAGGTCGTCGCGCTCGAGCGCATCCGGGGAGAGACGGGGGGCGTTCTCGTCTCGGTCTCCATCGAAGAACCACTCGTTCGCGCCCTGGCGAGGCTCGAGGAAAAATCGGCCGCGCCACAAGAGGGAGCGCGACTCCGCGAGTCGAGAAGCCCCGGGGTGGCGGAGCGACCCTCCGCGTCGCTGAGCGACGAGGACGACCAGCACGAGCAGCGTGGAAGCCGGCCCAACTCGGAGCTGCACTGGGGGTGGGTTGCGACCGACCGTGATTCGGCGCAGATCAGGGAGTCTCAGGAATCCGACCCGTCCGGGGCGACCGCCCAACGATCGACGCCCGGTGGGTCGCGCGACAGTGGAGTCAAAGCCCCACCAGACATAGCCGCGGAGAAATCGAAGCAAGTCGACAGACCGTCACAGACCCCCTCCTCGCCCAAGGAGGAGGCACGACGTCTGATCCCGGGTGGCATCAAGCCACCGGCGGAGCAGGGGCGCTACTCGCTGGGTGGTTCCTACAGTCATTCGCAACCATCCCGTCGCAAGGAGCGCGGTGAACATCCGAGGAAACCATCGAGGAACCCACCGAGCGATCCGAGAGCCGAGCCGGATGCGCCGCAGGCGCCGCGCGAAGGGAGGACCAGGAGATCCTCCGAGGCCGGTCCTGCCCCGAATCACGAGGGCAGGATCGCCAAGGACCGGCGCGATAGGCAGGCCAAGGAACGGCGTCGCACGGCCGGGCCGCAACCACCGACCTCACGGAAACGGATGGTCCGAACGGAACCAGACAAGCCACTCGGCAGCGGCGGCGAGAAAGCGAAGGAGAAGCCCGTCGAGTCCGCCGGCTGGCGCGTGGCTCGCCCCCCGGCGGCGGACTGGGACGCGTGGGACGAGACCTCGTCGTTCGATCACCCAACGGTGAGGGATGCCAGTACCCCCGAAGCGTCGGGCGATCCCCACGACGCGCAGAAGGAGGCACCGAGTCGGTCCGGCGCGTCCGATGCGAGGCGACGCGAGCCGGACGCCGCACCGATGCGCGGCAGCGAATCGAATCGGAGCGAGGGGCCGAGACCCGAGCTTCGCGCCGACGTGTCTCCGGTGGCTCGAGGGCCAAGCGACGCGCAATCACCGGATCCAGAGGCACTCCGGCGCTCCGCTCTCGATCAGAAGCGTTCCAAGAGCTCGGAGCACGTGAGGCAGATCGAAGCAAGGGCGAGCGGCGTGCGGCGTTCGGGACATGTCGCCAACCGGGGAGAATCGGCGCCCGTCGTCGGGATCGATTTCGGGACGACGTTCTCCAAGATCGCTCTGTTCGACGGCGACGAAGTCGTGCTCATCGAGGACACGGCGAGCAAGTCGGCGACACGTGCTGCCGTCTCCTCGACGCTCGCGATGATCAGCGACGGGACGCTCCTCGTCGGTGATCCGGCGCGCGAATTCCTGGCCTCTGATCCGACCCAGGTGGTCTCGTCCGTGAAGCGCGTGCTCGGGTTGAAGTTCTCGGACCCGCTCTCGAACGGGCTCCTCGGATCGCTCGCGTGCCGCTCGCTGGCAGGTCCGAACGACTCGATCCTCTTCGAGATCCAGGGGAAACAGATCACGTCGGTCGAAGTCGTCTCGATCATCCTGAAGCACCTTGTCGAGATGGCCAGCGGTTATACCGGAACGAAGGTCAAGCGGGCCGTCCTCACATACCCCGTGGACTTCGATCGGATCGCGAAACGTGAGCTCGAGCTGGCCGCCAAGATGGCCGGGCTCGACGTGCTGGACCTCATCTCGGAGCCGGTCGCGGCGGTGATGGGGTGCGGCTTCGATCCCAGGAAGGAGTCGATCGTCGCGGTCTACGACTTCGGCGGCGGGACGTTCGATGCGACCTTCGTCAAGGTCGGCAACGACAACTTCGACGTGCTGGGCTCGGCGGGCGACAGGTGGCTCGGAGGCGACGACCTCGACGAGTTGCTCGCCCGGTTCGTGGCCGACGAGTACGCCCGGACGAGCGGTATCAGGGTGCACCAGCGTAAAGCCGAGTACCAGCGGCTCCTCTTCGCCTGCGAGGAGGCCAAGCGCTGGCTCTCGACCCTCGAGAGCGTCGACGTGATCCTCCCGCGCGCCGCGATCACTGCGGATGGGCCGAAGACTCTGCTCGTCCCGGTCACACGGGAGCACTTCGAGGACATCTCGGAGGACGTCATCACGTCGTCGCTCGAAGTGTGCCGGCAGGCTGCCGAGGAAGCCGGGATCTCGCCCCAGGACGCGGACCAGCTCCTCCTCACCGGCGGGACCTCGCGCATCCCTGCTGTCCGCAAGGGTGTGCAGCGATACTTCGACCGCCGCGGCGTTGCCGGCATCCATCCCGAGCACGCGGTCGTCATCGGTGCGGCGGTACGAGCCGCGGTGCTCGGCGGCATCCAGGTCCCGGGAGACTTCAGGGATCGGCTCCAGAGCGCCGGATCTGCCGGGCGCTCCGTGGGCCTCTCCCTGGCGGACGGGACGACGGAGCCCATCATCGATGCCACGCAACCCCCGCCCGTCGCCGCGCACCGCATGTTCAGCACATCGATCGACGGCCAGACGGCGTGCCGGATCGAGCTGGTCAAGGGTGACAGCGCGAAGACGGAGGAGAACCGCCTCCTCGGCGGGTTCGTCATCGACGGCCTCCCGCCCCGCCCCGCGGGAGCGACGAACCTCGACATCTATTTCGAGCTGAGCTCGACGGGGACGTTGTACGTCACCGCCCAGGATCGGGCTTCAGGCCAGCGCGCCCAGGGGACGTTCGATCTCATCGATGAGTGATCGCGCTCCCGCGGTCACGTGCAACATTCCGCGAGCACTTCATAGAACACGCGCGTGCCGAACTCGAGCGCGGTCAGCGGGATCCTCTCGTCGTGCCCGTGGATGAGCTCCGTGATGTGGGGGAAACCATCGGGGAACAGCATCGGCATGAACCCGTAGCATCGCGTGCCCAGGATCGACCAGCTCTTGGCATCGGTCATCCCCGGGAGCAGGTACGGGACCACGGCGCCGTCGCTGGCGTGGCGCAGCAACGCGCGCTCGATGGACCGGAACACGGGCGTGAACGGTGACGCCTGGACCGCGGGCAGCGCCCTGATCACCTCGAGCTCCAGCTCGGGAGCGATCTTCTTGATCTCGGCCACGAGGTCTCCCGGGCCGTGGCCGGGGAGGGTCCGACCATCGAGCATCACCTCGGCGCGGCTCGGGACCACGTTGATCTTCTCTCCTGCCTTGAGGATGGTCGGGGTCACCGTGTTGGTGAGCGCGGCCAGCAGCGGACGGCCGATCTCGGGTTTCCGCATCAACAGGTCGAGCCCGGGTCCGGCCGACCGTGCGTCGCCCAGCAACGTCATGAGCACTCGCCCCGGACCGGGGAGCGCGTCGCCGAGACGCCCGAGGTACTCCCGGGCTGGCTCTGTGACGTGGATCGGGAGACGCCTGGACCCGAGGCGGGCCACGGCCCTCGCAAGCTGCACCACGGCGCTGTTCCTGTTGGGGACAGAACCGTGGCCGGGCGCGCCAGTGGTCGTCGCTTTGATCCAGCACAGTCCCTTCTCCGCGACCTGAACCGGGAAGATCCGTCGGCCCATGACCATGGTGGAGAACCCGCCGACCTCGCCCAGCGCGTACTCGGCGCGGACGAGGTCCGGGTGCTCGTCTACCAGGAACCGGCTACCCTGGTCCATCCCCGTCTCCTCGTCGGCCACGACGGCGAGGATGACGTCTCGCTTGATGTCGAGCTGCACCAGCGCTTGCATCGCGGCCAGGTGCATCGCCGTGCCGCTCTTCATGTCGATGGTTCCGCGCCCCCAGACGCAGCCGTCGGCGACATCGGCCGAGAACGGCGGATGTGTCCAGGCACCGGGCTCGGCCGGGACGACGTCCGCGTGCGACGCGAGGAGGATCGGCTTCTCGCTCCCGTCTCCCGCAATCCGCGCGACGACGTTGTCACGACCTCTCGTCCGGGCGACGACCCGCGGCTCGAGCCCCATCTCGCGGCAGACGGTCGCGACGTAGTCGGCCACGAGGTGCTCGTTCCCGGGCGGATTGGTCGTGTCGAGCCGGACGAGCTGCACGAGGTGATTCAGGGCATTCTGGAAAATTTCATCCCAGCGCGGCTCGGTGTCTGGCATCCGATGGGACCTCCGGCGCCGCATCATAGCCTGGGCGAGGAGGGTGATCTATAAAGGGGGGCGTCGGTGGCTCGAAGGAGGATCCGGAATGCCCCACGTCATCACTCCGGCGGAGTGCGCGGCCTGTGCGGCTTGTGAGGCCGAGTGTCCGACAGGCGCAGTCTCAGTAAACGAAAACAATGAATACTACGTGATCGATCCCGAGCTCTGCACCGACTGCGGCGACTGCGTCGAGGCCTGTCCCACCGAGGCGATCAAGCGGGCCGAGTGACCGTCATCCACCCTTGCCGCCGGCAAGGAGCAGCCCGGCGACGACCCCGAAGATCGCGGTCGCCACCGGATTGCATGTGATCCCTCATGTCATGCCCGCTGCTCGGCTGACGTAGGCGACCGCGAGCCCGCCCATCAATCCGAGCCCACCGAAGATCAGGTATCGCCACACATCGATCATGATCAGTTCATAAGCTCGTTCGAGACAGTGTGCAAACGCTGGCGATGGTCGTGGTATCGTGGGTCGGGCTGCATGACCACGCGTATCGCTCTGTTCTTCGACGCGTTGATGTGCCTGATCATCTGGGGCGCGGCGTGTCGTCCGGCACCAGAAGGAGGTCCGATCGCGAGCGGCGGAGCCGGGACCGTGGACGCTGCCGGTCCGTGCAGTGCCTGGCCAGAGCTCCCTCGCGGGCAGGCCGAGATCGAGCAGATGGTCCGCGTCATGACCCGCGACTCCGGGAGCGGACCGCGAGAGGTCACGGCCGGTGACATCCGCGACGCGTTGCAAGGCCGCGGTACCCGCGGTGTGATCGCCGGCTGGGACTCCGTGATCGACGCGCTGTCGCAACAGCTCGGAGGACCGCCTCACCCGGGCTCGAGGGGCGTCCTCCTCGTCGGGTGCTACCACGACAGCGGGGGTCAGATCGCGGCCTTCCGGCGCCTCATCGGATACGATGGAGTTCCAGGGATCACGGCGGTCGTCCTCGAGCAGCTCCGCGCCACGGGTCGGTGGCGCGGTGTGTCGAACGATGTCCAGACCGGTGACGATGCCCTCCTCGGAGCCTTCCTCGAGAGCGGCGACCGCGGCGCCTTCGACCGACTCCGACGCAGTCAACGCACGGGGGACTACACGGCCTGGCGTTACGGCTACATCGATGAAGTGATGGACCTCGTCGCCAGCTCCCGGGCCATGGGAGTGCCCGTCCTTGGGTGCGACATGCCTCGAGACCTCCAGCCCTTGACCGGGGTGAGCTCCGGAGAAGACCTCGACAGGCTCCGGGAGATCCACTGCCTCGCCGCGCTGCGATGCTCGGTTCCGGACGCAGGCCGGTCCAGGGTCGCCATGCTGTGGGGCCAGGAGCACGTCATGCCCCACGGTGTCCCGCGGTTCCTCGAACCCGGCGACGTCGCAGTCTCGCTGCTCCTGTTCGGCTCTCGCCCCGGGTCGGGGACCGTCGAGTCGGACCTCGCGCGGGACGTCGTGATCGACGAGCCCGTGCTGCTCGCCGACCTCGGCCGGCCACTCCTCGATGCCCTGCTCCTGCCGGACGGACTCATGGGTGGGCGGGTCGAGAGGAGCCGCGCCATGGCCGAGCCCGGCGAGGTCCCGGACGACCGAATCGAGCTTGTCGTACGCTCGGACCTCGACGGCACGTTCTCGTTCGGCGACAGGATCCTCGTGGTCGGTCCGGAGCCGGTGACCGATGTCCTCCCCGGACTACCGGTGACGTATGTCTTCCACGGAGGCGGGAAGACGGTCGTCGGACGCATCGAGCACTGGGGCGCGGGTAGGGTCGAGCTCGATCTCTGTCCCGGGAGGCGCGAGACGAGCATCGCATACCTCCTGGCGAGACTGCCGCGGCTCGAGTGAGGAACGCGCTCGCCATAATCGTCGGCTCCAGGCTCCAGGCTCCAGGCTCCAGGGCCTGCAGGCTGCGGCGGGGCGATCATTCTGTGGTGTCCTGGGGACCACCCGCAAGGCGAAGAGTCAGAGGCTG
>Ga0233425_10008217_pt1 | contig 14045 bp, 13 predicted proteins | sample Watercolumn_Towu_2_FD_181712 | JGI IMG/M metagenome (GOLD analysis project Ga0233425, IMG submission 181712) | Freshwater microbial communities from Lake Towuti, South Sulawesi, Indonesia - Watercolumn_Towuti2014_140_MG | ecosystem: Environmental > Aquatic > Freshwater > Lake | place...
TACAATTGGCTCATCGGTTGGGGAGGGAGCAATTCTACTATCTCAATTTCGAGGATGATCGCTTTTTAGGTTTTCGTGCGGAAGACGCCAACGATCTTTACCAGGCGCTGATCGAAGTCTTTGGCGAACGCAAAATTTTCATTATTGATGAAATCCAGAATATTGACGGCTGGGAACACTTTGTCCGCCGCTTTATGGATATGGGATTCAAGTTCTATATTACGGGATCAAACGCCTCCCTGCTCAGTCGGGAGTTGGGAACCCGCCTGACGGGTCGGTACGTCCCGATTGAGTTGTTTCCGTTTTCTTTCAAAGAATTCATGCTGTTTCGCGGAGAGTCTCTGCCGGACCTGGAGCGTATGACAACCGTGGACCATGCCCGCTTGCAAAATTCCCTTCAATCCTATTTGCAATTCGGCGGCATTCCAGATGCGCTCAAATATCCAGAACTCCCCCTCTTGCGCACGCTCTATGATGACGTCTTATATCGGGATATTGCAACACGTTACCGGCTTGAAGCGGTGACAGCCATCAAAGAATTGGGGTTCTTTCTGATGAGCAATCCCGCCAACCTGGTATCGTTTAATAAACTCAAGGATCAGTTTCGAGTCGGCAGTGTAAATACGATCAAGAACTACATTGGATACATGGAGAACAGTTGGCTGCTCTTTACGCTGAATGTCTATGATTACTCAGTGAAACGCCAGCAGATCGCCCCCAAGAAGATATGTGGGATCGATACCGGTTTGATCAACACCATCGGGTTTGGCTTTTCACCAAACACCGGCAAATTGCTAGAAAACCTGGTTTTTCTGGCGCTCAGGCGGAAAGCAAAGGATATCCACTACCTCTCCTCCCCAGGCGGGTATGAGGTGGATTTCTATTTGCCCGAACAGCGCCAACTCATTCAGGTTACCGGGAACCTGGCTCAATCTACAACGCGGGACCGGGAAGTACGCGCTCTAAAAGATGCCATTGGGACTGTAAAAGTACAAAGCGCCATAATTCTGTCGGACTCCAACGAGGATCCATTCGAGATCAATGGCATCCCAGTGCGCATACAATCTACCGCTGAATGGCTGCTTGCAGAATAACGCAAGCGGCGTAATTGAATCAATTCAAGTTATAACTGCAGATCCCAATTAATCGCGCAAACACACAGCCAGTAAACACAATTATCTGCATACTGATTTACTCAAACAACCCCTTCACGTCCTCCTGCGTGAGTGACTTGAAGAAGCTGGCTTCGGTGGCGATGATGTTTTTGACGAGGGCGCGTTTCTTTTCCTGCAATTGCAGGATTTTTTCTTCCACTGTATCGCGGGCAATAATTTTATAAACGAAGACGGGCTTGGTCTGCCCGATGCGATGGGCGCGGTCGGAGGCTTGCATTTCGACGGCAGGATTCCACCACGGGTCGAGGTGGATGACGTAATCAGCAGCGGTCAGATTCAAGCCCACGCCGCCCGCTTTGAGGCTGATGAGGAAGAACGGAATGGACGGGTCGTTCTGGAATTCATCCACTTTGGCTTGGCGTTTTTGAGTTTGCCCGTCAAGGTAGATATATTTGATTTTTCTCGCGTCCAATTCTTTCTTGACCAGTTTCAGGGTTTCGACAAACTGCGAGAAAATGAGCGCCTTGTGATTCTCGGCTTGCAGGGTTTCCAGCGTTTCCAATAAAATTTCAAACTTGGGCGCGTCGCCTTTGTATTTTTTATCCACCAGCGCGGGGTGAATGGCAATCTGGCGAAGTCTCAATAAACCTTCCAATACTTTGAAGCGGGCGTTGTTCATGCCTTCGGTTTCAATTAGTCCCAGCAGCTCGGCGCGGTACCGCTCGCGGGTCTGGTTGTAGAATTTTTTCTGCGCCGAGTCCATGTCGGTGTAGACGATGCGCTCGGTGCGCGGCGGGAGTTCCAGCGCGACCTGTTCTTTGGTGCGGCGCAAAATAAATGGGTACACCAACTTACGCAGCATCTCCGCAGATTTTTCATCGCCTGCGCTTTCGATGGGATTGGCAAACTGACTCTTGAAATAATCCATGCTGCCGAGCAAGCCAGGGTTGAGGAACGCAAACTGCGACCACAACTCGAAGGTATTATTTTCCACGGGCGTTCCCGTCAGCACGATGCGATGTTCCGCGTTCAAGATCCGCGCCGCCTTGGCGCTCTTCGCCAGCGGATTTTTGATGGCTTGCGATTCGTCCAAAATCACATGATTGAATTTGTATTTGTGCAAAACCTCGATGTCGCGCAACATCGTCCCGTAGGTGGTGATGACCACATCGTACTCGTCAAAAATCGAAACATCCTTGTTGCGGAAGTTGCCCATGTATTCGAGAAATTTCAAAGACGGCGTGAACTTTTCGGATTCGCGCTGCCAGTTGGCGATTAAACTTTTTGGGACGACAAGCAGCGCCGTGCTTCGACTCTGCTCAGCAACCGCTTCTTTCTTAGCCGATACTTGTTCCTGCAACGACTGGAGATAGGTCAACACCTGAACCGTTTTCCCCAGCCCCATGTCGTCTGCAAGGATGCCGCCGAATTTATATTCGCGTAAAAAGTGCAGCCAGTCGTAGCCGTGTTTTTGGTAGGGACGCAGTTCGCCAGCGAAACCTTTGGGCAGGGGTTGTGGCGCAATCCGCTCGAAGTGGCGGAAACGCTCGCGGCGCTGAATCAGGTCTGGGGGCGTCTGAAGCGCGGGGTTTTCATCCAGTAGTTGATCCAACAAAGAGAGATGCAAATCGCTGACGCGGAATCCGTCTTCGGTTTCTTCCGCCAAGCCCCAGAGGTGTTTGTATTTTTCGAGCCACTCTTGCGGAATTTGCCCGATGGAGCCATCGGCAAGTTTGATGTATTGCTCGCCGCGTTTGAGGGCTTTGCGGATGTCGTGAAAATTTGCGCGTTGGTTGCCGAACTCGACGAAGGTTTGCAGGTCGAACCAATCAATGCCCGATGTGATGTTGACGCGCAGGGTGGCGGGGTGACGATTGATGCGCCCCGTTTTGAGATTGTCTTCGCCGAAAATTTCAAAGCCCGCTTTGAGCAGCGCGGGGATGGAGTGCATGAGAAAATCGTAGGGGTGGGCGCGGGCGCGAAGTTCGAGCGTGCCATGCGGATGCGGCGAACCTGCGCGTTTGAGGCGGTAGACGGGGTCGGTGAGCAGTTGATAAAAATAATCTTCGCGCTCAGGCTGGCGGTGAATGCGGGCGAGATTCCACGTATCGGGAATGCTGGCGAGGGCGTAGGGTTCATCCTTTGCAAGCGGGGAGGTGAAATCGCCGTAGCCAAATTTGAGCGTGGCGCGTAAAACCTTTTCTTTGTTGTCGTCGTGCAAATACAATTGCGGAACTGCTTCGGCGTGAATGTCTTGATACTGAACGAGGTCACTTTTGATGGACAGCGCTTGCGCGATGAGCGGAAAGTATTGCTCGCGGAAAATGTCAATTTGTTGATTGGGAATTTCCACAGGGAAGGCGGAGAGAATATCGAGGGCGCGGCTGTTTTCGATTTGCGCGATGGTGTCATCCAACAAAACCCAGGTGGGGTTTTGAGCCATCACTTCGATTTTCTTTTGGATGGGAGTGAAAGTTCCGTGATTATCGAAGCCCGCTTGCAGGCTGAGTTTTTTGTCATCCTGCCGCATGTCAATTTGAATATGGATGGGGTCGGGTTGGATGTGGAGTCGGCGTTCGGCTTTGTAGGGATATGAGGAAGAAACCAAAAACAACGGGATACCCAATTTGCCCAACATGCTAAAGTAGCCGCCCAGTTGCGGATTACTAACGCTATACATTTGAAGAGCAGATTTGGAGATGTTAATGAATTCAACCGCATCTTCGCTAACGTTCAATACGCCTTTGGGGTTGAGGCTTTGGAAATAACTCTGGTTTTCTCTGCTCCATGATTTATCTTTTTGCAGAAGAGCATTCACTTCCTGCGGGCTTTTTTCGGCGAGCATTTCAAGCGGCTGCCACTCGTTTTCTTTGACGACTCGAATATCCAGCGAGTAACTGTATCGAAGCGGCGTGTTGCTGTAAAAGTAACCTTGGTGACACTTAAGGATCATGACCACGGCGTAACGGTGCAGGCGAGTTCCGCCCGCTGATTGGCGCGGCATGAGCGCCACACTTTGCATTAATTTTGCTTTCCAATCGCCTGTGGGTTCTTTTGTCTTTGAAACGGGCGAGGCAAATTCTTCATCGTCTTCATCCTCATCGTATTCTTCTTCGTAGCCATCACTTAAGTTCGCGCTTACTTCCATTGCGGCGGCAATCATGTGCTTGCAGAAATTTCCATCATCGGCAAAGTAGCAATCGCAGTCAAAAGTCAGTTCGCCTGATTTTTTGTCTATTTCGATTTCAACGGTGTATTCGCCTGTGTCGCCATCCACTGTGCAAATGGCTTTCTGGTCGTTGACGAGTTCAGTATTCCAAACACGTCCGTCTTTGTAGTAGGCGCGTCCGCGTTGGATGGTTTGGGCGGTGGCGTATCTGGCGTAGGGGAAGTTGTCGAGCAGTTGGGAGGTGAGGCGCGGCATGGCAAGGATTATAAGAGATAAGTTTGTTTATGGGGGTTCTCTGCCTCTCACAGCCGCAATCTGATCTGACCAGCGGGGTACAAATCTGGTATAAATTTCGTTTGCGAACGTAGGCGGGAAATATGAGAACGAAACGTCCTCCAGAGATGGATGATGCTTTTTTATTTTCGGGCGAGGCTGGATATGTCTTATAATGGATTTATGGCTATGCCGCTTCTGGCTACGAAACTGTTTTTCCCCCCGCCTCGGACCAGCATAGTCTCGCGTCCGCGCCTGATCAAGCGGCTGAACGAGGGGCTGGCGATGGGGCGCAAACTAACCCTCGTCTCCGCTTCGGCTGGATTTGGCAAGTCCACACTCGTCAGCGAATGGATTACTAATTACGGCAAGCCTGTCGCGTGGTTGTCGCTGGACGAAGGGGATAACGATTCGGTCCGCTTCCTCTCTTACTTGATCGCGGCGTTTCAGACCATCAAGGCGGGACTTGGCGAGGGGGCATTATCAACTCTTCAATCTCACCAACAGCCGCAAATCGAAATAGCGTTGACATCTCTACTGAATGAAATTTCCGCCATTCCAGGCGAGTTCGTCCTTGTATTGGACGACTACCATGTGGTCGACTCCAAGCAAGTGGACGATGCCCTCACCTTCCTCATCGAACGCCTGCCGCCGCAGATGCACCTAGTCATCGCCACGCGCGAAGACCCGTCCCTGCCGCTGGCGCGACTGCGTGTGCGCGGTCAACTGACAGAACTGCGCGCGGCCGATTTGCAATTCACCCCCGCCGAAGCGACCGAATTCCTCAACCGCGTCATGGGGCTGAATCTTTCAGATGGCGATGTCGCCGCGCTGGAGTCCCGCACTGAAGGCTGGATCGCAGGTTTGCAATTGGCGGCGCTGTCCATGCAGGGACGCGCTTCGCGGGATACCGCCAGCTTCATTCGTGCCTTTACAGGCAGTCATCGTTTTGTGCTGGATTATCTGGTCGAAGAAGTTCTTGAACGTCAGCCTGAACCTGTTCGCAATTTCCTGTTGCAAACCGCCATCCTTGACCGGTTTTGCGCCCCGCTTTGCAATGCGGTTACTGGACAGGAAGGCAGCAAGGAAATATTGTATACCCTTGAACATAGTAACCTATTCCTCATTCCGCTGGACGACCAGCGCCAATGGTATCGCTATCATCATCTCTTCGCTGAAGTTCTGCAATCGTACCTGCATCAGGAGCAGCCCGGCCGGGTATCCATGTTCCATCGGCGGGCAAGTGTTTGGTTCGAGCAGAATGCGCTGGCATCCGACGCCATCCACCATGCGCTCGCCGCTGAGGATTTCGATCGGGCAGCAGACTTGATCGAACGGAACTGGCGGGTGAAGGATCTCACCTACCAATATGACGCCTGGCTCAGGTGGGTGAAAGCGCTGCCCGACGATCACATCCGCGCCCGGCCGGTGATGAGTGTGGGCTATGCCTGGGCATTGCTGGGCGTCGGCGAATTGGAGGCTAGCGAGGCCCGGCTTCAGGATGCTGAACGCATGTTGGAATCGGCGGGTAAAAACTCGGGGAATTCTTCTTCCACAATGATCGTAGCGGATGAAGCGGAGTTTCAGGCATTGCCCGCTTCAATCTCTGCCGCCCGCGCCTATCGCTCTCTGGCTTTGGGAGATATTTCCGGCACGAAAATGTACGCTCGTCAAACGCTGGCGCTTGTCCCTGATGAACATTCACTCCAACACACCCAGGCGGCTGCCTTGCTCGCGCTCGCCGAATATGCCAGCGGTGACTTGCAGGCGGCGGAACAAAAACTGCTCAAGTTTCAGGCGATGATGTGGCAGATCAATGACCTCGCCAGCGCCATTGGCATCACGTTTGCCCTGGCGAACATCAAACTGGTTCAAGGTCGTCTTCGTGAGGCGCTCAACACTTATCAAGAAGCGCTGCAACTTGCGGAGAATCGCAGCGTCCCATTCTTTATCGGCGCGTCTGATCTGCACCGGGGACTCAGTGAATTGCACTGCGAGCAAAATGATCTGGAAGCAGCGGCACAATCCCTGTCTACGGCTCAACAGATGGGCGAGAAAGGCGCAACGACTGGCTGGCTCCAGCGTTTATGCGTTGCCCAGTCGCGTTTGAAAGCGTCTCAGGGCGATCTGGCTCAAGCCCTCGTTTGTTTGGAAGAGGCGGGGCGGCAATATGTCCAGAATCCGCTGCCCGATCCCCCGATTGCGGCGTTGAAAGCGCGGATATGGGTCAGGCAGGGACGGTTGGTCGAGGCCTATGCGTGGGCGCGCGAACAGAACCTGTCCCCGAAGGATGAGTTGAGTTATATGCGCGAGTTCGAACATCTCACGCTGTCTCGTGTGTTTATCGCCCGTTACAAAACCGACCAGGTGGATGAAGATCTTCATGCAACATTGGGATTGCTGGAACGTCTCCTGCAAACCGCTGAGGCTGGCGGGCGAAACGGGAGCGTGATTGAAATCCTGATACTGCAATCGCTCGCTCATCAAGCGCAGGGTGACCAGCCGCGCGCCCTTGCCTCGCTCGTACGCGCCCTGACGCTGGCTGAGCCGGAGGGCTATGTTCGCATTTTTGTGGACGAAGGCGAGCCGATGGTTGCACTCCTGGAAAGGGTGAATGCTTCGCGTGAAGGCGGAAGGATGAAGGCGTATCTGCATACGCTGCTGGCCGCCTTTGGCAAGCAAGAAGGTGTCCACCCTTCATCACTCATCCTTCATCCTTTGATAGAGCCTTTGAGCGAACGCGAACTGGAAGTGCTCAAACTGCTCCGAAGCGAATTAAGCGGACCAGAAATTGCGGAACGATTGATCGTGTCGCTCAACACCTTGCGCACCCACACCAAAAGCATTTTCAACAAACTGGGAGTCAACAACCGCCGGGCGGCCGTCCGCCACGCCGAGGAACTCGATTTATTCTAGCCGATCCAAAATCACCACCCCAGCTCCGGCAGTGTCGCAAATCACCTGCCGGGGCCTTTTTGTTTTCCGCTCAATCACCACATCAATCACATCATGTGGTGATGACGTCTCACCACCTCCAACGGTATCTTATGGGCAGAATAACCATGAGGCAACCAGTGACTGGCAAACCAACTTCGACTGCTCAACATTACGAAATCCGCATCAAGGGACACCTGGACGCTCGCTGGGGCGATCAATTTGAAGGCCTGACCATCACACTGGAAGAGAACGGCGACACGCTTCTTTCTGGACCTGTGGCGGATCAAGCCGCCCTGCATGGACTCCTCAAAAAAGTGCGTGATTTAGGAATGCCATTGGTCTCGGTTGGCCCTGTCAAACCCGGGCCTCCGAGTAGGCTCGAACCAGGTCAGGCGGATCAGTCAGACGTCAAACAGTAAATGAGACCCATCTATACATTCAAAAGGAGAAACACGAATGAAAGAGTATTACTTAATTTTCCTAGTCTTAATAGCCTGGATAATCTTCCGGTTATTCGTATGGCAAAGGAAAAACTATGGTTATAAATGCCCTCATTGCCACGCTGAGTTTCAGCCAACGAGTTGGCTAGCCTACCTGGGACCTCACATCATTTTTCGCAGGTACCTCAGGTGTCCGCAATGCCATAAACTGGGATGGGCTTCGGTGATATACAAGGAGAAAAAATGAATACAAACGCAAGCCCTACCAAAAAGGTAGACACGAAAGTTCTGCTCTCCACCCTGTGGGTCATTGTCATGATCAACATGCTGAAAGCGGACATCCTCTCGCTCTTCATTCCTGGCGCGGCGGAAGAAGTGGCGAAAACCGCAGCCAGCGCGGGCGCATCCATTCCCCAGTTGATGCTGGTCGGCGCGGTCATGGGGCAAATCGGCATTGCCATGATCGTCCTCTCCCGTGTGTTGAAGTACGGGATCAATCGCTGGGCAAATATCGTCGCGGGCGTATTCACCATTGCCTATATCTGGGGCGGCGCGGCGTCCTATCCCCACTACATTTTCATCGCCAGCGTCGAGACTCTCTGTCTTCTGCTGATCGTCGGGTTTGCATGGACGTGGCGCAACGCCGAAGCCTAATCTATTCAAAGATATAAGGAGAAAAACATGAAAACATTACAAAAAATTGGCGGCTTCGCCGCGTTGTACGCAGGCATTGCATACATAGTGGGTGTGGTCGGTTTTCTGCTCGTCGTAGGGTGGCCCGAAGACCCTGTCCAGCAGGTCAATGTATTGATGAATCACCAGGTCGCCCAACACATGCTGTACCTCATTGTCTACCAGATATGGGCTGTCGTTCTGGTCGTTCTGACGCTGGCGCTCTACGAGCGGTTCAAAACCATTTCACCGGCGATGATGCAAATCGTGACCGCCATTGGGATCATCTGGGCAACCCTGGTGATTGCCAGCGGCATGATCTTCAACATCGGTATGGAAACTGTCGTAAATCTCTATAGCAAAGACCCGGCGCAAGCGACAACGGTCTGGTTGGTAATCGAGTCGGTGACCAATGGCATTGGCGGCGGCAACGAGATTGTAGGCGGCTTGTGGATGTTACTCATCAGTTGGGTAGCGCTGCAGGCGGGAGGATTCCCCAAGGCGCTAAATAACCTTGGTGTTGTGGTCGGCGCGGCAGGCATTCTCTCAGCGTTGCCGGGGCTTGGCGATGTGGGGCTCATTTTTGGGCTTGTTCAAATTGTGTGGTTCATCTGGCTGGGAATTGTGCTGCTGCGTGCCAATCCGGGCAATATTTCATAAAGAAACAAAGATGGTGACAACAATTAGGAGAAAAAAATGAAAGCAATTGTATTTACCGAATACGGTTCGCCCGATGTTTTGAAAATCAAAGAGGCGGCGAAACCCATCCCGAAGGAGAATGAAATTCTGGCCAGGGTTCATGCGACCTCTGTCAATTTTGGAGACCTGATGGCGCGAAACTTTGGCAATATCATGCCCAGCGAGTTCAACATGCCCGCGCCGCTGTATCTTCCTTCGCGCATGGCGTTTGGATGGAACAAGCCCAAGATCAACATTTTGGGAAGCGAACTGGCAGGGGAGGTCGAGTCAGTCGGCAAGTCTGTGACAAAGTTCAAGGCTGGGGATCAGGTCTTCGCGTATCTTGGGATGAATATGGGAGCTAACGCCGAGTATATCTGCATCCCTGAAGCTGGGACTGTGACGCTCAAACCGTCCAACCTGACCTACGAAGAAGCTGTCACCCTGCCCTACGGCGCGGTCATGGCGACGAGTCTGCTTGGGAAGGCAAACCTCCAGCGCGGACAGAAGGTCCTGATCAACGGCGCTTCGGGCGGGATCGGCTCGATGGCGGTGCAGCTTGCCAAGCATTTCGGCGCGGAAGTGACTGGCGTCTGCGGCACGCCGCGACTGGAATTCGTCAAATCCCTCGGCGCGGACAAGATCATCGACTACACCAAAGAGGACTTCACCCAAAACGGCGAGACCTACGACCTGATCTTCGACATCCTCGGCAGGAGTTCGTTTTCCCGGGTCAGGGGCTCGCTCAAGCCAGACGGAATTTACCTGGCAGCCAGTTTCAAGATGAAGGCGCTGCTTCAAATGCTGTGGACTGCGATCACGGGCAGCAAGCAGAAGGTTATCTGTGCTTTTGCGAACGAGACAGCCGAAAGCCTGGAGTTTGTCAAAAAACTGGTTGAGGAAGGAAAGGTCAAGGCCATCGTTGATAAATCCTTTCCAATGGAGCAGGCAGCTGAGGCGCACCGATATATAGAAAATGGTTACAAAAAGGGGAACGTCGTAATTACAATGGAAATTTCTCGCGAGTAACCAGTTGATGCCTTCGGGCCTATTATCAGATTACAGGAAATGATATGTTCACCAACCTTGAAACCAGTCGTTTACTCTTGAAGTGCATTGACCAAAGTGATCGAGAATTCATTTTTGAAGAATTCCAAAATGATTTCATCAACAGGTATTTGTACGATGAAGAGCCTATGACGAATATATCTCAAGCGGATGAAATAATTGATTTCTATTCGATGGCTGAACCAAGAAGGCAAAACAGATGGGTCTTGATTGATAAAACCACAAATACAAAACTTGGAACGTGTGGCTGCCATTTGTGGAATCCTGACAATAAAGAAGTGGAAATTGGCTTTGAGTTAATGGAACAATACAATGGCAAGGGCTATATGCTGGAAGCCGTAGAAGCGCTCATTGAATTTGCAGGAAGTGAAATGAAGGTAGAAAAGGTAAACGCTGTTGTGTCCATTCACAATAACAAATGTATAAAACTCCTGGAAAGGCTGGGATTTACGAAAGTGGGCGAAGAGGAAACTGAATTTCGAGGTCAACTATATCCTCATCACATATATACAAGGAGCATAAAATGAAAATCTGCATTATTGGCGCATCTGGAAAACTCGGTAAGTACATGATCCAACACGCGCTGGATCGGGACTATGAGGTAACAGGAGTCTGCCGTGAGCGCAGTGTGAGCAAACTCGACGCATTCAAGGGGCGCGTCACCATCATCCCCGGCGCGACGAATGACCGCGATGTGATCAAGCAGGCGCTGGCAGGGTGTGATGGAGTCCTCACCGTGCTTGTTCCCTGGGGCAATCAGCATTACTCGTCGGGCACAGCCCAGGCGGTCCTCGACTTTGCGCCTCAGGGCGCGCGCCTCATCTTTTCCTGCGGCTGGCATATCTCGCGCGATGGCAAGGATGTTTACCCGCCGTCCTTACAAAGAGAGGAGAAGATCGCCCGCTGGCTTACGCGGATCCTTCCCTTTGTGGATTTGAACGATCAGGTAGAAGCGTGTCGGCGGATTTTTGCCAGCAACACCCGCTGGACGGTCGTGCGCGGCAGCGATCTTGAGGAGGGTGAGAGTCAGGGTCTGCCCGTGTGGAGTCGGCACGTAGGCGATCCCATTCTCGCCAGCAACCTCACGCGCCGCGTGGACTATGCCCTTCATGGTCGAGGCGCTTGAGAACGATGCGTTGGTCCACGAAGCGCCGGCTATTGTCGGTTGCCGCGCGCCTTCGGCGCTGGCACATGCCGTTGTTCAATAAAGGAGAAAAATGAACATCAAGAAGCTGGTCGTTGAATTTGTAACCGTGTTCGCGGTGACCCTGGTCACTGTCGCGCTTGTGACATTCCTGTGGAATCTCATCGGGCACGGCGAAAGCGCCGTGGACTGGGAAACCAGTTTCCGCTTCGCGACAATTTTCGGGATCATTCTGACATGGGCAAAGTCGCGGGAGACCAAAGCAAATTCAGGTCTTCAATAATCGAGAACGACAGAAAGCAGGAAGAAATGAAAAGGATCATTACATTCACAATCATTTTGATGACGCTGACCACAGCCTGCGGAGCGCCTCCGACACAGCCGGTACCTGATACTGCTGCGACAAATATATCTCAACCGACAGCCGGGTTGCCAAACCCCGCCTCGGTCTACTGCGCGCAGAACGGCGGCAAACTCGAAATTGTCACCGCTGCCGATGGCAGTCAAAGCGGGGTATGTGTCTTTCCCGATGGCAGTGCCTGTGACGAGTGGGACTATTACCTCGGAGAGTGTGGCTCCGCAACACAAACCAGCCCGACGCCTGTCGTGACCGTTGAGGCAACTGCAGAAGAACAGGCCTCAGGCGGTTATATGCCACCTGGCACCACAGAACAAATTATTGATTGGTGGGGCGTTATCAAGAGCACAGAGCCCGGCGCTCAGTTTGACGACTACTTCGAACGGCAGGACTTGGGACAGGTCATCTACTTCGGTATTGACTCGATGGATCCGGCGGTGAAGTCCCAGATCGAGGCGCTGCGCGACAGCGGCAGGATCGTCCACCTATACGGTACGCTGGTCAGTAATGTGCCTGACTACAACGGCTCGCAGGTTCTGGTAGAGCGGATCGAGGTTGAAGGGTGACGAGCAAACATGAATTGCCTGGCGTTTGCCAGGAGGAATGAATACGATGACAAACTTGCTTGTAAAGGTTTTGGTGACAGTTGGCAGCAGCGCTTCGATTGGCTTTGGCATCTGGCACTTTTTTGTACCACAAGCCTGGAAGTGGTATTCCTACATTGACCCCAGGGCAACGGAGTTGGTAGTCGCTGTTCGGGCAATCAATGTGTTCTTTTCGTTGTCGCTGGTATTGTTTGGAATTTTGAATATGCTGTTCGTCTATGGAGACAAAGCAAATCGCTATTCCATCACTGTCGTGCTGGCAGCGACTTGTATTTTATGGCTGACCCGATTGGTATTTCAACTTGTTTATCCGCAAGGTTCAATCAACCATCTTCTTCAATATGGGATGTTATCCGCGTTCATCGTAGTAACTCTATGCTACACGATTTCACTCTACATTATGGCGTCGCAGAAAATTGCCGTCTAACTGGAAGGAACTTCACATGGGAAACAAACTGATGTTCATCGGCGCGCTGGGGGCGTTCTTTCTGGCGGCCGCCGCCACCCTGGTATCGGATATGCACGGGGTCGGCGACTGGTATATCTCTTCCCTCCAGTCCAGAAAGTACGCCTTGAATCCAGCGCCCATCTACGCCGCGCCGTACACCATTGCGGGCTATTTCGGCGAACCCTTATTAATCCTCTCCATTGCCATGCTCACCGCAGGTCTTTATGGGTGTTGGCTGAAATACCATCAATCCATTGCGCTGATTGCCATGATCATCGGGATTCTGTACATATTCGAAAGAGTATTTTGGAGTTACGTCACCATCAACTTCGCCAACAGCATTCAGATTCATCCGACCATCAGTGATTATTCTGTGTTGACGCAAGCGGGCTTTCTAAAAGGGCTTGGCGCGCTCTTCGGCGGGCTGATCGGCGGCTTTGGATTCTCAACTGCATTGACCATACTTTTCTTCAGCCTCCGGAACCCCTATGGCATCGCGGGCGGTTTGATCGTCATTGCCGCGATGTTGATTGGTATGCCCGCAAAGATCTATTTCACGAATCATGTTTCTTCCGCGGTGTTGATCGTCTTCATCCTCAGTATGGTCGTCAAGAATTTCGGAATCGTCTTCATGGGAGTGGGGTTGTTGGCGGAATCATATAAGTTATAGATACCGATCCTATAGGGAGAGATTTACCCAAACAGATATGCAACAGAGTCATCTCCCGGTTTCTCTTATACTGAGAGGTACCAAATCGAAAGCAACTACTCTCTCTTCAAAGTAGCAATCTGATTAGCCCAGAGTGGCATATATCATATATATGAGTATAAGTTCCGACCCACATGTGAACCACATTTAATACATACCACACCCTGTTCCTGAGGGACAGGGTGTGAAAAACGCCTTGTCACTCTCTTTTGAGGGCTTGTAAGGCGTTTTTCTTTATAACTGATGTTACGCAGTTTCCTCGTAGCGCGACATGTTGCAGATTAACAATTAAACCGAGCAAAAAACCTTAACGCGAATTTCGCAAAATGATCGAATACCACGAATTTTTTGCGAAATTCGCCCAATTCGCGCCATTCGCGTTGAAAAAGGTGCAAATTGGGAATGCTCACTTATTTTGGAAAAGTGCAA
>Ga0233425_10008218_pt1 | contig 14042 bp, 14 predicted proteins | sample Watercolumn_Towu_2_FD_181712 | JGI IMG/M metagenome (GOLD analysis project Ga0233425, IMG submission 181712) | Freshwater microbial communities from Lake Towuti, South Sulawesi, Indonesia - Watercolumn_Towuti2014_140_MG | ecosystem: Environmental > Aquatic > Freshwater > Lake | place...
GACGAAAAAGACCCGGCGGCTAAACCGGGCGGCCCGGCAGAAAGTCGGCCAGATGGAGTATGGCCGGATCACCAGGTATCTTGAGTACAAGGCGGAAGAAAAAGGCATCAGAACGTGCCTCGTGAACGAACGATGCACCAGTCAAACCTGTCCAAGGTGTCACGAGGTGCATGTGGCCAAAGGCAGGGTCTACCGATGTGCTGGTTGTGGGTATGAAGAGCACCGGGACGTGAAAGGGGCCTTCATGATCTTGAGGAAGGTCTATCCCGATCAGCGCCTGGTCCAATTCAAAACCCTCCATCAGCAAGCATCGGCAAGGTATCGTAAGTGCCCCCAAAGGGCGGCTTGCGTAGATGGCTCCGACGTAGCCCAAGTTGCTTGGCGCCAGCAGAGTATTTCCTCTGCTGGCAGAGTGAGTGCCTGAGCCGGGAGTATATCCCGGCCGCAGTCTCATGCTTCCAAGAATCCTCGCCTTCTAGGCGGGGAGTACGTCACTTTCGATGGCAGGACAGGCAGAGGTCGGAATGGTCGTCCGAGGTCCACAGGAACCGCTCCGGGAAGGCCCCGGAAAGCATCTGGTTGCCGGAATTGTGAACGTCGTGGCAAGAGGAGCATTCCATTGTCTCGCCCCCGGTCAGGACATCGGCAATCCGAATATCCGAGTTGCGGAAGGTCTCGGACTTGTCCGAGATCTCCGGGTCGTTCAGCGTGACCTCATCCCAATTCATCCCCACCGGGTGATGGTTCGCCAGGTCGAAACCGAAGGCCGCCATGGTGGTGATGTTGTCCACCGGGTAGGAGGCATGGCCGTCAATCTCGCTTCCGGTCGGCCCAGCCGGGTTTGTGTCGGAATAGGCGTTCATGGCGGTCTGGCCGTCGTGACAACTCATGCAGAGCAGGGAAACCCCGCCCACCTCGACCGAGCCGTTCATCATGTGACGCGAGGATGAGCTATCCCCCATGTTGGTGCCGTTGTTGTAGGCCACGAAAGTCCGGCCCCCGCCGGTCCGGTACTCGCGATTCCACAGGGGGCTGTAGACCAGGCCCGACCCCGCTTTCACCGTATTGTGCGGGTGGTGGCAATAGACGCAGATCCGGTCCTGCCCGTCGTCGCCCAACGGCCCGCCGTTGTACCCGCCCGAGGACAGGTCGTGCTTCGACCCCTCGATTGAAGCCAGGGCAAGAGCGGTGGAACCCATGACCAGACCTGAAGCGATAATGGACATTATTTTCTTCATGATTTTATTTTCTCCCTTTTTGTTTGAATTTATTGATTCATGTTTTGTTTTATGTTTTTATTATACCATGTTGGATGGAAATTATCAACTCTATTGCTGAAAAAGAAAAGGGCTTTCCCTTTGAATAAAAGGGAAAGCCCTTGTAATATCAATATAGGTGGAGCAGAGTCAAGCAAAGATAAAACGTCGGGGTGAATCCAATCAGTTGAACTCTGTCCCGTTTTTTCGGGTCAGATAATCGTCCGAGATTGACTTCAGGCAGACACGGCCCAAAATCGGATGAAGCCGCTCCCTGACCGGAGCCACCACCAAGCCTTCCCGGAGATGCTCCGCGTCCAGGGTTGTCTTCCCGCTCGTATGCCGGGCCAGCGCTTCGACAGAAAACGGGCCTCGAAAAAGAACGGGCGCTGGCGCCATTCCCAGCCGGCCAGCCGTCGCCGTGACCTCCTCGAACCCCTTGTATTCCTGTTCGCCGCGATACCCGGTGACCACGGCGAACAGCCGGAACCCCAAGGCCCGGCCATAGGCGAGGTCCTGAACGCCCGGCCCAAAAGTCTCCCCCAGAAGGAAAACCGGCGCCGCAAGGCGAGGAAACTCAACCGAAATCCGGTCGATGAACGGCCTGGTCGCCCGGACATAGAGATTGGTTTCGTTCCGCTCGTTGCACTTGAAAACCAACCCCTTCGCCCCGAGTCCCTTCGAAAACAAGAGAATGTTCCGGCCAGGCCCAAAGGCTTCAGGATGGGCGTCGGACTCCGGCAGGACCGCAACCCCCGTGAAGGTGCCGTGGAGCTTCTCCGTGAAGACGACCTCCTCGCCTTCCTGAAAAACATCGGGGAATGACTTGATATTTTCGACGTCGAAATCCACCGTGAGCCGCGCCCCGGCGTTGAAAACCTCACCGGCCATCTCCACCGGGATCGGGGGCTGGTACTTCTCGACCCCCAGGGCCTGGGCCACGTCGTCGCCCTCCTCGACCGGAAGGAGAACCGACCCGTCCCCTGCAAGGCGGAGATGGCTGCCGGTCAGGGTGTCGAGATGAACCGGGTAAAGCAGGCCCTGCGAGAGTTCGCCACGAAGCTTCACGGCCTTCAGCCGGTTCCCCTGCTTTCCGGCCAGGCGGCCGCAAGATTTTTCGGCGTCCCAGAGGTTCAGAGCCCGAAGGAGCCATTCGGGCAGAAGCGAGCCCTCCGGGAGATAGGCCGCCAAGCCGCCGGCCAGGAACTCGCCCTTCCGGACCACCACCCGGTAGCCGTCGATCACCGCAAGCTCGATGGCGTCCGCATTAGGGTGCGCCAGGATCGCCCGAATCCTTTTGATGGGAACCGCAAAGTTGCTCACTGTCTTCTCCTTTGATGATGTTTTCCTGGTGGGAGCCATGCCCCGTGGCATGGCTTTGCTATAAGCGCCTATCGTGCCACTTGACCGGATACCCCTCGGCCGCCGCGATGGCGTCCGCAAGGGCGTGGGCTTTCGTGAACGCCTCAAGGTCGTACGCTTCCGTGTGCGCCTCCAGCGTTCTCAAGTCCAGGTCGATCACTGTCGCTTCCGCCTGCCCTGGATTCCAGATGTGCAGGTCGTACAGATATGACCCGTCGCCCATAGGCTTTTTGATTAATTTTACGTTTACCATTTGTTGTTGATTCTCCCACTGTTGCAACAGGTTTGATTTTACCATATTAAAAACGATAATGCAAGCGATTTCCTTTTCTATGTTCAATATTGCTTTCTTGTGTCCTGTATAGTATAATGAAAGAAAAAAATAAGATAGTGTTGATACAGACGAAAAGACTATCAGTGCAGAGGGGAAAACGAATGGCGCAGCCCAGGGTCTGGAACAAATACCGCGACCAGGGGAGCATCCCTGCCGGGGCGGTCTATTTCGGGCGGCTGTGCCCCTGAGGGAACCCTTTTGCCATCGGGAAGGACGGGACCCGCGAGAAGGTCATCGAAAAATTCAGGCGGTATACGGCGAGGGGGGAGAGAGCACCCTCAGATACTTCTTGAATTTTTAGCCATTTTCGGGTGCACTCAAATAGAAAAAACTGCATTAGTATTCTTTGATGAATCAAAACAAAATATGGTGATGTATGAGCCTGACCAAACGTGAAATTGTTCAGACGATGGTGAAAAAGCACAAACTGGAAGTTCGCCAGGCCGACGAGATGCTCAACTGGTTCCTGAATCAAATCAAGACCTGCATCCAGAGCGGCGAGAGCGCCAAACTTTCCGGATTCGGCTCGTTTAAGGTTTCAGAAAAGGCGGCCCGGATGGGCCGGAACCCGAAAACCGGCGAGCGGTTGCTCCTCCCGGCCCGAAGGGTCGTCGTCTTCCATCCGGCCTCCGACCTGAAAAACCGTGTCAAGCCGCTGACCGCAGGAGGTGCCTGATGATCAAAACCGACTTTATCGCCGATATGGCCCATGTCTTCGGACTTTCAATCGACCAGGCCCGCGCCTGCATCAACACGATCCTGGGCGAGATGGAAGCTGCCATCGTCGATGGCCGCAGCATCGAATTCCGCGGGTTCGGGTCGTTTGCCATCAAACAGCACGATGCGTATGTCGGCCGGAACCCCAAGACCGGGCTGCCCATCGAGGTTCCCGCCAAGCGGGCGATCCGGTTCCGCCTGAGCAACGAAATCAGGCGTGAGCTGATCGAACAAAAGCCGACTGAATGTCGGCTCCGCCCCGCAGGCCGGCGCGGGTGAACAGTTTTTTCCCATCAACCCCGTTGCTGGGCGCCAGGCCCTCACCCTTGGCCCGCCATGGTTCTCTATCGGTATGCAAAAGGCACGAACGATCTGATCGTTGACGCCCACGGGCTTGCCGGGACACCGTCTCCGGACCCGTACTTCTGTCTCGGCTGCGACGGCGAACTCGTGGCCCGGGTCAACGGCGCGATCCGCACGCCCCATTTTGCCCACAAATCCCACCAGCCCAACTGTTCGTCCGAGACCTACCTCCATCGCCTGGCGAAGAAAATCTTTGTGGAAACCTACCAGGCCTGCCTGGCGAATGGAAAACCCTATACGATTGAGCTCCAGACGCCCCACTTTTGCAGCCAATGCGTCGTTGAATGGCTGAAACCATGCAAGGTCGGCTCATTTGCCGTCGCGCACGACCTCACAAAATACTTCACGGAAATCCTGATCGAATCCAGGGACGGCGCCTTTGTCCCGGACATCCTGCTCAAAAACCCGGCGCAGCCCAATGAAAAGATCTATATCGAAATCTGTGTGACTCACAGTTGCTCGGACAGTTGCTCGGACAGCAAGATCAACTCGGGTGCGCGGGTCATCGAGTTTTTCATCGAGGACGATTCCACTCTGAACAACGTGAGGGCAACCTATCTCGCTCAAGGGGGCGACGCCTGTTTTTACGGTATGAACTACCCGCCCCTAAACAATAGTTTGTTGTAGTGGGGGTTTCGCGGTTCTTCGGCCCTTGCGTCCATGAGCTAGTCTCACGTCCGTCTGACACTGGCCTCCCTCCGGCGGGACTGCTTTTCCGCCGTTTCTCCCATCCAGCAGGAGACGCGCCTTTTCCGGGGGCTGTCCCATCCCTCGGTCCAACAATCTTCTCACCCGCACGGGCTTCTTTCCCTTGGCCGTCGGCTTGCCGACCTGATCCACGCCTCGCTTCTTGATGACACGGCTGGCATTGAGGTCGGCATTGAGGGCAAGGCCGCAGCGTTGGCAGACAAACTGGGCTTGGGTCGCCCGGTTGGCTGGATGAATGTGCCCGCAATGGGAACATTCCTGCGAAGTGCCGCTTGGCTGAATGGTGATTGTGAGCTTGTTCCTTCTCAAACCTTTATACTGCGTGAACCTCAAAACATTCCCCCAGGCGGAGCCCAGGATGCCCTTGTTGAGTCCCGCCTTGGCCCGAGCCCCATTTGCCACGTAGGCGCCATTGTCCAATTTCGGGCTCGGCCGCTTGGTCATGTTTTTCACCTTCAGGTCCTCAAATACAAAGTACCTGAAACTCGAATCGACGATCTTCCGAGAGACCTTGTGGGCGAAATCCTTTCTCGCATTGCCTTGGTAGGCATAGGTCTTATCAATCCGGATAGTTGTTTTCTTCTGGCGGTTGGAACCCTTTTGCTGCCGGGCCCTCTTCTTTTGCAACCCTTGACGTTTCTTCTCCTGCTGCTCGATGCGGAGTTTGGTCGCAGGATCGAAATCGTATTTGACCCCATCCGACCCGGCCACTGGTATCGCAACCCCACGATCAAACCCAATGGCAACGGATTCCAGTTCCTCTTTCGGCATGGCCTGGAAATGGGCAATGAGTTCCTCTTCGGTGAAAAACTCTTCGATCTCGTGCTCCACGGTGAAATTGAACGAGAGCCACCACCGGCCAGAATGACGTGCAATGCAAATGCTCTTTGGCCTGGGGAGCCGATCTCCATGGAGCCGGAAGGGGATGCGCCCCACCGGGTGTTTCTCGGTGCCCAGACTGATCTCATTCTTGTCCGGGCTGAACCCAAACAACTCTTTCGTGATGAGTACACTCTGGCGGCCCTGCTTGCCCCGGAACTTCGGACGGCCGCCCAGCCCCTTGAAAAACCGCTGGTAGGCGGTTCGCCAACGGTAGGCGCCGTTGCGGAGAATTTGGGAAGGGACTTGACGAAGGAAAGAGGTTTCTTCGCTGATAAACTGGCTGTACATTTGATCGGCCGGGGGATGGATGCCGGCAAGGGACAACGACTTCCGGGAGAATTGCTGAAAGTAGCGGTCTTCGCCAACCTTGGCGTTGTAGATGAATCGCTGGCAACCAATCCATTGAGACAGAGTTTCAGCCTGCGCTTGGGATGGAAGAAGTTGATACTTCACGCCGCTTGCAATCTTCATGGCCTTATGATACATTAAGTTGCATGGAAAATCAAGCAACAATATCAAGCTCTCATGCCGTTTTTAACCTTCGGCTACATATCGTTTTCGTCACAAAGTATCGCCGGCCGGTTCTGACGGAAGAGATGCGCGGCTACCTGAAAATGGCCTTTGGAGAGATTCTCGAACATTGGCGCTGCACATTGGTGGAGTTTGGAGGGGAGTCTGACCATGTGCATCTTTTGGTGAGCATCCATCCGGCCCTGGATCTCTCGACTTTGATCAACAATCTGAAAACTTCTTCGGCCCGGCGGCTGCGCCCCCGGTTTTTGGAGCAGATCGAAAAGTATTATTGGAAGCCTGTCTTTTGGCATCGCGCCTATTATGTCGGCAGCGTGGGCGAGGTGACGCTTGAAACCATCCAGCGATACGTCCGGCAACAAGGGGTCACGGAAAAACCGAGAAAACCAAACCGCCCGGCTTGACCCGCCTCCTGGCTTGCGCCGAGCAGGGGGAATGCGCCGGCCAGTGTTGAAAAGTAGCAAGGGCGGGAGCCCCCCCGCCCTTGCCTGATTTGAAATTTGTTTTTTTTCTTCTTAGGACCCGGGAGTTGTGTGGCCTTGACTGGTTGTGTTCAGGCGAACAGAGCCGGAAAGGGTATTAAAAAGCCCTCGCGAGCCATCTCCTGTTCTAGTCCTCCCGTTTGAATCAACATCTGTGATTGTGACTCCTCCATCTGCCCGCTCAGTAATTTCTCGCCTCGAGCCATCTTCGTAGATTTTGGTTACTCGATTTTGACGCCCCTCATCACCAGTTTTGGACCAAGATTCGTCTATCAATCGAGACATCGTTTTTTCTCCTTTTCGGTCGTTGTAGTTACTGTTTGCGACCATTAAAAGTTTTTGATAAGTAAACCTGCCGCGTTGCCTCTGATCCTCTTTTCGTGGCTCCCTGTTGCCACAATCCTCAATCTCCTTTTTTGTTGGGATTATTTATCAAACTTTTTTTCAACCCAACATCAAGCCTTTGATTACAGTTTTATACTTCCCTTTGATTAAGTCTATGGACATTTTCAGGACTTAGTCCGACAAAATAACTTTTTATTTTTACCATTTTTATCTAATTCAATTGTTGATTACCTTACTTACCGTTTAGTGCAAAATCAACAGACAAACAAGCGACATTGTCCGACAAGCAGTAATATGGTTTTTCAATATAAAACTTGTCGCCCGGGTGGGGCTCAAAAGGACAAAAAAAATGGCCGGGACCATTCGGTTCCGGCCATTCCCATCGAGACTTATTCAAGTCCTGACTTATGGGATTCCGCCCATTCGGGCGATTATTGTCAAAATCAGTACTTCAATTTTCCGCCCTCGGCTATTGGGCGACCTTCATCAAACTAGAAGCCATCATTGAAATCATTTGGAAACCTTTTTTTTGCACTTCGGAGATCAACTGCAGATCCCGCTTATTGACCGCATCCTCAAAGCTTGCAAGCAAGCTTCGCAAAATCTTGTCTAGTTCTGCCACTTCATCACCGTTATTACTTTCAAACTTCTTGATCAGCCGACGAGCATGTTCCTTATTTTCCTCATCGGTATTAATAACATCATTGTTATTGAGGTTGAGTCTGTCGCGGAGTCTCAACATCGTTGAGACATTTACTTGTAGATTCACATGTATTTTGGCGCTCATGAGGCGTTCAAAGGTTTTTCTATGAAACCTCAGAAGCGGGTTTTGTGGGTTGATGGGGTGTTCGACAAGTTTTGATAGGCCTCCCACCAACTCCGTCACCAAGCATCTTAGGATTTTTCCTGTATGCTGGTAGAGATCCACGTGTGCATTATTACTTGAATCCCTTTTTTTCGGCTTGTCGCCCAGGTTGATCCCCGGTGGTGGTTTTCCACGAACACCTACCCTATCTGATGGGGTTCGCTCCTCAATCGGCATGCCCTGTCCTCCTTGTGTTAGGGTTTTATTGTTATGATGGCTGGTCCGCTGGCCGGACAGCCATCTGCCAATTTCCCTTCGCCAAGTTATCAAAGAGCGCTTTCGCAACCGCAGATCCGGAGAACCGTTCTGCTTATGCAGCCTAAAATGTAACCTTGGACATTACACTATTTTCGCATGTCCGGTCAAGCGGAAAACGACAGCGGAAAACGACATTTTTTCAGGAGCTCTTCGAATCACGAGAGCCCTGGAGGGAGAATGACCCGGCAAAGCTTTGGCGACGGCGGCTTTGACCGCACTGGCTGCGCTCAGGGGTCTTCCCTATGCCTTGCATCAGGCCTCATCCTCCGGGTCGGTCAGTTCCGAGAAGGCTTCCATCAGGCGGCAACTGCCAGCCGTTCCCGTTCATCGTAGGCTTCGGCAGTCTCAAGCTCGGCGATTTCCACCAACGACGTCTCCCATCGGACATTGGTATGCTTGTAGAAGCCCGACCAGAAAAAGCTCGTATCCGTGACGTTCAAGCAATCGCATTCTGTCCGGCCATCGAAATCGGCCAGCGCTTCGAGCCCGTCTTCCATGGCCTCAATCTCCCAATCCACCACCCTCATCTTAGGGGAGTAGTCAAACTTCACCGCCTTATAGATGTTCAGTTCGCGGACAGCCTGCGCCAGCTTCTTGATTTCAGCAATCACGCTGTCGTCCAACTCGATAACCGCATAGTCGGCGCTGTTGTCGTAGAAGTCATTGTTTGTTGACACTTTCAATATGAGCTTTTTCATCCTCTCCACCTTTTTTGTTTTTATATTTTCCTTCTTATGCCTTGTATTATACTCTATTCCCCTGTTATTTTCAATGGTTAATCAATTACTCCTATCGCTTCAATGAATCAATTCGGCTTGTGAATAATCAATTTTGAAATTCTTGCAGAAAGTTTTCGCGGTGAGAATTTCTTGGTCGGTGGAGAGGACGGTCTCGACAGTTTAACGATGAACAAATTGATACGGAAAATCAGGGAACGACGGGGGCAGGTCCGGTTCGAGATGTTGCAGGAGGACACAGGACGCAAGGCCCTTGTTTACGCCGAATCAGGGGCCACCTTGTTGAGGCGAAGCTGAATATCCTTTCCTATCGTTTGAGCATCCTGTTCTGGCACTTGGTACGCAGCGAAAATGTCCTTCCAAGTTTTTGCTGCTTCGTAGACTTCATTGAGGAGGTCCTTCGCTTGCTGGCGACGCTTTATGCCGAAATATTTCGCCTCCGCCAGCAAAGTGTTGGCATCTGGCGTCCAAGTATCCAGGCCAATGCGCAGGACGTGTTCCTGATTGAGGGGGCCGATATTGGGCGTCAAATCGAATGCCGGAGTCAATCTCCATCCTGCTTCGTCATGCAGGAGGCAGAAGTTTTTCAAATGGTCGTCGGTGTTGCCGATCATCACATTGAAAACCATCTGCCTGTAGAGCATCCGCAGATCCCGTTGAGGATTTGAAGAAACTCGCATGAGGACACCTGCCATATCGCGATAACCGGAATTGTAGTAGCCATCGGCCTTCAGCAGGGACTGCATGCTGATCAAATGATTGCGACCTCCTTTAGAATGGATGTCGAACCGCTTGACCAGCAAGCATTTGCGGGAACCTAAAGCCAGAATGGATGTTTCTGCGGTGTCAACGCCGGCGCGACGGGCAAGCTCCATGGCCGCCGCTTCGAGACTCACGACATCGAACTGATCCCTCGTGCTGGCAAATTTTGCCAAGAAGGCGCTGCTTTCGTCATGGACAAGGGCTTTTGGCCTTGCCCCTCCTGGCGAACTTGCGGCCTGAAAAAGCAGGGCAAGTTCCTCGTCCGCCATGTCCGAAGGGTCTGTCTCAAATTTTTCCGCTTGCTGAAAAAGTTCGGCCAGGTGATGCCTGGAGACGCCGGTGGAGGGTGAGGGCGCCCCCTCTTCGGCATACAGCAAAGCGCCCAAACCCTGGCCGGCCAACAACCGCAAGAGATGCGGGACGCGTTGCCCGGCCCGGTCGAGCTTATATCTCCTGGCCATGAGTTTCCGGCCCCAATCGTCCGGAAGACTGTCTTCGAAAACCCCATGAACCCCGGCCTGTGGCCGGTCGGCATCAAAAGGCCCAGTCGCCAAAGGCAAGCGCAGAGGATCGAGCGGAAAGGCCCTTGGATCCTCCAAATACTCTCGCGTGTAGCGAAACTGCCCCCGGAGTGCTCCGCGAAAGTCAGGATCTCTAACGGCGAATTCACCCGCCTTGACCACCCCCCCAGCCGGAAAAACCAGCCAGACGTCGAGTTTGCTGGTCATAGCGCTTGGCGTTGCCTCCGGCCTGAAGCCTTGGCCCTTTTTTTCTCGAATTCTTCAAAGAGGTTCTCTTGAGGGGCGAGTACCCCTTCCCAGCTTTGAAGTCTATTGAGGATGAGGCTGGCCTCCAGCCACGCGCCAATCGGAATCTGCGGTGAGCCTTTTTCCATCTTGCTGTACGTTTGCCTGGCGAGCCCAAGTCGCTGGGCGAACACCTCCTGGCTCTCGTTCCGGTCCAACCGGGCTTCCTTGAGCCGCTGGCCAAGCTTGAGCAGGACAGGGAAGATGCTTTGCTGGTTGGTTATCATATTGAACAATATACCATAAAATTCTATTGATTGTTAGATTTTATTAACAATCATCCAAGCTCCTGGCCCGGACACGCGGCCACCAAGGCCCCAACCTTCTCCTGTTTCAGCATCTTGACCCGGGCCGGGATAGAATCCCGTTTCTCTTGTTTCTTCCCTTGTTCTTCTATTTAATTAAACATTTTATTTGTATTTATTGCAACGCCTGATCCTATTATCACCTTTGATACTAGCCATAATGAAATCATTTTTTCTTGATTCTTTTGCGAATATCTGGTATAATTTCTACACAACGAAGGGGAAAAATTGGAAGAACAATGACCGGATTGAGACAGGTGTGATTCGGTTTGGCGATAAATACTGCCAGCGCATCCACAAAATGGAGGCGCTACCGGTATCCAACCATGGAGGCGGCGTTTCCCCATGTCTGGGGGTTCGCGCCGGAAAATCGATGGCAATTGAAACAGCAGAGCAGTACGCCGATCTCATCAAGAGACATCATCAAGCCCTTGATGATTACGCCAAGCGCCTTGAAGGTTTGGCGGCTTTGGAGCAGGAAATCAATCCCTCGCGGTATGGCGGGGTTGTGCGGCCGGTCTCCAAGTACAAGCTGGAGAGTATCCGGCGCGACATGGCCTCGCGGATCGGCGACATCCTGATTGAAAAGGCCAGCCGGCATTTTGCCGGACCGGACGGCTGCCTTGAAATCCAAAAATCGGACTTCGAAGAGCTGCATCCAATCGGCGAAGATGGGAGCGGGTTCGATCCAGTTCAATTCTGGGCCTCGATTGAGGTCCGGTATGGGAAGGGCCAGGGTGAACGCATCGCTTTAGAGCAGGCCGCCCAAGGGATCAAGAGACAGTTTTTTACCCGATCCTACGAAAACGACGGCCCACCGAAAATCGTCAAGGGCGCGGTGATTCTCAAGCGCCGAATTTATACCGAAACAAGTTTCAGCGGCAAGGTCGAGATCAGCTACAACACCGCCAATGACCTTTATGGCTTGCACCGGCATCTCGCCGTTTTTGCGGCCTGGGCTGACCGTCCGACCCTTGCGCGCGCGCTTCAACAGCCCATGTTTTCGGGGCCGAACAAGGCCATTGTCTCCAGGGGCCGCTATCCTTTTGGTGGTCACGACGAGCTCGTGATTGTCACCTTCCGGGAAAACTTCGAGTACCGGTTCAGGCTGGACGTTGCGGACCAGCTCCGTCTTTTCCTTTCGGAGCATGCCCCGGCCGTCGAAGCGCAAGCGGCCTGATCAATCGACCTTCGCCAGAGGAGGAAGCATGGAAATCTTCAATCTGCTCCGCGAAACCACGCTCGAGACCGATGTTGCCAGCCTGGTGGTCGGGTGTTTTTTGTTGAACCTTGTCGGCAGCCCCTCTTTCCTCGCCTTCGGCTTTTCTGTCTAGTTATGTTCACGGCAGACGATTGGTATGCCCCGTTGCGTGGGGCAAGATCCAAGGGGAGTATGGCGGCTCGACCTGGTTCCCTGGCCGGCCTCGCGGCGGCCAGGAAGATCCATGAAGGGCAGTTTTTTACCCCGGACTCGGTGGCGCGGCTTATGTGGGCGGTGGCCGAGCCGGCGATGACGGCCTCGCTCGCCAAGTGGCCCGGCCGGAAGTTGGCCCTGGTCGACAACTCCGTTGGGTCAGGCCGTCTCTTCCAGTTTGCCAAGCCCGAGCACCACCGCCTGGCCGGGATCGATGTGGACGGCTCCCTTGTCGACCAGTTAGGCGAGACCGCAGTGTCGGCAGGGTTCTCTTGCGAGTTTGCATCCTGCGGCATGGAAAACGCCGCCTTGTCCGGGTTCGATGTGGCTCTAATCAATCCGCCGTTTTCGCTTCACCTCGAATCCCCCGATCTCACCCCCCACCCTTGCACGGCCTACGGGAAATACGGCCCCAACACCTCGACCCTTTCGCATGCCTACGCCCTGGCGCAGGCCGCTGAAGCGGCCCGGCTCACCGTGGCCCTGCTCCCGGCAGGATTCGCCGAAGCGGTCTGGGCTGACCCCCTATCTTTTCTCGACCAGGCGGCTGCGGAACGGGTCGCCAGCCTGATTGAACTTCCGGGCGGCCTTTTTGCCGACACCGAGGGCACGGAGGTCCGGGTCCATCTCCTGGTTTTTGGCCTGGGCCACAACCAAAAGCACCGGGTCAAACTCGACAGCCTGGACCCTTCCAGGCTGCCCGATCTCGGGCTGCATTCGAGCCTCATCAACCGAAACTGGTCCACCCCCACGCTCAAAACCTTTGGGATTGAAAATTCGGAGCCGGCGATCACTCTCCCGGTCACCGGAAACACCAGGGTTGGGGTTGGCCATAGCGGCCGGAAGATATTTCTGAAATACTCCTGCGGGCTCATCCAGGCCCAAGTGCACAATGCCATTCTCAAGACCAGGCTGCAACGGATCGAAGGGATCCGTCATCCCAAAGGGGTCCACTACGAAGGTCAAGGCGCCCTTGATCTCGAAGTCCATCTGGCCCAGGCCGATCCCTTGGCTTCGTTCCAGCAGCTCCTCGACCAAATCACCGAGGCCGGCGGCCAGCCAAGCGTTGACCCCGGCCTCAGAAGCTATATCAAGAAAAAAGCCCGCAGGGTCCGGCGGCAGCAGACCCCAATCGGCCACGACATTTTTGTCCGGTCAGGCGTGGCCAGTGGATCAGCCGGAACCGTGGTCGGACGAGCCCGGGTCAAGCAGGTGGCCGATCCGGCCGCCTGGTTTTCGACGGTCATCCAGCAGGGTGACGAGATTACCTTTTTGCAGGAGTCCCCCGGGAATTTCAAATTCCAACTCGGCAATTCAACCTTCAGGCTGGACGCCCAGGGGCTCAAAGACCGGTTTGAGCTTGTCTCCGGCCAGGAAACCTCCGGGTGGCAAAAGGCCCATGCCGGCCTGCTCCCTGCCTTCCCGGAACTGGCCCATGCCATGCGGAAAAAGGCTTTGCGCCTCGGCCTCGATCGCATCCTGACCTGGGGTTTCCAATTTGACGACCTGATCGAACTGGCCCTCTGCCCAGACGGGGCGGTCGTGGCTTGGAGCATGGGGCTTGGCAAGGCCCGGCTCGCCATCGCCCTGATCCTCATCCACGAGGTGCGGCACGGCTTGATTGTGACCGAAGCGGGCCTGATCGATGAGATGCTTCGGGAAATCACTGCCCTTGGCATCCCTGAAACCGACTGGCAGCTGATCCGAAGGCCAGACGATCTCAAGAGCCTCAAAAAAATCAATCTGGTTTCCTATGAACGGCTCCGGCTTCCCCTAACCCCTGGCCGGAAAAAGCTCACCTTCGGCCGGGCCCTGCGGCGCCGGATTGGCCTCTTGATCGCCGACGAGGGGGATGTCCTGGCCAACCCGGCAAGCCAGCAATGCCGGGCGCTGTTTGCCATCTCGGCCCGAAAAA
>Ga0233425_10008219_pt1 | contig 14039 bp, 9 predicted proteins | sample Watercolumn_Towu_2_FD_181712 | JGI IMG/M metagenome (GOLD analysis project Ga0233425, IMG submission 181712) | Freshwater microbial communities from Lake Towuti, South Sulawesi, Indonesia - Watercolumn_Towuti2014_140_MG | ecosystem: Environmental > Aquatic > Freshwater > Lake | place: Indonesia...
GAAAGTCTATCCGGACCGCCGGAAAATGCAACCGCGGGCCATCACACCGCGTTCGCTCGGCGATCGGCGTGCTTTCGGCGCACACCGTGCGGCGTGTGGACGACGTCCCACACCAGTCCGACCGACTCCATGCCGCGGATCACCCAGTACGTCGGGTCGAGTTCCCACCACCGATGGCCGTGCGCTGCCATCCGCTGATAGGCATGATGGTTGTTGTGCCAGCCCTCGCCGAACGCCAGGAGCCCCACCCACCACAGGTTCCGTGAGTCATCGGTCGTCTCGTAGTTGCGGTACCCCCACATGTGGCTCGCCGAGTTCACGAACCAGGTGATGTGGAACACGATCACCATCCGCACGGCGAGGCCCCAGATGAGCCACGACACGCCGGTGAACCGGTCGTAGAGCCCCCATCCCGCGGCGAGCAGGCCGGCACCGATCAGGACGTGCCACAGCAGAAACGTGACGTGGAGAAATCGCACGCCGGCATCCCGCTCGAGGTCGGGCGCCCAGCGCTTGGTGTGGGCGGCCACCTCGGCGGCGGAGTGCTTGGGAAACAGCCAGAGCACGTGTGACCACCATCCGCCGTCGCGAGGCGAGTGGGGGTCGCCCTCCTGGTCGCTGAAGGCGTGGTGCTTGCGATGATTGGCGACCCACACGAGGGCCGATCCCTCTCCCGAGATGCCGCCGAGGAACGCGAACAGGAACCGTACGGCCTTCGAGGTCTGGAAACTGCCGTGCGTGAGCAGCCGGTGGTACCCGAGGCACACGCCAAGGCCGCCGGTGACCCAGTAAAGGGCGAGGCAGATCGCGAGGCCCGACCAGGTGAAGTAGAAGGGGGCCGCGAGCGCCGCCAGATGCACGCCGCCGATCCACACGACGGTCGGCCAGTCGAGTTCACTCCACGTGTCCCGCGCGCCCTCGCGCCGCGGTTCGGCCGCCCCGGCCTCGGCACTGACGGCCAGCGGATCGTGGATCGCCGAGCGGCCGAAGTCGTCGGTGCGTTCGGCGACCGCCGTGGCGGCGTCCCCCGCAAGGTCATCGGCATCCTCGGGGGCGATCGGCGAATGCGGGCTGTTCGACATGGGGTGGCCTTGGGGGTAAGCGTCGCGGAATGCCGGCCGCCACGACACGAATCGTTGGGGCGGTCCTGCCGTCATCGGCAGGACCACCACTCTGACGCGAGCGACGAGTTATGGGCAGCGGGGTGGCGTCAGCCATCCGTCGGGCGCTCGTCAAAACTGCGTCAAAACCCGTAACGCCCCCCACCCACGGACAGGTTCACAGCATCAACGAGGGGGCCTTCCGTCGGGCAGCACCGACATGAGCCACGCGCCCGGTCCGGTGGCCGGAACGAACGTCGCCGCGGGCGGCGAAAGCATCCACGCCATGCGGTCGAACGACACCGGGGCCGCCGGCGGCTCGAGGATGGCAGCGCCGTCGATCGAGGCGAGCGCCGTGACATCGGCCTTCCGGGCCGTGATTTCAACGCGACGGTCGGCGAGCCTGAGGACACACCCGGCGATATCGAACGCCCGCGTCGGACGACCCGCCCCTCGCACCGCGGCGGGGCCCGGCCGGCAGCCGAGCGCGGTCACGAGCCGGTCGAAAACGGCCGTGTCGACCCACCCCTGACCGACCTCGCACTCCACGACCGCCTCGCTGACGCGGCCGCTGTCCCACGAGAGGCGATCGATCCCGATCGAGACCTCGCCGGAGGCGGATGCCTGGAGCGTCCGAACACACGACCCAAGATCCACGCTGTCGGCCCGCCCGCGGGCGGTGCCGCTCCAGTGATCGCCGTCGCGCCGAGCGTCGATCCGTCCGCTCACGAGGGCGGCCCGCCCCATCACGGCGGCCGTATCCCGCGACACACCCGCCAGCGCGGCAACCACGGCCACGGGCACCGGCGCGCGACACTCCACCTCGACCTCGACGTCCACCGTCGGCTGGCCGCCCGTTTCGCGCACGGTGCGAACGATCCGCACGAAGTCCTCGCCGCCGTCGCCACGGCGCACGACGCGGATCGCCCGCGACGCGTCCTGGGCCACGCACTCGATCCGCAGCGGCGATCCTCGTCTCGGAGGCTCGTCGGCCCGCGCGTCGTCGCCCCAGTCGAAGTCGGCGATCTCGACGACGCAGTTGCGGGGATGCCTGGCCTCCCGGCTGAGCCACTCTCTCGCCACTTCGCCAAGCGCGGCAGCAGCCTCGGCATCAATCCTCACCACATCGAGCCGCAGACGGTCCTCCGCGGCCGCCGTCTCGACCTCGGCGGACGGCACGATGAACAGCGTCCGATCACCGGCACCGACCACGCCCACGCCGCGGGCCCGCACAACGCCCGGCCGCGGATTCTCCACGGACTCGATCGCGAGCGGCAGTCCGATCGCCTGCTGCCAACGACTCCGCAACGAGTCGCGGTGGGAAGCGGAACGCAGAAACGCCCCCCACGCCACGAGCCCCGCGAAGGGCATGAGGCCTGCGAGCACGAAGACCGTGCGCGCCATTCGGATGCGACCGGTGGATCGCTCGATGAACATCCTGTTCCTCCGGAGGCCCGTTCCCTCGGGCCGCTGGCATCATCGACTGCGGGCCATCTCGTGGTAGAGATTCCAGCGGGCCTGCATCTCCTCGACGCTGTCGCCGCCGAACTTGTCGACGAGCGCCGCGGCTATCTCGAAGGCCACGACGCTCTCCACGATCACGCTCGCGGCACTCACGGCGCACACGTCGCTGCGCTCATAGGCCGCCTCCTCGGGCTCCTTCGTCGCGAGGTTCACCGACCCCAGCGGCTTGCGGAGCGTGCTGATCGGCTTCATCGCGGCCCGCACCACGAGCGGCTGGCCGTTGGTCGTGCCCCCCTCGAGGCCGCCGGCGTTGTTCGTCGCGCGGGTGAAGCCGAGCGTGGGGCCGCCGCGAGCGGAGGCGTCGTAGCCGATCGGATCGTGCACCTCCGAGCCTCGCCGCCTGGCCGCCTCGAAGCCCATGCCGATCTCGACGCCCTTGATCGCCTGCACGGCCATCACGGCCTGCGCGAGTCGGCCGTCGAGCTTGCGGTCCCACTGCGCGTGCGTGCCGAGGCCGATCGGCAGGCCGTCCACGCGCACCTCGACGACGCCGCCGAGCGTGTCGCCCTCCTTGCCGACCCGGTCGATGAGCGTCGTCACCTCGGCGTCGCGCTCGGGATGGAGCGAGTAGATGGCGCTCGAGTCACGCAGGGCCCGGAGTTCGGGAAGCGTGCCCATGCGGCCGCCGAGCACCACGCCGCCGAGCTCCGTGACCCAGCCGGCGACCTCGATCCCGAACACGCCGAGGAGTTGCCGCGCGAGGGCACCGGCTGCAACGCGGGCCGCCGTCTCGCGGGCGCTGGCACGTTCGAGCACGGCGCGGACGCCGCCCAGATGCTTGACGGCGCCCGCGAGATCGACGTGGCCGGGCCGCGGACGATCGACCTCGTCGAGCTTCTCGAGCTTGGCGTCTCGATTCACGACCTCGAGGGCGAGCGGGCTGCCGAGCGTGACGCCGCGCCAGAGGCCTGAAAGGAACGTGACGGCGTCGGTCTCGATCCGCTGGCGGCCGCCGCGGCCGTAGCCCCCCTGCCGTCGCACGAGCTCCGCGTCGATCGCGGCCTTGTCGATCGTGAGGCCGGCGGGAAAGCCGTCGACGAGGGCGACGAGGGCGGGGCCGTGGGATTCGCCGGCGGTCCAGTAGCGGAGCATGGGCGGTCGGGGTGAGGGACAGGGCGGAGCGGGAGTGAGGACGCGGGAAAGAGTCTAGTTTCGAGCTCAGGGCGTCCCTAGGCCAGAACTCCCCGTGATCAGCCGGCAGGCTTCGACGTATTTGTCGCGGGTTCTGGCGACGACGTCGTCGGGGAGCGCGGGGGGTGGGCTGGCCTTGTCCCAGCCGCTGGCCTCAAGCCAGTCGCGCACGAACTGCTTGTCGAACGAGTCGGGCACGCGGCCGCTGCCCGCCGTCGCCGCCGGCCAGAACCGCGAACTGTCGGGCGTGAGCACCTCGTCCACGAGGATCACCGTGCCGTCGGGCAGGCGGCCCCATTCGAACTTCGTGTCGGCCACGACGATCCCGCGCGACGCCGCGTGCTCGGCACCGCGCGCATACACGTCGAGGCTCTTCGCGCGCAGTTCCGCGGCGAGCTCCGCGCCGACGGCCGCGGCCATCGTCTCGAAGGGCACGTTCTCGTCGTGGCCGCTTGCCGCCTTCGTGGCCGGGGTGAAGATCGGCGCAGGCAGCCGCGCTCCCGGCGCGAGTCCGGGCGGCAATGCCGCGCCGCACACCGTGCCGTGGGCGCGATACTCCGCGAGCCCCGACCCCGCGAGCCAGCCGCGGACGACGCACTCGAACGGAATCACCTCGGCCAAGCGCACGAGCATCGTGCGGCCGCGGAGGGGCGCGAGGTCGATCGACTCCGGCAGCCCCATCGCCTCGACGTCGGTGGTGATCAGGTGATGCGGCACGGGATTCGGCCCGCGGGAAAGCAGGTCGAACCAGAAGGCCGAGATCGCGGTGAGCACGCGGCCCTTGTCGGGGATGGGCGTGGGCAGGATCCAGTCGAAGGCGCTGATGCGGTCGGTGCTGACGATCAGCATCGCGTCGCCATGGTGCCCACCGGCGAGGCGATAGCAGTCGCGCACCTTTCCGCGGAGCGGCGCACCGAGCGGCAGATTGGTGGAGATCACGGGGGTGCTTGAAGACATGCTCATGCGACTGTTCTACGAGCCGAGGGCGCGGCAAGAAAGTGAGGCTGAGAATCGAACGACGGGAGGGCTTGCCCGTGCCCCGAGAGCCGGCGTCGTTTGCAAGCGGAGCCGATGACGTGAGAGCCGTGCTTTGCACGGCGACCGTAAGCCGGAGCCGACGCCGGGACGGCGGCGACGGCGCGAAAGTCGACAGGCGGAGCGCGGCAAACGTCGAGTGAGCGGAGGGCTGAGCCCGCAGCGAACGTCCGGCGACGGGGCACGGGCAAGCCCGACCCGCGCCACCCGACGCTCCTCAGCAGAAGTCCCGCGACATGCGCCGCAGCGAACTGATCGCGGACGTGGAGCAGGCTTCCTCACGAACCCCCGTGCGGCCCGGAACGGCCGCCTCGAGACGCATCGCCAGCACGTGCACCACGGCACCGCGACGCTGGATCCGGCCGTGCACCACGATCACCGCCGCACGACGCACTGGATGCGGCGCGGCCTCCCAGACATCCGGATAGACCACCACGTTGGCCGGGCCGGTCTCGTCTTCGATCGAGAGGAAGATGATGCCCTTGGCCGTGGCCGGCCGCTGCCGCGTGAGCACGATGCCGGCGATCGTCACCCGCCGGCCTTCCGGCGCCGCCACGGCCGCGTCGATCGGCACCACGCCGAGCGACTCGAGCCACCCGCGTTCGAACTCGAGCGGATGGGCCGCGAGCGAGAGGCCGCCCGTGCGGTAATCAGCGATCACCTCCTCCTGCGGCGTCGTCGCCGGCAGGAGATCGCCGTCGTTGTCGGCACCGTCGTCGAGATCGGCCAGGAGCGGCCGGCGGGCCGCCTGCTCCACGCACTGCATCGCCTCCCAGACGGCACGGCGGCGGTCGAGGCCGAGCGAGGCTAGGGCACCCGCGCGGGCCAGATGGAGGAGCGACTCACGATCGACCCCGGCACGGCGCACGAGGTCACGCGGCAGCCGGAACGGGCCATCGAGGCGGGCCGCCTCGATCCGCCGGCCCGTCTCCTCACCGAGACCGTGCACCTGCTCGAGCCCGAGCCGGATCGCCGGGCCTGCTGGCAATCCAGTGGACAACGGCCCTGGATGGCTTCTCCCGCGTGTATCCAGCGATGCGTGCCAGCCGCTGGCATTCACATCGACGGGCAGCACGGTCACGCCGTGGGCCTTCGCGTCGCGCACGAGCTGCGCCGGCGCATAAAACCCCATCGGCTGGCTGCCGAGCAGGGCCGCGGTGAACGCGGCCGGATGATGGCACTTGAGCCAGGCCGACACGTACACGAGCAGCGCGAAGCTCGCCGCGTGTGACTCCGGGAAGCCGTATTCGCCGAAGCCGCGGATCTGGTTGAAGACCTGCTCGGCGAACTGCCTCGAGAGGCCGCGGGCGAGCATGCCGTCGACGAGCCGCCTGTGGAAGTCGTCGATCACGCCCGGCCGCCGCCAGGCTCCCATCGCTCGACGAAGCTGATCCGCCTCGCCCGGCGTGAAGCCCGCCGCCACCACCGCCAGCCGCATCGCCTGCTCCTGGAAGAGCGGCACACCGAGCGTCTTCTCGAGCACCTCACGGATCGCGTCGTTGGGATAGGTCACCGGCTCCTCGCCGGCCCGGCGCCGCAGATACGGATGGACCATGTCGCCCTGGATCGGCCCCGGCCGCACGATCGCCACCTCGACCACGAGGTCGTAGAAGCAGGCGGGCTTGAGCCGGGGCAGCATGCTCATCTGCGCCCGGCTCTCGATCTGGAACACGCCCACCGTGTCGGCCCGCGAGATCATCTCGTAGACCGCCGGATCCTCGGCGGGCACCGTGGCGAGCGTGAGGTCGGGGCCGCCCGTGTCCCTCACGAGATCGAATGCCCGGTGGATCGCCGTGAGCATGCCGAGGGCCAGGCAGTCCACCTTCAGGATCCCGAGCTCGTCGAGGTCGTCCTTGTTCCACTGCACGATCGAGCGGCCCTCCATCGTGGCCGGCTGGATCGGCACGAGATCGCAGAGCTCGCCCCGCGTCATCACCATGCCGCCGACGTGCTGGCCGAGATGCCGCGGAAAGCCGACGAGCTGGCCGACGAGCACCATGAGCCGCGTGCAGGCCTCGCTCGCGGGATCGAGCCCCGCCTCGGCCAGCCGCACCGGCAGATCCTCCACGTGGTCGCCCACGTCGATCACGGCGGCGATCGCGTCAACCCGGTCGAGCGAGAAGCCGAGCGCCTTGGCGAGGTCGCGCGTGGCCGAACGCAGCCGGTAGGAGATCACCTCGGCCGTCATCGCCGCCCGGGAGCGGCCGTAGGTCGAGTAGATGTACTGCAGCACCTCCTCGCGGCGATCGTGCTCGAAGTCGACGTCGATGTCGGGGGCCTCCTTCCGCTCGCGGCTCACGAACCGCTCGAAGAGCACGTTCATCCTCGCCGGATCGACCGACGTGATCCCGAGGCAGTAGCAGACGCAGGAGTTGGCGGCCGAGCCGCGGCCCTGGCAGAGGATGCCGCGGCGGCGAGCAAACCGCACGATGTCGAAGACCGTGAGGAAGTAGGCCTCGTAGCGCAACTCCGCGATGAGCGCGAGCTCGTGCCGCAGGAGCTCCTCCACCTTCTCCGGCACCCCCTCGGGATACCGCTTCCGCGCCCCCTTCCAGGCGAGGTCGGCGAGATGCTCGGCCGCCGTACGGTCGGCCGGCACGATGGCGTCGGGATACTCGTACTTCAGCTCGTCGAGCGAGAACGTGCAGCGGGCGGCGATCTCGACCGACCGCTCCACGGCCGCCGGCCAGAGAAACCGCCGCCCCGTCATGTCGGCCGTGCCGCGGCCCGAGGGAAGCGCGGCGAACCGCTCGGCGATCCTCTTTCGCTCGTGGAGATGCCGCTCACCGTTGGCGAGGAGCACCTCGCGGATCGAATCGACCGTGCCGCCATGTCGCACCGCAGCCAGCGCGTCGAACAGCGGCAGCCTCGCCCGCTCGTGGTAGCGCACGTCGCCCGCCGCCACGAGCGGCACGCCCGCCCGTGCCGCGACACGGTCGAGCCACGCGAGCCGGTCGTCGTCGTCGCCCTCGAGCGCCACCTCGGCGAGCGCCCAGAGCCGGTCGCCAAACACGTCGCGCCACCGCGAGAGGCCGCCGACCACGCCGTCGAGAACGTCCTGCGGCGGCGCCCTACGCTGCCCGTCGGGCATCACCGCCCCAGCGAGCAAGCCCGCCGCGTGCGCCGCGACATCGGCCAGCGACACGACGCAGCCACCGAAACGGGCCGCCGCCTCGTCGCCCCGTGAACTCCTCGCCGACGTGGCAACTTCGGCCCGCCGCATGTGGCCGCACGTCAGCAGTCGGCAGAGATTCGCATAGCCCGCGCGATCGGCGGCCCAGAGCACGATCGGCGGCGCATCGACCGGCTCGAGGCTCGCGCCGACGATCAGTTTGAGCCCGACGTCTTTGGCGGCGGCGTGGGCCCGCACGATGCCGGCGAGCGTGCCTTTGTCGGTGATCGCCAGCGCCTCGTAGCCGAGGGCATGCGCCCGGCGCACGAGCTCCTCGGGATGCGACGCCCCCTCGAGAAAGGAGAAGTTGCTCGTGCAGTGCAGCTCCGCATACCGCGGTGCGATGTCGTCTGCCTCGTGCATCACCATGCCCTCGTCACGCGAACATCCCGTGCAGGAACCAGCCGCCGTCGCGCAGCCGACGAAACAGCCAGAACCGTTCCCCCGAGTCGGTCTCGACGACGTAGTAGTCGCGGCGGACCGTCGGCCCGCGCCACCAGGCGGTCTCGATCCGCTCAGGGCCATGGGTCTGCACGACACGGTGGAGCGCGTCGCCGAGCCGAAACCGCGCCGGCGGACCGTCGGGCACGATCGCCATCACCTCGCCCTCCGGACCGTCGAGCGGCACCGGCCGCGGCGGCATCCAGACCGGCCTTCGACCCACGGGCCATGCCCGAGACGCGGCATGACCGTGGGCGTCGGGACGACTCACACGACCGCGCGAAGCACGACCACTCCCCTGCGGCCGTGGCGCGGCAGGCGGCGCGGCGATCCAGGCATGCTCGGGCTGGGCATCGCCCACGAGCTGCGGCTCGCACACCGCACCGCGACCGAGCCGGCCGGCAAGCCGATCGAGCAGCATCGCCACCTCCATATCGGCGTCGGATGATTCGAGACCGTCCACACCGCCGCCGAACAGCAGCCGCTGCCGACACGACACCGCCCCGGCCGCGATCACCTCCACGGCCACGCCGTCGATCTCCACGGGCAGCCGCATCCGCCCCAGGCGCAGTCGCACGAGCTCGACGAGGTGCGCACGCGCCGCCGTCGGCCTGAAGAGCCCGACGTCGATCACCGTCGGCGCCATCGCCGACCGGGCGCCGTGCTCCAGCCGAACCTGCAGGGCGAGCACGCCCTCACCGCGGGCCACGAGCGGCACGAGGCAGCGGCCGAGCAGGACCTCGATCAGCGCGACGAGCTCATGCTCGCCGAGGTCGGCCGTTCGCACCGGAACGTCGAACGCCTGCGACTCCTGCGGCAATGGCTCACCGCCGGGAGGGGCGATCGGCTCGGCGAGCGTGCCGCGAAACTCCGCCAGCCTGCGGCGGAGCAGGGGGGGAAACCGCGACGCCAGGCTGCGTGGCGGCAAAGCGAGCGCGCCGCCGAGCGTGCCGATCCCCACCTCGGCGACCGCGGCCGCCGTGGGCTCGTCGATGCGGAGTGCCGTGATCGGCAGCTCGGCGAGCATCGTCGCCGCCTCGCCCCGCGGCACCACGGCCCAGCGTCGCGGCCGCCGCGACGCCATCCGCACGCCGGCCGCCGCACGATGCACGACGACCGCCGCCGGCACACCGCACGCCCGTGCGGTCGCGGCGGTGTGATGCGCCGCCGCCCAGGCCGCGCCGGGCGTGTCGGCGATGGCGGCCCGGACATGCAGACCGCGGGCGGCAAGCGTCCACACGACCGTGCGGACAAGCGACTCCTCGCCGCCGAAGAATCCGGCCGTGCCCGTGACGTCGAGATGCAGGCACTCCGGCGCCAGGTCGATCGTCTGCTCGACGCCAACCGTCGGCGAGAACCGCCGGCACCAGCGGGCGAGCCGCTCGAGCGCCTCGCGATCGGCCGCCGGGTCGTCTGATTGCACCTCGGCGACATGGCAGGCCCGCGACCCGTGGGCCACCGCCAGGACCGCCATCGCCTCGGCCAGCGACATGCCCGCCGGGATCACGGCCCGGCCACCACGCCCCGCCACGATGGCCGTGCGCCGTTCCTCCGGCGGCGGCTCGGCCCATGCCCACGATACCACCGTCATCGCCCCGCGCCGCTCGCGTCGGCAGACGAACACCGGCACCCCGCGGAGCTCGGGATTCACGAGCAGCCGCCGCTGCACCGGCCAACGCGGCAGCCAGATCGTCAGGAAGCGCGGCATGTCACACCGCTCCTTCCACCAGCCCCGCCGCCGGCGTCGAACCTCGCGACCGACGCCGACGCCGGCAGCCGAAGCGGGCCGACGCCGGATCGTGATCCTCCGGCCACACCCTGCATCAGATCGATCACGATCTCGGCCGTCCGCCGACCATCGCCCCTGGCTGCCGACCAGTTGCCTCCGGCCAGCGTCAGCCGCAGACGCCGTTCGGCAAGGCCGCCGCCGGGACGGGGAGACACGGCGACCCGCGCCTCGGCCCACGACGGCTCGGTTCGCGCCGCCAGTGGCCGCACGAACAGCCCGACGGCTCCGCTCCCCGCCGCAGCCAGCTGCCAACGGCGCATGGCGGTGGACCACGGCGCGCTCCCGCCGGCGGGTCGCATCCGTCGCCCGCCGCCCGCTCGGACCCGCGGCCAGGCCAGCACCGCCGCCACACCGGTGCAGCGGAGCGCCTGGTCGATCGCCCAGATCTCGTCGTCATCCCGTGAGGGCCGTGCCACCACGAGCCGCCGCTCGCTACCCAGCCACGGCAGCACCGCCGGCGGATGGAACCAGCCCGTTCGATCGACCACCACGATCGTCCGCGGCCGGTCCGACTCACCCGCATCGCCGCCGCCCTTCGCGGCCAACCGACAGGCCACCGCGAACGCCAGCGACGCCGCCCCGCCGGCCCCAGGCCCGGCGTCGCCCTCGGCCAGCCATTCGACGAGGCTCCCGGGCCGCACCCCGCCGGCCGGCAGCAGGGCGTCGAGCGGTCGAAACCCGGTGGACACCACCGGACGGGCCCGCTCCCGCACGAGCAGGTCGCCGCCGCTCACAAGGGCCGACGACGACAGCCCCTCCGGGCCCTGCTTCGCGATCATTTTCGCGGGTGTGGTGGTCGCCATCGCCGCCTCCGCCGCAGGCCGCCTCGGCCCGCCGTCCCGTTGAGTGTACACAAGTACAGTATACGGATCGGCGCAGGACGTCAACCGTCCCGATCTCCGTGGGAGCCGAGCCCGCACCGGGCGGGCAGCCCATTCCGCGCGAGGCGACGGCCTCGCGCCCCGTCACTTGCGGCGATACACCCGCACGTAATCGACCTCCATGCGGGTGCCGTCGATGGCATCGGTGATCGTTCCCGCCCAGGGGATCACCGCGAGGCTCAGCCAGACCGGGGCGGGATGATCGCAGAACGTGTTCTTCTCACGGCGCAGTTCACGGCCATTGAAATAGAAGATCAGCGTCGTGTCGGTCCACTCGAGCCCGTACGTCTGAAACTCCTTCGCCAGGTTGAAGTCACCCTGTTTGACGTCGAACACGGCCATGTCGACCCATCGCGTTCCGTCCCACCACGACAGGGCGTAGTCGGCGAGCAGACTCTTCCAGGCGGCTCCGGAACGGTAGCTGTTGACGAACTGCACGCAGCCGATCTCCCGCTCGGCCGGAAACTCGAGCTCGATCCATTTCGGGCCTTCCTTCTGGGACACCCACCTCGTTGCGATCGCCCCGTCGGCCACGTTCGCGACCGTGTCCTCGCCCGCCTTCACGAATCCGCTCGCCGTCACCTTCGCCTCCTTCGCGAAGTTGACGAGCCCCGGCGTGTCGGTGTCCGCCGTCGGCGAGAGGGCGTCCGGATAGCCGGCCGGGATGACGTTGTAGGCCCGGAACTCGCCGATGTGCACGGCGTCCTCCGAACGCGACGCGAGTCTCAGGCGTCGCGTGGTCACGGGGATCTCCAACTGGACCACCACGTCCGGCCGGACGCCGAGCGAAAAACTCTTGTGCCAGCTCGGGTGCGACTTCCTGCCGTTGACGGTGGTCACGTCCGAGTGGTTGTGGATGTTGGTGTTCACCTCGTTGGGATAGTGCCCCTCGTTGATGTCGATCTCGAACGTCTTCTTCCCCGGAGGCGGCGCGCCCGTGCTCATGATCCAGAAGGAGTTGTTCGTCCCTTCCGCAGCCGCGTAGCGGTAGCGGCACTCAAAATAGCCGTAGAGAAACTTCTCCTTCGTCCAGATGTTTCCGGAGGTCCAGTCCTTGCCCGCCCGCTGCTCCTTCTTGTTGACGAGCTTCAGCGTTCCGTCCGAGGCGATCGCGTTGTCACGCCAGCGGCTGCAGAGCACATGCGCGCTGGCCGAGTTCTGGGAGATCCAGTTCTCGTCGAGCCGCGCGTTCTCGTAGTCGAACTCGTCGCTCCACACGAGCTCCCACGCCGCGGCTCCTCCCGGAAGCAATGAGCCGGGCGCCGGCGGAGGCGCGGCCTCGCTCCGGCTGATCGCGCTGACACCGAGGATCGACGACGCCACGAGGGCCACGCGGACGAGCACACGCATGCCGGAAGCGTACCCCGATCCGCGGCCGCCCCGCCATCACCGGGGCACCGGCAGGTACACTTTCGACCACCCCTCGTCACGAAAGGTCGGACGCGTGCCCCGCCGCTTCACCCCCGTGCTCACGGCCTTGATCGCCCTCGCGACGGCGGTCGGCGGCTCTCCGGCCCGGGCCGACGCGACGATCCCGGCCGACCTCGCGGCGTTCGCCCGCGACGTCTCGCCGGCCATCCTCGGCGTGCGGCCCTGCGACCCGAAGCACTGGCGACAGATCGAGCCCGCGGTCCACCGCCTCGCGCGGCTCCACGCCGACCGGCTCGCGACCCTTCCCGACGACGCCCGGATCGGCACGCTCGCGAAGCTCGCCGGGTTCATCGATGCGGCCCGCGCGCGTGCCGGCAACCGGCCCGTGCTCGCCCCCGGTCGTCGGGTGATCGGCCTGCTCGATCCCGCCACCGGTCTCGGCCCCAAGGAGATCACCGCGATCGCCGAGGCGTACGGCGGCACGCCCACCATCTTCAAGCAGGACGCCGACGGGGAGACGATCGCGACCGTGGCCGACGCCTTCCTCGGCGCCGTCCGCGCCGCGGCGGCCGCGGGCACGCCCACCACGATCGTCGTCCTCGGCCACGGACTGCCCACCGAGATCCAGAGCTACGGCATCCGCTTCGAGCGGCTCGCCGCGACGCTTCTCGACGGCGCCGTGGCCCGCGCGGGGCACGGGGGCACGATCGATCTCGGCGACCTCGTGCTCGTGTGCGACGACTGCTTCAGTGCCGACTTCTCGGTCAACCTTCTCACGGCGATGGAGACAGCATGCCGCGACCGTGGCCTCGCCCTGGGCTCGCTGCCGGTGTGCATCGCCGGCACGAACCACGATCGCTACGGCCTTGCCGACGTCGGCGAAACGTTCGTGCCCCACTTCTGGAAGGACGTGATCGAACTCTACTTCATCCGCCGGCCCCGGCCCGCGGCGGTCGTGCTGCGGAACTTCTTCGAGAACGTGGACAACATGATGTACGGATACGGCCGCGCTCCGGTCATGCAGGGCACGACGGTCATTGGCTGGAAGCTCGTCGATCCCGCGCTCGTGCAGGATCCGGTCGTGTTCGTGCCGCTCTCCGAAGAGGCGATGGCCGACCTGCGCTCGATCCTCGACCTCGACGCTGCGGCACCGCTTCCGCGCTGGCTCGACGTCGGCTGACCCCTCCGCAGACGATCCCGCCGTGATCAAATACCTCGGCTCGAAGCGGACGCTCCTTCCCACGATCGTGGAGGCCGTACGCCGTGCCGGTGATTCACCGCATACCGTGCTCGATCTCTTCTCCGGCACCGCCCGCGTGGGCCACGCGCTCAAGGCGGCCGGATGCCGAGTGATCGCCAACGACCATAACGCCTACGCCGAGACGCTCGCCCGCTGCTACGTCGAAGCCGACGCCGACGACGTGCTCGACGACGTCCACCGGCTCGTCGCCGAGTTCAATCGGCTGCCCGGCAGCCCCGGCTACGTCACCGAGACGTTCTGCGAGCGTTCGCGATTCTTCCAACCCAAGAACGGTGCCCGGATCGACGCGATCCGAGAGGCGATCGCCGCCAAGCACCTTTCGCCCGACCTCGAG
>Ga0233425_10008220_pt1 | contig 14037 bp, 12 predicted proteins | sample Watercolumn_Towu_2_FD_181712 | JGI IMG/M metagenome (GOLD analysis project Ga0233425, IMG submission 181712) | Freshwater microbial communities from Lake Towuti, South Sulawesi, Indonesia - Watercolumn_Towuti2014_140_MG | ecosystem: Environmental > Aquatic > Freshwater > Lake | place...
GCCTCTGATACTTCCCATGATCGTGTCTGTGCCATATTCACCTCCATTAATCTAAGGTTATAAAGATGGAACTGAATATAACACGTTTCCTAAAAAATAGCTACTTATTTACGGATAAGCTCTTAATCTTATTCCCGTCTTGTGACTATGTAGTCTGCTAATTCGTGGAGGGCTGTTTTATATTGGGAATCCGGTAGAGGGGCAATCTCTTCCTGCGCCTGTTTGACGATATTTTTGGCTGTGTTGAAGGCATATTCTACCGCATCGTGCTTAGTTAAAAGCTCGATAATAGCGTTCTTAGTTTCTTTCACATTATGCTGAAAAATGAGGTCTTTCGCCGATTCAAGCTTGTTTCTGGGAAGTTGATTGACCAGGCGGATAAGCGGCAGTGTAAGCTTCCCCTTCTCTATATCAGAGTTGAGTGATTTACCAATCTCTTCTTCGGTGCCCGTCACGTCAAGGCAGTCATCCACGATTTGAAACGCAATGCCGATTTTTAAGCCATAATTGGATAACATGTCCGATACCTTTCGATTGGCTCCGGCAAACGTCGCCCCCAGACGACAGCTTGCAGCGCAGAGGGAAGCGGTCTTTCTCTCGATAATATCGAAATAGTCATTTTCGCTGAGTCCAATGTCGTACCGCCTTTGAAGCTGAATAAGTTCGCCTTCGGACATGATATTAACGGTCTGCGAAAGCAGCAGGGTCGCAAGCTGTGAGTCGAGTGCAGAAAGTATCGTAAACCCTCGAGAGAACAGATAATCGCCAAACAGGATGGAAATTTCCCTTCCCCATTTTGAATTGACACTCTCAACGTGCCGCCTCATTGAGGCTTCATCAATAATATCATCGTGAACAAGGGTAGCGGTATGGACCATCTCCACAACGACGGCGATATCTATGTGTTGGGGCGCTATTTCTCCTACGCATTTACCGGCTAACAATACTAAAGCAGGACGCAACCGTTTTCCTTTATACTTGCCAATATGGGAAATAAGGTCGGCTAATGAATTGGTTTCGGGTTTTAGTTCCTTATGGAATCGGGTTTCAACCTCATCCATAAGGGCTTTTATCGGGCCAAAGATATTTGCAGTTTCCACAATTAACCAATCCTTTTCAGTCATTGATGAAAATAAAGAGAAGTTATAATATCAAGCGATATTTGAAAAGTCAAACTTCTTTTTTAACTTATGGACGGCATCGAAGACATCATCCGGTGTGACAGAATGAATGCACTGGACGTGGTCGCATGTCCGCCTTTCACAAGGGCTGCAGGAGATGTCTTTTCTTACTACCACGGCATTGTCATTGTAGGGGGCATAAATAACAGGATCTTTAGGTCCAAAAATTGCAACCGTGGGAATTCCAATGCATGAAGCAATGTGGGTAGGTCCGGTATCGCCACCGATAAAAAGGTGCCCATGCTGCAACAATGCTATCAATTGTTTTACCGATGTCTTGCAGGCAATTGTGGCCTGATAACACATGAAAGATACGATTTCCTCCGCTATTTTATATTCCTGATCGCCCCAGGTAAAAATAACTGAATATCCGAGTTCCTGTATTAATTGGTCAGCTAGATCGGCATAATTTTTAGGCGGCCATCGCTTATATTTTCCAAACAGGCTTGTACCCGGATGAATTATTGCAATGGACTTTTGGTTAAGATGTTTTTGGTGAATAAAATCCTCGATATAAATGCGGTCAGTATCCGGGATAGAAAATACGGGTCTTTGATAATGTGCCTCTATTCCCAGACCACGTAAAAGGGTGAGATATTTATCGACTCTATTTATTTTTTGCTCTTGCGGGGTAATGTGTAAATTGGTAAAGAGAAAATTAAATTCCTTGCAATATCCCCTGGAAAAACCAATTCTGGTTGCGGCGCCGCCCAGGTAAGTTAACAAACCGCTCTTAAAATTACCGTGGAAATCCAATACGATGTCATATTTCCTATCCCTTAATTTTTTAAGAAACACTCGTGCTTCTGAAATTATTTTAAGATAGTTATGTGGGTGTTTAAGAGAGCTTTGCCACTCTCTTCTCGGAAAGACGATGACCTCGTCTATTCCCGGAAGACATTCGACCAAATCTTTATGTTTGTCCTCTACAAGCCAGGAAATACGGGCAAAAGGAAATACCATCCTCAAATCCATTACTGCAGGCATAACATGGACGATATCGCCCATTGCGCCCAAACGAACAACCAGGATATTCTTTGGATTATTGAATTGTTTTTCCATCTATGGATACGTTAAAAGAGTATATCAGTTCCCCCTTCCCCTAACCCCTCCCACCAGGGGGAAAAACGCTTCCTCCCCCTGTCCTCCCCTGAGGGGGATAAAGGTGGAGGATGGAAGCCAGGTGGGGGTGCTGAATTGTTACAAAAGAGTTTATACAAAACGATTCGTTTGCTACTATAATCCTTATAAAACCCCATTTCAATAATAATTCGACTCAATTTACGTTTGTATTAGGATATATCTTACTATATACTATTTCTGTAATGTTTTCAGACAATTCCGTGAATGTGCGTAGTAAATTATTCAGGTGACCATTATGTCACAAAAACTAAAAATACCAGCATCCTTTGCAATAGTCAAGAGAGGGAATACGACCTTATTTGTAAAGGAAAAGCACAAAGAGACTATCCTCCGCATTGTTTTGGATAAGGAATTTCTGCATAAGAGCGGTAACGATGCTCAGGTAAAATTTGGAAGGGGAAGTTATCTATCCGTGCCTGTTGCAGAAAACAGCACGGAACGGTTTGTTGTCAGGGACTACAAACACGGTGGTTTATTGGGCAAGCTTTTTGGCGGAGTTTTCCTCAATGGAAACAGGCCTTTAAACGAGATGTTTACCGGTGAAATCGCATCACAAAGAAGCGTGCCATCCGCCGAAGTGATTGCCATAGCCAAGCGAAGGCTGTGGGGCATATTTTATAAGGCAAAGTTTATATCAAAGGAGATAGACGGCGCTGTAGACATGGTCGAATTCCTCAAAAAATCTTCGCCAGAATGCATACAGACTTACAAAAAGCCAGTAATCTTTGCCCTCGTAAAACTGATAAGAAATATGCACGATGCAGGTATCTATCACGCAGATTTGCATCTAAAAAATATACTCCTGAAAAAGGATTCAACCGGGAAGTTCACCGCATATATCATAGACCTGGACAAATCGGTAGTTTTGAATAAGCTTGATATTCACCAAAGGATTAAGAATTTATTGCGTCTGGATCGCTCTCTTGAGAAGCTGCGCTGGCTATCAGGGAAGACACACTCATATCAAAAAAACAGGAAGGACGATGGAAGTAACCACGCCTTACCCCTCTCTCGAGGGGAGGGGACAAAGGGGAGGATGAAACAAGGATTTCCTGATATGGATTATCAATCTAACGTACCGGCTTCCCATGTCAACGAATCAGGAGCATTTTTTCGACAAAAAATAGCTTCCATTTCCAGGACGGATAGGCTCAGGTTTTTTAAGGCTTACATGTTATTTGGTACTGCGATTGACAGAGATTGGAAAAGGTATATTCGTCAATATCAGACGTATTACTCTCTGCACAAGTTCTGGTGGCGAGTATTGGGTTTTCCAAGGAATAAGCCTGAGAGAGGTAAATTACAAGGGAAGAATTTTTCCGAGTTTCTCTTTGTGAAATCAGTAATTTAATTGTATAGGAATTTTCATTTTATTTATGCTGATTTCAGGCCGTCCAGTAATTGCATGTAATTATAAAACGGTGGAAGACCTCCCCTTTATTCTCTCCTTGCGAAGGAGGGGAAAGAGGGGTGGTTATAAGTTCCACTTTTGGAAATTTCAATGTTACACAAATAGTAGCGCGAGATTTATCTCGCCTGAAGCGCCTAAAAGGCAATCAACAGAAATAGGCGACTTGAAAGTCGCATTACAGCATTAATTTCAAACTATTGTCCCTCCCATCAAGGGAGGAATTATCTTTAATTTAAGGTCATACTATGCTCATACAAAATATAACAGGTCCGGTCATTGCATATTTCATAGGCAGCATCCCCTTTGGATTTTTACTCACGAAGTTCATAAAAGACATCGATATCCGTCAGGTGGGAAGCGGTAATCCTGGCGCAACAAACGTTGCGAGGGTTCTGGGGAAACCGTATGGCATATTGGTGTTCTTCTTAGACATGCTCAAAGGGTTTTTGCCGGTTTATTTCTTTGATCGGTTGTTTTCCGGTTACGGACACAATCTTGCGTTGATATTATGCGGGGTGGGTGTAATATGCGGCCATACCTTCCCCATTTTTCTGCGTTTCAAGGGGGGAAAAGCTGCGGCAACGGGCTGCGGTGTGTTCCTGTGGTTGGCACCAGTGCCGCTCTTTATCGCCGTTGCAGTGTGGTCATTGACGGTTTTCATTTCCCGTTACATATCTCTGGGTTCCATGATTAGTTCTGTGGCGCTTGTAGCAAGTTTAATACTCTTTGGCAAAGAACCTTTTCGACATGGACTTCCTCTGACATTATTTTCCATATTCATCTCAATGCTCCTTATTGTTCGTCACAAAGCAAACATAAAAAGAATTGTAAATGGCACCGAAAGCAAAATCGGTAAGAAGGTTAAATCCCCTGATTTTGCTGAAAATTAGTTAATTTACCCGCGAAAGACACGAAACAGACGAAATCCCTTTTGTGTACTTTAGCGTTATTCGTGGGCTTTTTTAAAACAAAAATATCATTGACCTTTGAAAGGCGTGCGTCTATAACCCCAATTTTGAGGGGATAAACGCCCATTAAATTTACAAGATTTAAAAATAAATCCGACTTTTATTCTCTATTCGTAGTTTTACATGGTAAAATATTGACATATTTGTATAATAAATTGCGTTTCAACGTTTGGCGAAAGACACAATGAGTATACGTCGTCTCCCTCAATCCCCCTGGAAAAAAGGCGGATGAAGAGGGTTGCAAAATAATACAGGGAAAAAACAACCCCTTGTTTCCCCCTTTGGTAAGGGGGACTAATTTGATGTACAGGATTTCAATCTTGTATAAATCCCCTCTTTTTAGAGGGGAGCTTAAAATGCTGCCAAGTCAGCCTAATTTGTGTCGTTGACTATAATTCCTATCACATTTTCAGGAGGCCAATCTATGAATCTGAGAAAATACATAGTACTCAGCTATGGGTGAGCATCCATACTGAGGTGGCGGCGCCATTTCTCGGTTTTCTGGATAAAGCACGGACTCTTGAAAGACTTGCCCTAGTGCTGTTCCTCCCTTTGCAAGAGCTTTTTGCACGGTTGATCCGCATGTTCACCTGAAACCAAACCTTTATCCATACCTGTTTTCTCCCTTCCGGGAAAGACACCGTCATCCCTCCAATAGTTTATTGGATAATTTTATTTCTCAATATAACAATGGTCAGGAGGTGTCTTTTACATGGAAAAGTCAGATATTTTATATCGTTTAGCTCAGGCTGTTATTGATATGGATGCCACGCGTGCTACCGAAGCAGCGGCTGCAGTAATTCAGCACAATGTCGACCCCTACGAGGCAATTATTGAAGGTCTCGCAAAGGGGATGGATAAGGTTAATGAACTTTTTGAAAATGAAGAATATTTTGTGCCGGAAATACTCCTCTGCGCAGATGCAATGAATGCAGGAATTGAAGTGCTTAGGCCTTACCTGCCAAAGGAAACGACATGGAACAAAAAAAAGGTTGTCATTGGTGTTGTAAAAGGTGATACCCATGATATTGGGAAAAATCTGGTAAAAATAATGTTGGACAACGCCGGATTCGAAATGCACGATCTTGGCAGGAATGTTCCTTATGCGAAGTTCGTTGATACAGCCGGTGAGTTAAAAGCCGATCTCGTGTGCCTTTCTACCCTCATGACCACAACGATGGATGGCATGCAGGTAATCATTGATGACCTGAAAAAGGCAGGTATCGCATCCAGAGTTATGGTAGGTGGCGGGCCAATATCGCAAGGATTTGCAAAAAATATTGGCGCTGATGGATATGCCAAAAATGCCGCCGAGGCGGTCAAGGTCGCAAAGGGTTTGTTTCAGGAGATTCACGTACCGCTGATATTGAAAACCCCAGAACTGGCAAGCGTAAGAAGAAATCAGGAGGGTGCGCGATGAAATCCGGAGATGACATGGCACCCAAAGAGCGAATGCTTGCAACCCTGCAAGGAAAAGAGGTTGATAGACTCCTGGTGAGCCCGTTAATCCTTAATTTTGCATCCCGGAGTCTGAACATGACCGTCAGAAGTTTCTGCACTAACGGGGCAAACATGGGGAATGCCAATATTGCCTGTTTTAAAAAATACCGGCATGATATCATTTACCTCTTCTCTACCACCTCTACCCTTGCGGAGGCCATGGGCACAAAGATGTATTTCCCGGAAGATGACGCCCCGCAGGTAGAAACTCCGCTTATACAAACACGCGAAGACCTCAAAAGACTTAAACCTGTAAACCCTGAAAAAGACGGGAGACTCCCCGTATACCTTGAGGCAGTAAAGCGCTGCGTGGATGCAATTGGCAATGAAGTCTTTATCGTACCCGTCATTGGCGCCCCATTTACCACATCTGCGGCACTGCGTGGGACTGAAACATTTATCAAGGAACTCTACACCGACCCTGAATTAATCCATACCCTCATGAAAGTCGCCACCCAATCGGTGAAAAACCTGATTGACACTTATGTAAAAGCCGGTGGCGTACCGGTTACCGTTGAACCGGTAGCAACAGGCTCTATGATTAGTGAAAAACACTTTCGTGAGTTTGTCCTGCCGTATCTCAAAGAAATATATGCACACATCCATTCTTACGGTCTGCCCGGCGTGCTTCATATCTGCGGAAAGACAAAACGAGTAATACAATGTATGGCTGAAAGCGGTGCGGATATTCTCAGCATTGATAATATCGACCTCCTGGAGGCAAAAGAACTGGTGGGAGAAAAGGTCTGTTTAATGGGAAACGTGAGTCCTGCAGACGGCATGCTCAAGGGGAGTCCTGATCTTATCATGGCGATGGTGAAGGAGTGTGTTGCAAAGGCTGCTGACAACCCGAAGGGGTTTATCGTTGCCACGGGGTGCGAGGTGCCCATTCATACGCCTCATGAAAATATGGTTGCCTTTCTCGAAGCAGGGAGAAAATATGCACGGCTTCCAGTTAATTTAAATTAGAAAATCCCCCCCAAGAGGGGAATAATCAGATAGCCCCTACTAATTATTATGACGGAAAAAGAACGACTCCTTAAAGTACTTCGCGGTGAAAGCGTAGACAGGGCTCCCGTTATCTGTCCCGGCGGCATGATGACCATGGCTTGCAGAGAGGTCATGATACAAACAAACTGCCGATGGCCGGCAGCACACCGGGATGCACAAAAAATGGCAGAGCTTTCAATCGCTATGCGAATGCAAACAGGACTTGAAAATCTCGGTATCCCTTTCTGCATGACGGCAGAAGCCGAGGCTTTTGGAGGGGAAGTAGAAGATGGTGATGAGATTACGAGCCCTCACATAGTACAGTATCCTATAAAATCCGTTGAACAGTGGAGGGATTTAAAAGAACTCAACCCTCATACGGATGGCCGTCTTCCCACCATCCTTGAATGCACTGCGTTATTAAGCCAAAAATTTCCTGATACACCGGTAATAGGGAATCTGGTAGGCCCTTTGAGCCTTGCTACCTCACTGGTAGAAGCAATGGTGCTATTTAAAGCGCTCAAACAGGAGCCTGAAGATGTCCATGGTTTCCTCAGATTTTTAACTGACAATAGTATCAGGTACGGCGAGGCGCTTATTGGGCATGGCGCAGACGTTATGGTAATATCCGACCCTTCCGCAACCGGTGAAATCCTTGGGCCCGCTCTATTCAAAGAATTCGTACTTCCCTATTTGAACAGTATTGTAAATAGGATGCATGAACTTGAAAAACCGGTCATAGTCCATATCTGCGGCAGTGTGCGCCCTGTCTATGAACTACTTAAGGAAGTCGTGTCCGAATGCATAAGTGTGGATTCTCTGGTAAATATACGAGAAGCAAAAAATGTCATTTCAGGGAAAAAACTCATGGGTAACGTAAGCACAATTCTTTTACAAAACGGTCCGATTGACAAAATACAAAATGCCTCAAAAAACCTTTTGAATTACGGCATAGACATCCTTGCCCCTGCATGCGGCCTGAGCGCAAAAACACCGGTCGCGCATATAAAGGCAATGACAGCAGTAGCAAAAAGCGTTTAAAATGTACGATTTCAGATTTGCGATTTAAAACAATTACTATGAGTCAGGAAATAGAAATAACTTTTTATCCAATAAAGATCAATGGCAGGGTGCCAAAAGGGATTACCATCCTTGAAGCGGCAAGGAGGCTTGGTGTTTCTGTGGAAAGTCCATGCGGTGGTACGGGTAAATGCGGAAAGGATATCGTGCAGATACGGATCAATAAAACCCTCGATACGGTACTTGCCTGCAAAACTGTTGTTGAAAATGATATGGAGGTCACCCTTCCTTCCCAGGAAAAGAAGGATGATATGAAGATTATCGACGGTTTCTTCACAAAAGATAGTCGACAATATAACATGAATACATCGGTAAAAAAGGAGCTGGCACATTATGGCAACGGCCTTTATTCCACGCGGGTATATGCAAATGATAAACTCATTGCAACTGAAGAGGGCGATACACAATCTTGCATGTACGGGATTGCCCTGGATATTGGGACTACAACGCTGGTAGCATCGTTGGTTGACCTTCACCATGGCAATATACTCGAAAATTCCTCTGTGCTGAATCCGCTCGTGTATTATGGTCACGATATTATGTCCCGGATAAAGTACACCACATCCCATAAAGACGGCCTCTTTAGAATGCACAGGGAGCTTATATCTGCCATTAATTTTTTAATTACTTATTTATCGTCTGAGAGAGGGATAAAACCTGAAAATATTTATCAGGTTATGGCTGCCGGTAATACCACCATGCAGCATATATTTTTAAACAAGGAAATCAGGGGGATAGGCGAGTATCCCTATACACCAGAAACCCTTGATACCTTTACGACAACAGCGAAGGAACTTGCTATTACAATTGCTGAATATGCGCCGGTAACAACGTTCCCCTGTTTTTCTGCGTACGTGGGAGGGGATATCGTTTCCGGGCTTCTTGCCATTCATTATGAGACTTTGGAATTGCCAGCCCTTTTTTTGGATATTGGCACGAATGGTGAAATGGTTCTCTTTCTTGACAATCAGACAGTGGCAACATCTACCGCAGCAGGCCCATGTTTCGAGGGAGTGACTATAAGTTCAGGCATGAGGGCAAGTGTGGGGGCAATTGAACACGTAAGGCTTGGAGAAAAATTATTCGCAACAGTTCACCCCCACCTAAACCTCCCCCATCAAGGGGGAGGGACAGAAGGGAATAACGAATCTTCCACGCCCCTGGTGGGAGGGGGTGAACGGTTACCATTATCCTTCGATGTTATCGGCGGCGGTAAACCGCGCGGCCTCTGTGGAAGCGGGCTTGTGGAGGCTGTTTCAGAACTTGTGCGGGTTGGGCTTGTCAATTCCAGGGGACGTTTACAGAGTACCGGGAGTGATATTGCTGTAAAATATGGAACATACCTCTTCGAGAAAGATGGGAGGCGTTACTTCCGCCTGGCCGAAAACGTCTCCATTTCACAGGAAGATATCAGACAAGTACAACTGGCAAAGGCAGCCATTAGGGCAGGGGTGGAGCTTTTACTTACCACGTGCAATATCAAGCCAGAGGAGCTTAAAACAGTTATTATCGCAGGAGCATTCGGTTATCATCTGAAGGAGGAGAGCCTTTTCAGAACGGGGTTTTTGCCACCGCTAAAAAATGCAAGAATTCTGTATGTTGGAAATTCAAGTCTGGAGGGCGCAGTGAGATTACTCCTGAATAAGGAATTGCTACGCAAGTCTGTTTCTATTGCCAGAACCACTCATGTCCTGGAATTATCCCAAACAACAGAATTTGAAAATATTTTTATCCGAGAGATGCATTTCTAGGTTATTTATCGATAATTTCAAGTAGTTTTATGTAAAATTCTTTTATGTCAGTTAGTTCATTTACTAAAATATCGTAAAGTGCCTTAGTATCAATATGATTATAGAGATGAACTATTCTGTTTCTGAATTGACTCATTTCTATGTAAACTCTTGTTTTTTCTGTTGGGATGTATCCTGCCTCACCAAGAATTTCTATAATCTCGGCATTGGTATTTGGTGTTCTTAAGCCAAGAGAAGCAATGATGTAGCTTCCGATATCGAGAAGCGCTTGTATTGAGGTTTGCAGTCTGTGAAGGGTAGAGTCTGTGTTTCTGAAATCCGAGATAAAATCATTGTAAGTCTTGGATTTTAGGAGATGGAGTTTTTCAAGATTATCGATGATGACGTCTATTTTCGATTGAATGTCTTGCCTATTCATAAGTTCATGCACCTTTTTATTATGCCTTGAATATGAAATCTTTCCATGAAACTTAGGGTTGGTTCGAAATCACAGAAGTTGCTGATTACCCGCATTTCAAATTTTATTCTGAATGCCGTATCAGCATCGTAAATAAGCCTTCCGGTTTTTAATACATTATGACATAGTATTAATTTCTGACTGTTCAAGTCAATTAAATCAACTTCATTAACCCCTAGAACCTTTCCAATTTTGTATGCGAGATAATCTTCTTCGTGTATTAATTTCCTCCCTACTGGTGCATTGCCTTTCAGTAATAGTGCAATATCCACATCACTCATAGGGCCTGCTTTACTTGAAGAATACGAGCCAAAAAGGTATGCAGAAGCAATATAAGGATAATCCTTAAATATGTTTTCAAGCTTTTTAATATCAAGCATCAGTAAGAATAACTCAATTAAAGGTCTTTAAATTAAAGCAAAACCATATTTCTTGCAGACCAGCATCCATGAATTTAAAAATGTAAAATATCTTTTCTTTCCTCTATAAGAAGGTATTCTGATATTTGACTGATTATTCATGATGCAAAATGTTAAAACTCACCAACCTGTCAAGCAAAGCCATAACTGGTCAGGCAGAATACCTCGCTAGGTAAATATTTATTCTGAATTCTCAATATATTTTTTTGCTTTTTCACGAATATTTCTCAATGCTTTTGAGACTGGACTGTGATTTGTATACCCTAGGATTTTGCTAATTTCACCAACTTTGGTAAAACCTTCTCTAATACAAACAACAATCCGCTTTTCTTTTGCGTCTAATAATGCTATAAAATCTTCCCAACATCGATTTTCTTCTATTTCTGTTTCAGGACCTTGTACCGGAATTGTATCAGTTAATTCGATAAAATTAACTTGATATTTTGATCTTTTATTATACAGTTTGCGCTCAAAATCTTCTTTGGCAAAGGACCAGTATTCGGAAAAATCATCTCTAACTCTATTTGATTTAATAGCATCGATTATATTTCTGAGACTCCCATTTTTGTCTGCGTATTCAATCATTTCTTTCGTTACTTCTTTTGCTTCTTCTTCGCCCATCCATATCATTCCCCCTTTTAAGGGTCTTTCTATTCTTATATCTGGATACGTTTTGCGATTTTCAAGAAGCCGTTTTTCGTGATAAGACTCAGTAAATGGTGCTCTTCCAAAATTCTTTAATCTTTTTTCTGCAACAGTATAAATATGAGGTAGCCAATAGTCTAAATTATGAGCAAGTATTTTAATTGAGTCATCAGAGTTAAAAGCAGAAATTTTTGAACCACTTATAAGAAATGGCCAAATATAAAACGCAAATGCTTGAGATAATCTTTCATCAAAATCCTTAGGAAAAATATAATCAAGTGTGCCATCATTTAAGTATGGTGGCCATTGTCCTTTTTTCAGGAGTGGCAACCTATTGTATTGTAATATATGTTTAGGTAATAAATGATATAGTGGTGAAAATGCAGCATATCTATGGTAAGAAAATCTGGGTATAAGAAAAATATTTTTATCAGTAAATTTTTCAAGCCATTTTAAATCATTTGGAATGTCCTCATGTAATATATCGTATCGATAGTGCCCAGATTCCCATGCCATGTTCCATTTTGAAATTAAAAGCTGAACATTATTGGATACTTGATTATGAAAGAAGCCCTTTTTTAAGCTTTTGTCAGAGTGAATGTAAATATATTCAGGTTTACTATCAATTTCTGGAATTGGTAGACAATTATATATAAAAGCGGCAGATATATTTTGTAATAATGGATATTCATCTTTTGATAATTCGCCATTAGTAGCAAGATGAAAATTTATTAATTCTTCTCTAATTTGATTTCTAGTTACAATTTTGATTTGGGACATTTAATACCTCCTGATGAAAGATAAGTTATTTATTTCATCAAGAATACGGCACTCACATTTATTTTTGTTCCAACGAGTTCAAATTTTTCCCTTTACAGCGGAATTGTGATGTAACTGTAGACGGTAAGAGTGCAAATATTTATTTTAATGTAATACTTGTGTTAAAGTATTGAAATCAACGTGATTTGTCAAGTCAAAACAACTCCAACGTACCTTAGCAATGAGGGATCGTGCCGTCTAAAACATATACCCAAAACGCATTTTAGCCACAAATATTCACGAATTTTTAGTTGTCTTTTCTCTGTAAAATAGTATCTTTTACATGAATAATGTTTAATTGGTTCTAATACTATGAGAACGGGTATAGCACATCTTCCACTTCACGGCGGCAAGGCGCCATCGTGGCTCTTCCAGCGGATGAAACGACTGGCGCGGGAGATTATTATTGCCATTGTCAGTGAATACGGTCCACAGGAGATGCCCAAAAGACTCTCAGACCCATTCTGGTTCCAGGCGTTAGGCTGTGTGCTGGGATTTGACTGGCATTCCAGCGGTGTGACCACGACCACCTGCGGGGCGCTAAAGGAAGGCATTAAGGGGCTTGAAAAGGAACTGGGTTTATTCATCGCAGGAGGCAAGGGCGGCACTTCCCGAAAGACGCCCTCAGAGATTATAAGTGCAGGCGACCAATTGTCATGTGATCCTGAAAAACTCGTCTATGCCAGCCGGATGAGCGCAAAGGTGGACAGCAGCGCCGTCCAGGATGGGTATCAACTCTACCACCATTCGTTTATCTTCACGAAGTCCGGAGATTGGGCAGTTGTTCAGCAGGGCATGAACGATGCCAATAAATATGCCCGCCGATACCACTGGTTGGGCAGTAAGGTTACAAATTTTGTAGTAGAGCCGCATCAGGCTATTTGCTGCGATGCAAAGGGAAATACACTGAATATGGTAGCCACGGAGAGTGAAGAGGCAAGAAAGACAACCGTCATGCTTTCGCAGATAAAGCCCGATACCCTGGTAGGTGAGATCAAGAAGATACAAAACCTGAGACTTAGGAATTTGAAACCGTCCAGTGCCGAGATGCTTCACTCCGTTCAGCATGACAGCGTTTGTCATTCTGAGTGGAGCGAAGAATCTAATTTGTATCTTCCTTCCCATCACCACGTCGATATCTATGACATCCATCCTGACAGGCTGTATAAAATATTCACAAAAACGTATGAGAATGCGCCGAAAGATTTCGAGTCCCTGCTGGGAACTGAAGGTGTGGGACCAAAGACCATCCGGGCGCTTGCCCTGATTTCGGAGCTTGTATACGGAAAAGCCCCCAGTTTTAATGATCCGGTGAGATACAGCTTTGCCCACGGCGGTAAGGATGGACATCCCTATCCGGTAGACAAAGAGAACTACGACCATTCCATTGAAATATTAAGAAAGGCATTAAAACAGTCGAAGGTTGGAAACAGTGAAAAGATGGACGCCATTAAGCGGTTGAATTGTTTTATGTAATTGCCAAATTCGTAGAGACTCTCCTGTGGGGTGGCTTTACAGAGGAATAACACACCCCAACCCCTCCCAAGCAGGGATTTTCTTGGCGGTATTAATTTGACTATTGTTACAAACAGAGAGAGGAAGTAAATAAACATTATTTAAAACGGAAATCAAGTTTAAAATTGTACAACCACGGGATACGAGGGTCAACGTTT
>Ga0233425_10008221_pt1 | contig 14036 bp, 10 predicted proteins | sample Watercolumn_Towu_2_FD_181712 | JGI IMG/M metagenome (GOLD analysis project Ga0233425, IMG submission 181712) | Freshwater microbial communities from Lake Towuti, South Sulawesi, Indonesia - Watercolumn_Towuti2014_140_MG | ecosystem: Environmental > Aquatic > Freshwater > Lake | place...
GCGACAACGTCGCCGACGCCGTCGTCCGCGGCCGTTTCGTCGACAAGGACAACGCCGCGCACCAACTCGACGACCCGCAGCGCATCGCCATCAACACCCGCACCCAGGCCGACCTTGTGATCGCGGCGCCGACCAACGGCGCCACGGTCGATGAGGTCTTCACGCTCTCCGGAACCGCCGCGATCCGCCGGAACGTCAGCTACGAGGTGACCTACGAGGGTCGCTCGCGGCTGCTCGGCGCGCGCGTGACGGGAGCCGTCCAGCAGGGCCAGGTGAAGTCCGACGCAGCGGGCAACTGGACGGTCCAGATCGACACCCGGGCGGTGCGCGACAACGTGCTGCTCAAGAGCATCGACCAGTTCATCGTGAAGTGCACCATGGCCGGCGCGGCGGGTCAGCCGGCACGGACAAAGCAGATCGCCGTGAAGCCGTAGCGCTGCACAGCCACTCGCTCAGAGGACGCCCCGGTCGCCCCGACCGGGGCGTCTCGCCTTGTCCGGCGAGGAGAGAGGCCGCCGCCTATCGAATGGCCCTCCAACGTCGCGCACCGTCCCTCAGGAGCTCACCCATGCTGCGGCTGCTTGCCTGTTCGACCGCCTCGGCCCTCGCCGCCACCTTCGCCGTCGCCCAAGGAGGCCCGTCCATGCCCATCCGAGTCACCGGACCCTGGTCCGTCGCCGTCGGGCCCGGGGTCGTGCACCTCACGGGGCGCGCGATCGTTCTCGCCGCCGAGGTTGCGTTCGATGTGCCGCCCTCGCCGGTCATCGAGGTGACGGGCGAGACCTTCGCCCAGCTTCCCCTCTTCAACCCGAACGCCGGCCCCTGGGCGCGGGGCGCGAAGCCCAGCAAGCTCATCACGGAGGAGTGCACCGCGACCGGCTGCCTCCTCCCCGAGAGCTTCGTGATCCGGTCAGCGGACGGCGCGACGTATGTCCTCGATCAGGACTACACCCTCGACGGGTTCTGGGCGAACTTCGGTCGGATCGAGGGCGGCACAATCCCGGCCGATCAGCCGGTGCTGGTCGACTACCGGTACAGCCCCCATCGGCTGGACAGCATCGTGGCGAACGAGCGCGGCGCGGCGCGCCTGATCGTGGGGGAGCCGAACGTGGGCGACATGCTGCCCCCGACCCCGGCCGAGGGCGAGGTCGCCATCGCGAACCTCTGGGTCCCCGGCCGCGCCGAGCAGCTCACCGAGGAGAACCTCTTCCCGATCGAGGCGCTTCCGCCCCTCGCGGTCGAGCCCACGGCCGGGCGGCTGCTGCCGAAGACCCTCGCCAAGCTCCGCGCGGGGGAGGAAGTGAAGATCGTCGCCTGGGGCGACAGCGTCACCTGCGGCGGGGGCGTCGGCGCCGACCAGAGCCTCTGGTACCAATACCGCTTTCAGAAGCGCCTGCAGGAGCGCTTCCCGCGGGCAAAGGTCACGATGGTCACCGCCGGCTGGGGCGGCCAGAGCAGCGGCGGCTACATGGCCGCGCCGCCCGGGGGCACCTACGACTTCAAGCGCGAGGTCCTGGACTCGAAGCCCGATCTCGTGACCATCGAGTTCGTCAACGACGCGGGCCTCAACGAGGAGCAGACTCAGACCCACTACGCCACGATCATGGAGCACATGCGCAGCGTCCCGGCGGAGGTCATCCTGATCACTCCGCACCTCGTGCGACCCGACTGGCTGGGCGTCACGACCCTGAAGTTCGATGACGACCCACGCCCCTACGTGAAGGGCCTCCGGCGCTTCGCGCGCGAGAACGACGTCGCCCTCGCGGATGCCTCGGCTCTCTGGTGTCGCCTCTACCGCCAGGGCATCCCCTATGTCACCCTCGAAGCCAACTCGATCAACCACCCGGACGTGCGCGGCATGGACCTCTTCGTGGAAGCGCTCATGGGGGTGTTTCCGGAGGGGTAGGCCATGTCCCGGCCAGATGACCGACAAGACGTATTGACAACTTGCCTGTACAATGATAGTGTACAACATGCCACCGGTCATTGATCTGTTCTGGGCCTCGCTCCCGGCCCAGCGTCACATGATCGCGAAGCACGGCGTGGAGCTCGAGGAAGCCATCGAGGCGGCCGAGAGCAGCATTCGTCATGTGCGCGCGGCCGATGGTCCGCGCGGTGCGCGCCGGTACGTGGTGCCGGGGAAGACCTTCGACGGCAGGCGGCTGTGGGTGGTGTTCGAGCACGAGGCCCAGGGGCGCGGGCGCATCATCACTGCGCGAGAGCCTGAGGGTGACAAGGAGCGCGCGCGACACAGGCGACAGCGAGGAGACTGAACACGGTGAGCAAGCCACTGCCCTTGCCGGACTTCGTTTCGGAAGAGGAGGAGATCCGCTTCTGGGATGAGCATGACCCGTCCGACTACGTTCAGGAGCCGGCGGACATCATCCTCCGGCTGCAGAAGCCGAAGAAGCGCTCTGTCACCATGCGCCTCGATGAACCGCTGTACCAGCAGCTGAGGTCCGTGGCAGCCCGTCACGGGCTCCCCTACCAGCGCCTCATGCGTGGCCTGCTGCGTCAATCCCTGACGGCCCTGCTCGCCGAGGAGAAGCGGCTGGCGGATGGGTAGGGCTGCAAGGTCACGCCCCTGGCCCGGGCGGGAACTGCCTCACGCGGTAGATCGTGTCTCCCCGCCGGGCGAGGTACTCCACGCTGCCCTTCGGGCCGAAGGCGAGGTACAGTTGGTCCTCCGAGGGGCGGGGGCGGAGGACCTCGTCGTACTGCGGGCCGCTCTGACCGTCAGCCACGACCGATTCCACTTCCCCGTCGCGCGCAACGTAGGCGACGTGGCGACTGTCGGGGCTGAACGAGAGGTCAAACACCGACTGACGCGGAGAGCTGGGCTTGCCGTCAATCACTGCCACTAGCTGGCGCTTCCCGCCCTTGTCGATGAGGCGGGCAACGTAGGCGAGGCGCTCGCCGTTCGGGCCGAACAGCGGCTTGCCCCACACCTCGCGGAACGTCGGCCCCGCCTTCCCGTTGAGCGCCACTGCCCACTCGTCCTTCCCCACCCTTGCGAGGTAGGCCACCGAACGCCCGTCCGGACTGAACACGGGCTCCCCGACCTCCAGGAACGTCGGCCCCTTCTGACCGTCGAGCACCACCCACCCCTTGCGGTCTCTCGCGACGCCATACGCGCTGTGCAGGCCGTCCGGGCTGAACGCCAGAGGGCAAGCGGGCCAGCTGCCACCCATCGGGTCCCCGACGTCCTCGGTCTCGATCCGATCATAGCCGGGCGACTCCTGGCGCCCGACCACGAGCACTTCGCCCACATGTGGCTTGAGGCCGGTGTAGCAGACATGCCCGTCCGGCGTAAAGCCCGGTTCGGCGATAAGCCGATAGGCTGGCCCAAGCTCTCCATCGACGGCCACGTGTTCCCACATGTCGTGTCCATCGTCGGCGTACACGACGTAGACGACGTGGCGGCCGTCCGGGCTGAAGACAGGCCTGCCGCAGCGGGCCCCGAGCTCCAGGGGCCGGCGCTCTCCGTCCACGACCACCGCTGTCTTGGGTCGCTCCTCGAAGTACGCAAACCGCCGAGCGTCCGGGCTGAATGAGAGGCAGTGTGAGTCAATACGGCCTGCCTGGGCCACGACCCGGCCATCCACGACCAACTCGTCGCTGCCCGCGTGGGTACCCACAAAGGCGATGCGTCGGCCGTCATCACTCCAGGTCGGAGGCGAGACGGCGCTGTAGCGACCGACGAGCTTGCCGTCGATCACCATCCCCCACTTCCCCCGCCAGAGGGCGGCGTAGGCCTGGCGTGCACCCTTCGGCGGGAAGACGTGCCCGGCATCCATCCGGATGCCATGGTACTTCGCACCGACACTGCCGTCGATGACCGCCTGCCACGCTCCGCCGCGCCGGCCGTGGTAGGCGGCATGGCGGCTGTCTTCGCTGAAGTCCGCGCAGACATACCACGCAATGTCGCTGGAGTGGTTCAGTATCCCCCCGATCTCGTCGAAGGCGGGCCCGACCTTGCCATCCACGGCCACGGCGAGCCGAGAGCCAACGAGAGTACTCCATGCAGCCCGCAGGCCGTCGGGGCTGACCTTCTCCAAGGGGACACTGCCGCGGTCGTGCATGGTGACCTGCTGGCCCAGGACACGTTCCTCGACCCTTGCCGAACCGCGCTCCCAGGAGGCCATGGGGTCGCGGCTGGGCCTCGGGGGTTCGGCCTGAGTCTGCGCCGCGGCTTTGGGGGGAGCGGCCTGCTCGGCGGCCTTGGCTGGCGCGGATTCGGGCGCCTTCGCCGGCGGCGGGCGACGGCAACCGCTTGCCGAGGTGACGCACAGCACCACAGCAGCCCAGACCGCCGCACAGGCCCTCATCCGGGCCCCTCCCGGATCCGTCGCCCGCCTGACTGTAGGTCGTTCGCGGAACGGGGGATCCTACGGTCGTAACACCAGTGCTGCACACCCCTCAGCTTCCAGAGCCACCTCGAACCGCACCGCATCGCCCTCCGCTGTGAGTGTGACCGCCTGCCCGGAGACGAGCTCCGTCGCGACTGCCCCCTTCGCGAGGCTCGCGTTGACAGTCACCGTCGCGGTTGCCTGCTCCTTTCCATCGTTGAAGACGGTGATGAAGGTCTCGCCCGCCTCGTTCGGGCCGAAGCGTTCGAGGAGGATGCCCGGGGTGTCGGTGGTGGCGAGGGTGATCGGCTGCCAGCCGGCCTCGGCGACGCGACGGATGATCGGCTGGTACTTCCGGTGCAGCGCGCGGTCGCGGTTGTACCAGCGAGGGGCGATCCAGTACGCGTCGTCGGAGCTGCTGGCGACCGGGCTGAACATGCTGGGGTACATGCCCCAGAAGAGACAGCGCTGGAAGTACCGCTCGACATATGGCTCCAGCGCGTCGTAGTCTGTGTTCATCAGGAAGAGGTACGGCTTCTGGGCGCACATCGCGCGAATGAGGCCCATGTGTCCGTGGCCCATCGGCTGCCACTTGCCCTGCCAGAGCCAGTCGGTCTCCGTGCCGAGCACATCCAGGTGGCGGCACAGGAACGTGAACCGGTAGGGGACGCCGTTGGCCATCATCAGCTTCCCGAGGCCGTGCACGTCGTTGGCGATCCACTCAACGAACTCATCGACCGCGAGGCCCTTGTGGATGACCGGCCGATGGTCCGAGGTCGTGAAGGTCAAGGGGCGGTTCACCACCGCGTAGTGCTCGCGGCGGAAGTTCAGGTCACTCGTCACGTAGCCTTCGAGCGAGTCCAGGTATTCACCGTCGAGGTCGCCTTGTCGATTCGGCCCGTAGAGCTGCTCCTTCGCGCGTTCGTTCCAGCCGATCTTCGCGTCATTGACCTCCCCCGGGATGCCCGGCAGGCAGCTCATCGAGAAGACCGCGCCGTTGCACCAGGGCGTGTCCAGGAACTGCATCATGTACCGGCCCTGCTCGTCGTGGAGGCCCGAGGAGAGCAGCGCCTGGGCCTTCTCCCGGCTGCCGCGCTCCTCACCGCGCGCGATTCTGCCCGCCAGCTCCATCGCGGCCTCGTAGGTGCGCGGCATCCCCTCAGGCATCGACATCCACCACGTGCTCGGCTCGGTGTAGCGGAAGGTCAGGATGTCGTGCTCGTCGTCCCAGACCGTCTCGTCATGGCCCTCCTTGTACTTGAACCCGAAATCCTCCCAGCCCTCGACCTGACTGATCTTGCTGAAGGGCATCCAGATGCCCTGCTGCTTCGACCGGCACGCGAAGGCCTCGGGGAAGAGCTCGTAGTACCGCTGCACCGCCGAGCGGAAGCCCCAGGCCGGATCGACCGGGTGGATCACCAACCCGAAGGAGGCCGCGCTTGGCGCGTACTGCGTGTCGGGTACGAGGCCGAAGTCGAACGCGGCGAAGTACTGCTGCGTGTCGGCGTTGTAGGCCAGGCGGTACTGGCAGGGCTTCGTGAGGTCCACGCCGAGCCCGACGCCCCAGCCCTCGGTATACACGCACGAGAAGGGGTACTGGGCCATCGTGCCGGTTGCGCCCGTGCCCAGGCGGACCGGCGCCGAGTACTCGCCGGCCGTGATCGGCGTTCCGCTCTGCAGGTCCGTGCCCCACGTTCCGCCGCGTGCGTCCACCGGCACCGCGTACAGCAGCGTCACTGCGCGATCCTGCCCGGTCGTGTCGCGCAGCGTGCCCGAGACCCGAATCGCCTCCCCCTCCGGCTGCCGGTCCGCGGTGAGTTCCAGGCCGAGCGCCTCGCACTTCCCGTCCGTGAAGTCGTGCCAGTCCGAGTTCGCCGCCACATCCCGCACCAGGAACCCGCCCGGCCCCTCACCCGCCGGAAGCTCGACGCCTCCGAGCCTCACCGGCGCGGTCGAATCCGCGGCGGGATCCGCGCGGAGCGTCACAGGCACGCCATCGAGGATCGCGCTGCCCGCGGCGGCGCGGACCTGGTAGAGCTCCAGGTCATCGAACCACACCTGTCCCGCGTGCCCGCGGAAGAGGCAGTGGATGGTGATCGACTGCACCGGCTTCGCGGGCAGGATCAGCACCTCCCGCTGCTCCCAGTCGTGGGTGCCCACGCCGAACTCGGCGACCTGCCCCCACAGCGGCGTGCCGTCGGTGTAGGAGAGGTCACAGTAGAGGGCGTACTCGCGGTCGGTGCTGCCGCCCACGTCCTGCGCCTTGCTCCAGAGCCGAACGACCAGCGGCGCCGGCCGCTCCTGATTCAGGTCCACCGTCTGCGAGGCGCCGTACTGCTCGCCCCCGGCTGCGCGGACGCACGTCACCGCAGTGGAGCCGTTCCGCCCCTCGCCAGGGGCCGCCTCAAAGCCCGCTTGCCAGTTCACCCAACCGACCGGCTTCCCGTCCTGCAGCTCCTCGAAGCCCGGATTCCGGGCCAGATTCGGCCCGGTGGCGGCCTCGCCTCGCAGAACCTCGATGCGCGGCTCAGCGTAGCTCTTGCAGGTACCCATCACGCTCACCGCCAATAGGGTGGTCGCGCAGAACCCGGCGTTCCGACGCAGCATGGCTGTCGCCCTCCGATCCCCGCAGTGTCCCGCGACGTCGGGTTCTTGGCCGTGCGGAAACGTGAGTCCTTCCGGCGCGCCCGGCAACCTGCCTCTCGGAGGGATGACCATGCGGCTGTCCACGTCGCTGCTCCTCGGAGGCCTCGCCGCCTGGGCGACGGCCCAGGGCGCGCTGCGGTTCACCGATGTCTCCGCCGAGACGGGGATGTGGAGCGTCCCGACGGCGTGGGGGGTCACGGCCGTCGACCTCGAGGGCGACGGCGACGTCGACCTGCTGATGGCCAACAACGGGTCGGAGAACGCGCTCTTCGTCAACGAGGGCGGTCTGCGCTTCAGGGGACGACCGATCGTCGGCGGGGCCCCCGGCACAGAGGCCTTGACCCCGGGCGACCTCAACGGTGATGGGCAGCTGGACCTGATCGCCTGTGTATGGGGCGGACCCTCGAGCCTGTTCCTGGGCAACGGGACAGGCCGCTTCGTCGACGCGACCGAGATCTGCCGTCTGCCGCTGTTGGCCGACGGTCGCTGCGGCGGCGCCGCCGTGGGCGACCTCGACGGTGACGGCGACCTCGACCTGTACCTCCCCGACGGGGGCCACGGCGACTTGCTGCTGGCCAATGGCGGCGGCGCCTTCAACGATGTCACGGCCCAGTCGGGCCTGGTGAGCGTGCCGGAGAGCGAATGCGCCCTCATGGCCGACTTCACCGACGATGGGCGACTCGACGTCTACGTACCGCGCTACGACGGCGCCTCCGCCCTCTATCACAACCTCGTCGAGGGACTGCACAGCCCCGGCAGCCCGGTCTTCTCCGCGCCCGCCCAGCTGGGGGCCTGTGCCTTCGACGTTGAGAACGACGGCGACCTCGACTTGCTGTGCGTGGCCGGCCGGTTCACGAACGAGGGCGCCTGCCTCCGGCTGCTGACCAACCTGGGCGACGGCGAGTTCGTGGATTCCACGCCCGAGGCCTGGACGGCCGAGCCGGCCAACTACCACACGGCTTGCACCGGAGACGTGGACAACGACGGGGACGAGGACGTGTTCGCCACCTCGAAGCAGAGCTGCGTTCTCTGGCTGAACGACGGTGCCGGCCGGTTCACTCGTTTCGGGGATGATCCGGGCTGGGGCCTCTTCCCGGGGGCTGGGGCGTTGTTGTGCGACCTCGACGGCGACGGGGATCTCGACGTGTTCGTGCGCTCGCGTCAGGGCGAGGACACGGAGTGCTCCGAGTACCTCTTCCGCAACGAGCTGAACGACGGCAACTGGCTGGAGGTCCGCCCGGTTGATGTCGAGGGCGGGCGCTTCTGTCACGGCGCCCAGGTGCGCGTGTACCCGGCGGGGGCCCTGGGCGATGCCGCCCGTCTGATCGCCCGCCGCGACCTGACTTCGCTGCAGGGCTGGAGTTCCTACGCGCCCTTCTCGGCGCACTTCGGCCTGCCCGGCGACGCGGAGTACGACATCGAGGTTCGCTTCACCGACGGCTCGCGAGGGGTCGCGGCGAGGGTCAAGGGCGGCCAGGCGGTCGAGGTCGTCGCCCGCTGAGAACGAGGAACCGAACCCGTACAGCATTCGGGAGGCGTCGATTGCCCGGTCTCACGGCGTTTGCCCTGTCGCTCTTCCTGCCGCTGCTTCCACAGTCTCGCGTCTCTACTCCGCCGCGTGCGGCCACCGGGCCGGCGGTGCTTCTGCCTCCGGCAAGCCTGCAGCAGGCGTCCAGTCCGCGGCCGCCGGTCGTCGTGGTGGAGGGCGACTACCTGGGCACGGATGGGGCGGGCCTGGGCCCGGAGGCGTCTCGGTTCGCCCACAACGTGCGGGCCGCCCTCACCGCCGCCTGCGTCGCGCATGAGACCTCGAAGGACTCCACCGTCGAGAAGTGGGGCCTGCCCGCGACCTGCCGCGTGGCCCTGCTGCCGTACAACCGCGCCGTCTCGCCGGGCGAGCTGGCACAGCTCCGGGCCTTCCGCGCTCGCGGCGGGAAGGTCATCCTGTTCTACGTCGGACCGGACGAACTGCTCCTCGCGGCCGGTGCGCGCCCCGGCGAAGTGGTCCGAGCTGGGCGCGACGGGCAGTTCGCCGCGATGGCCTTCTGCGCGGGCAGCCTGCCGGGCCTGCCTGACGGGATTCTGCAGACCTCCTGGAACGTCCGGCGCGTCGAGCTGCTCCCGACGGCCGTGCTCATCGCCGGCTGGGCGGACTCGGCAGGCGCCGACACGGGCCTTCCGGCCGTCGTGCTGGGCGACGGGGGCGCCTTTGTCTCCCACGTCTTCGCGGGCGGCGATGAGTACCGGAAGGGGCAGCTCCTCCGCGCGTTGATCGGCCACTTCGCCCCTGCCGTCCTGCCCGCGGCCGTGCGGGCCGAGCTGGAGCAGATGAACTCGCTCGGGCGGTTCGGCACGCTCGCGCGTCTCCGCGATCACCTGCTGAACCGGCGGAACGCGGGCCAGCAGGTCGACGCGCCCCTCGCCGCTGCCGAAAGGGCCATCACGCTGCGCGAGACCGCCCTCGCAGCCCTTGCGACCGGCGACGCCGCCGGCGCGCTCGAGGCGTCCGGAGCCGCTCGCACGGCGGGCGCTCAAGCGTTCTGGGCCACCTATCCCGCCAAACCCGGCGAGCTGCGCGGCGCCTGGATGATCTACCGGGGCCGCCCGACGTGGGACGAGACCATGCGCAACCTCCGGGCGGCCAACATCAACGCGGTCATGCCCCGGCTCTGCTCGGCCGGAGTCGCCTACTTTCCCTCCAAGCACCTGCCCCACGCCCCCTACATGCAGGAGCACGGCGACCAGCTCGCCCAGGCCTGCGAGGCCGCGAAGAAGCACGGCGTCCCCGTACACGCGCGGATGCTGGCCCTCTTCATCTATGAGGCGCCCGACGGCGTACGGGAGGCGTACCGCCAGGCCGGACGGCTCATGGTCAGTACGACCGGTGAGACCGAGAGCTGGCTCTGCCCCACCAACCCCCTGAACCGCCAGGCGGTCGTCGGCGCGTGCCTGGAGATGGCGCGCTACCCGGTCGCCGGAATCCAGCTCGACTACATCCGTTACCCCTGGAAGACCTACTGCTACTGCAAGGGCTGCCGCCAGAAGTTCGAGCGCGACCTCGGCCTGAAGGTCGACACATGGCCTGACGACTGTAGCATCGGCAAGTACCGGGGCCGCTGGGCCGACTGGCGGCGGGAGCAGATCACCAGCCTCGTCCGTGAGACCCGTCTGCGGCTGAAGGACCTGAACCCGAACCTGATGTTCTCGGCCGATGTGTTCGTGAACTGGGAGGACCACCGCGAGAGCTTCGGGCAGGACTGGAAGGCCTGGGTCGATGAGGGGCTGCTCGACTACGCCTGTCCGATGGACTACTTCGCCGATGACGCCAAGTTCACCGGCTGGGTGACGAAGCAGCGCCGGTGGACGCGTTGGGAGACGCCCATGTGCGTCGGCCTTGGCCCGCGCGTGGAGAACGCCAGCCTCGACCCTCAGCACCTCCTCACGCAGATCGAGCTCTCCCGCCGCCTCGGCGGGGACGGCTGGGTGCTCTTCGATTACGACGAGACCCTCGCCGCCGAGCACCTGCCCGTCGTCGGCTCCGGGGTCAGCCGCGAGCCCACCGCGTTTGCCCCCGGTCCCCCGGTCATGCGCTGTCGAGCGACGCCGACGCCGGGCGGCGCGCAGCTCGAGTACCGCCTCGACACGGGAGCGGAGGACTTCCCTTCGCCGCTCGCCGGCGACCTCGGGCGCCCGGCGCTGGGCCTGCCCGAGGTCTCTGTCCGCGAGGCGGAGGTCACGCTCTACACCGCCGATGCCTGGCCCGTGCTGAACCTGGGCACGCTGCCTCCCGATCAGCCCTTCACCCGTGACGTCCGCCTTGCCGCCGGGCCGTACCGCCTCTGCGCGCAGGGCGTCTGCCTCCGCCCCGGCGCCCAACAGGAAGAGCCCTTCATCCGCTGGGGCCCGGTGTTCGAGGTCACCGCCGGGGGGTAGCGTGCCCCGCACCCCGACTCGCAACCATTTTCGTCAATTCAGTGTTTCAATGACTGTATTCTACCGGGCCACCCGCCCCGGCACTGCCGCGCCCGATCCGTGGGGAGAGTCGTATGGACGCCACCGAGCAGTTCGTCGGACTCCAGCGCCGGCTGCTGGCGCACTATGGTGTGACTGCCTCCTCGCGCTTCGTGGACTTGGCGCAGCCGCAGATGCGGGCCCACGTGCTCGAAGCGGGCTCCGGCGAACCTCTCGTGCTGATCCACGGCGGCGACGGCGAGGGCGTCAACTGGGCGGCGCTGATGGGGCTGCTCAAGAGCCATGCCACGCTCTACGCAGTCGACCGCCCGGGCTTTGGGCTCAGCGATGCCTTCGATTACCGCGGCGTTGAACTGCGGCAGCATGCGGCCGACTTCGGCGCATCGCTGCTGGACGCGCTGGGCTTGGAGTCGGCAACCCTCGTCGGCGGCTCGATGGGCGGGTTCTTCTCACTGGCGGTGGCGTTGGCCCATCCCGAGCGGGTGCGCCGGGTCGTGCTGACAGGCTATGCGGTGGGCCTCGTGTCCGATGTGCCTCTGCCGCTGCGGATCATCGGCGGCATTCCCGGGCTCTCCCAACGCTTCATGAACGAGCGCCCCTCGATGGAGGCCCAGCTCAAGCAGTACCGGGGGATGTTCCACGTTGATGTCGATCGCATCCCTCCGCTGTACTTCGAGACGCGAATCGCGGGCATTGGGCTCCCCTCCGAGCAGGGGACTTGGGCTGCGCTCCTGCCCCGGATCACGGGTCTGTGCGGCCTCCGTCCGGGCGTGTACCTCGGCGACGACCTGGCGCGCCTGCCGATGCCGGTCCTGGTGATGATGGGGGACCACGACATGGCGCCGGTGGAGGCGGTCAAGGCAGCCGTCGCCGGCATCCCCGACGGCCGCTTCGAGTTCATGCCGGGGGTCGGTCACTTCCCCTACCTCGAGGCCCCCGACCGCACCGCCGAACTCATCCTCGAACACCTGAGGCGATAGGGGAAGCCGGTACCAGTTGCCAGTTCCCGCCGTCCCACGCGTCCCAGTGGGTCGGAGCGCCCGCTCCGACACCCGACGTGCGGCGGAAACCGGCAGCTGGTACTGGTCTTTCCAGACCCCGGCCCATCTCTCTTGACATGTCTCGCCCTTCGGAATATAGTTCGGTCATAGAAATATTCGTCCAACGAAGTAGTCTCCGCCGGGAGCGGCCATGAAGCGCGAGGAGTCGGTGGAGCGGATCGACTGGCTGCTGCGACGGGTGATGCGCGGCCTGCATCCACCCAAGTCGGAATGCGCCGACGATCTGGACATCACGCTGGGGGAGATGCACTGCCTGCGGGAGGTCCACCGACTCGGGGAGCCCGCGATGGGGGAGTTGGCCCAGCGGCTCTACCTGCAGCCGAGCACGGCGACCGGCCTCGTCGACAAGCTGGTTGCGAAGGGGCTGCTCGAACGTCGGGAGGACGAAAACGACCGGCGGGTCGTGCGGGTCGCGCACACGGCGGAGGGTCGGCGGCGCGGTGAGAAGCACCGGCGGGCGCATCGCGCCCGGCTGCTCGAGTCGCTGGCGACGTTGGACGACCCGGAGCTCGAGCAGATCGCCGCCGCCCTGGACCGGCTGCAGCGCGCGGTGTCGGAGACCCACGGTGAGCCGGAGGGGAAGGCCTGCCGCGAGGGAGGGGCGACATGAGGCACGGCACGCGACCGCCGCGGTGGGCGCTCGTCGCGCTGGCGGTGAGCGCGCTCGTGACGGCCGGGCGGCTGCGGGCGCAGGACGCCGCCGACGCGCGGCCGCTGACCATCGAGGCCGCCGTGGAGACCGCCCTGGCGCACCACCCCTCGTTGGCCATCGCCCGCAACCAGCTGCAGGCCGCCCAGGGCGCGACGCGGCAATCCCGCAGCGGACTGCTGCCCTCCCTCGGGCTGAACAGCGGCTACTCGCGGTCCAAGAGCACCGGTTCGGCGGTCGTGGGCGGCGTGCCCGTCGGCAGCTCCGGCGCGCGGTACTCCACCCAGTACTCGACCGCCTTCCAGGGCCAACACCTCCTCTTCGACTTCGGCCGCACGCGGGATCGGCACCGCCAGAGCCGCTTCCAGGAACTTGCCCGGCGGCACGACCTCGCCCAGACCGAGGACGATGCCGTCTACAACGCGCAGCAGGCGTTCCTGGTGCTCCTCACCAACCAGGAGCTCCTCGAGGTCGCGCGCCACGCTGTGCGACTGAGCGAGGGCTCGCTGGCGATGGCTCAGGCGCAGTTCGATGCCGGCGCCGCCCCGCGGGCCGACGTCGCGAAGGCCGCCAGCGCTCTGGCCGCCGCGCGCCTGCAGGTCACCTCCGCCGAGAACGCGGTCGCCCTCAGCCATGTCTCGCTGAACGAGGCGATGGGCCTGGACGTGCTGTCCCCTCACGAGATCGCGCCGCCCGCCGAGGCCGACGTGGCGGAGACGACGCCCGAGGCCCTGGTGCAGGCCGCGACCACCCATCGCCCGGAACTCCTCGCGGCTCGCGCGGAAGCGGACGCTGCCGACGCGGGCCTGGATGCCGCCCAGAAGGGGCAGCTGCCGGCCCTCGATCTGTCGGCCGCGCTCGGCTGGCGCGATCCCACCTTCCCGGCCTCGAATCAGTACTGGAACCTGGGCCTGTCGCTCAGCCTGAACGTCTTCGACGCCGGCCTGACCCGCGGGCAGAAGACCCAGGCCCGCGCTCAGCGCGACGCGGCGCTCAACACCATCCGGCTCCTGGAGCAACAGGTCGCCGAGGAGACGGTGCAGACGTACCTCGACCTCCGGACCGCCGATCAGGAGATCGTCGCGGCCGAGGTGGGTGTCGCGAGCGCCGACGAGGACCTGCAGCTGGCCCAGGGCCGCTATCAGGCCGACGTGGGCATCCTGCTCGAGGTGCTCGACGCGCAGTCGGCGCTGACGACCGCGCAGGGCGAGCTGGCCCAGGCCCGCTTCCGCCGCGCCACGGCGCGTTACGCCCTTGAGCGAGCCCTGGGCATGTCTCTCAGCGAACTGTCCGCGACCATCGAGAACGGGTGAACGGCGCTGACCCCATGAAACGGCGAATCCGCTCCATCGTCCTGGT
>Ga0233425_10008222_pt1 | contig 14036 bp, 13 predicted proteins | sample Watercolumn_Towu_2_FD_181712 | JGI IMG/M metagenome (GOLD analysis project Ga0233425, IMG submission 181712) | Freshwater microbial communities from Lake Towuti, South Sulawesi, Indonesia - Watercolumn_Towuti2014_140_MG | ecosystem: Environmental > Aquatic > Freshwater > Lake | place...
AAAGTTTTTATCTTGGTGCCCCTAAGATTTGAAGAATCGAACAAAATTTTAAAAGAATTAATTAAGATTAGAAATGATGTTCTATTTTAAAATTCAACTTAGAATTTTTTAAGATTTTCAAAACCAGCAAGGTATTCATCATAGCGAATAGAAGAATCTATTCCAAACCTACTAAGTAAATCTAAAACTTCATTTATAGAAAGATCAAGTTCTTCTGCCATTTTTCCTACAGATACCTTTCCGGCACTATATAATTTAATCCAGTAAAATACCCACCCTTCCTGTAAAAGTTCTCTGACTATTTCAGATTTTGCTTCTTTTTTTTGTACTGATAATTTGGATATCCGATCTATTTCTTCCTTATTTAAACGTAAACTCATAACAGTCATTTTATCTTCCCTTTCTTATTCTTTCTTCAGCATCATTTATAATATCTGAAGAATAACGACCATATTTTTTTAGCAGTTTTAGCTTTGCTATTGCTAATGATTCGTCAAGACCTATTTCAATCAAAAAATGAATTGCCGTTGTAAACCTTACACCAAATATCTTACAAACTTTTATTGCTAATCCGTCATCAGTTGCAAGAACAATATTTTTTTCTTTTGCGATAATTAAGGCAGCAGCTTCACCTCTTCCAAGAGGGAAATCTTTAAGAAACTGTTTCATTTTATCTTTGTTTGGATTTTTTTCTATAATAAGATTTCCATCTTTAATTTGTTGAACAATAAGTTTTGTATCTAATTCATTTTTATAAGTTACTTCCTCTTTTATGAACTCCGGTATTACTCCACTGTATTCGTGTAATACAATTTGGAGAATGCCTATCTTTGTTAAAAGAATTAATGTTGATGCATCAAAAACAATCAATATTACCTCATTAATACAAATTACTACAATTGTAGTATATCATAAATTTAAAATATCTCAAGAAAATACTGGAAAATTAATCATGAAAACAGAGTGAAATAAAGCTTGCTGGTGCCCGAGGCCGGAATCGAACCGGCACGAGGATAAACCTCAACGGATTTTAAGTCCGTTGCGTCTACCTATTCCGCCACTCGGGCAAATAATGGGTAATTTGGGAATAATTTAAAGTGTTTCAATACCCCAAAAGTTTAAAAAACAACAGAACCCTTTAAATCATCTGCATATTTTACCAGAATTAAAAAATACTGTAAACAACGCCATCAAGAATGTCATTCTCGCAGGCAGTAAGTTTTTCAATGCTTAAAATTTTCATTATTTCAATAAGTATGGCGGTACCCCCGACAATAATATCCGCCCTTTCCTTTTCAAGTCCCCTGATATTTTTCCTGTTTTCCAGATCCATTGAACAGAAAAGTTTCTGAATTTCCAGGACTTTTTCATATTTAAGAATATGTCCATGAATCTTTTCCCTCTCATACCTGTCCAACCCAAGCTCAACTGATGCAAGCGCCGAAACTGTTCCCGCAAGTCCGACAGCATATGAAAAGCAGCGCTTTTTTATATCCCCGGGAACTTCGGATAAGTTATTAAAAATAAAGGCAGACATTTCCCTGATCCTGTCTGCCGGTGGTTTTTTATCATCAAGAAAAAGCTCTGAAACCATAACGGAGCCCAAAGGGATGCTGTTTAAATAACTGATGCCGCCTTCAGGATTTCCGATGATAAATTCGGTGCTGCCTCCCCCAATATCTGTGACAAAAATATTGCCCTTAACTGCATTTTCGGAAAGCTCCCTGCAGTTAACAATTTTTGCAGGAAGCTCCGGTAAAAACCCTTTTACAACACCGTTAAATGCAAGTTTTGCTTCATCTTCCCCGCTTATTATTTCAACATCCGCACCAAGCTCTCTTTTTACCTTATCTGTGAACCAGGCAGAGTTTTTTGCACTTCGCAGCACCCTTGTACCAACAATCCTGAATCTGGTTACATTATTAGACCCCATGAGGTCAAGGTAATGCCTTAAAACCTGAACCGTATCATCGGCGCCCCTTGAGGAAATACATCCGGTTTTTTCAAGGTCCTTTCCCAGTCTTGTTATTTTCATTTCCCTTATTAGCGGAGAAAATTGAACACCTCCCCTGACGGAAGGCAGTGATTTCAATTCGGAGATCAGCAATCTTGTGGAGTTGGTACCTATATCAATGGCGGCAAGCTTTATAGCAGCCTCTTTCCGGTATCCGGAGCAATCGGTCATAAGTTAATTTTCCCTGATCTCGGTTTCATATAGCAATCTTATATTTCCCCAGAGATCCTGTTCGGTATATTTACCGCTTCCGGAGCCTGAATTCATCTCATTTTCCCCCTGGGATAGTGATGATTCTTCAGATTCTTCACCGGACAGATTTTGTGCGGTTTCAATATCAATAAAATAATTGGTCTCACCCTCTTTAGCCATATTGAACTGTTTTCTTGCTTCAAGTTCTATTGCTTCATCCTGGTATAGCGATTTTTCCTCAGCAAGAAGCTTTATATTTTCCTGCCTTTTACTGATGAGCTTTTCTTCAAGTTCAGTTATCTTTTCCCGGCTTCTTAAAATATTTGATATCTGGCTCAAGGAAGCAAGTGCGGATATAATGATAAAGACAAGGAAGACCCCTATAAAAATATTAAATTTGGCCTTTCTTGAAAGGCCTCCGATTTCTTTTACTTTTCCAGGCATAGCGGACCAACGGTTTTATTATTTTTTACCTGTATCTATTATAGTTCTTTTTTTGCAAGTTCCCAAATTTTATCTTTTTCTTCAGGAGAAAGTGATTTAAAATCAATGCCGTGTTTTCCAGAATATTCCTGCATGAAATCAAACCTTTTTATAAATTTCCTGCATGTGTTTTTCAGGGCCTGTTCCGAATCAATATCAAGGTGCCTGCAGAAATTTACAATAGTAAAAAGCAGATCCCCGATCTCAGCTTCAAATTCGGGTAAAGCATTTTTTATACCTTTACCGCTGCTTTTTGACAGACTGTAATTTTTATAAGCCGCATCAAGTTCAAAACTTTCTTCATGGATCTTTTCAATAACAGCATCCGGATCATCCCAGTCAAAATCAAAACGGGAAGCACGGGTCTGGATCTCATAAGCAAGATGAAGCGCGGGTAAAATTGCCGGGATATTTTCAAAAACAGAGTTTGCCCCGCCGGGTTTTTTCTTCCTTTCCTGTTTTTTTATATCTTCCCAATTTGAAAGTATTTCCCTGGAACCTGACACTGAAACTGTTCCGAAAACATGCGGGTGCCGCCTGATGAGCTTATGTATTATTGACTTTAAGACTTCATTTATATCGAAATTACCGGCTTCGTATGCCATCCTGCTGTGAAAAACAACCTGCAGCAGTATGTCACCCATTTCCTCTTTAAGCCCCTCAAAATTTTCATCTTCGATTGCCTGAGCCGCTTCATAAGCCTCTTCAAGAAGGTTTCTCTTAATTGAACTGTGTGTCTGGTCCCTATCCCAGATGCACCCGTTTTCAGACCTCAGCCTGGCCATTATTTTCACAAGAATTGTAAAAAGAACTCCAGTGTCATTGGTGCCTTCAATATCGATGTCCTGTAACAAAGTGTCCTTTTCCAAATTTTTCACCGGGTTATGTTTTAAGATTTTTTAATCCGCATCCGTTGTATCTGCAGTTGTTTCTGCTCCGGTTTCGGCACCTGTTTCTGAACCGGTTTCTGTTGTTGCCGTAGTATCCGGTGCAGTCTCCTGCGCATCAATGTCCAGAAGCTGGCCCTTCAGATCGGTGGTATATACAATTTCAGTTTTTTTGATAAGCCCATAAACAAAATCTTCCCAGATTTGTGTTTGTTTGGCGGTTAAAAGATACGTGTTTATTGATTCTTTTACTTCTTCAAATGTCTTTATGTATGAATCCTGCCTGTCTGTCACTTTTAAAATGTGGTAGCCGTATGTTGTTTCTATTATCTGGCTCACCTCTCCGACATCAAGCAAAAAGGCCGTTTCCTCAAACTCCGGAATGGTCTGGCCCCTGCTGATAAAACCCACATCTCCACCGTTTGAGGCACTGCTGTCCTCTGAATATGCGGTTGCGAGTCGTTCAAAATCCTCCCCGTTTTTCAATTTATTTTCCACTTCAGTGATTCTGTCCAGAGCTTCTTTTTTTATCTCATCTGTTAATTCCTGACCCTCAGGAACATTGAATTTTAAAAGTATATGGCTCACTTTCACCTGCTCAGGTACAGTAAACATCGTTTCCTTGTTTTCATTATAATAGGTACTCACCTCTTCATCGGAAACGCTGGCCCCTGCTGTCACTTTTACATTGATTTTGTCACTGAGGATACGATCCTTTATCTGCTGTTTCAGAAAGTTTACAGAAACTTTAGTGTCCTTTAAAGCCTTTTCAAATTCTTCCTCACTGGGATAATTTTCCTTAAGTACGTTGAATTCGTCATTTATTTCTTTTTCTGTAACCGAAAAATCATTCTCAGCACCGTATTTCTGAATGATTTTTAAAACTATAAGCGAGTCAATCATGTTTGTCTTAAAAGCATCATACCGGGGGTCATCCTCAGCAGGAACGGTGCTGCTGCCCTGATTTTTTAAAAAATCAATATATAAAGAAACTTCTTTTTCTGTGATCCTGGTACCGTCAACTTTTGCAAGTGCCGTTGTCCAGTCAAGCCCTATTCCAAAATAACCGAACAAAATCCACATGCCGAGACCGATTATAACTGCCACTGCACCTGTAATTATAAAGGCTTTTCCTTTGGTCGTCATTCTTGATTTGCGGTTTTCATCAAGTATCCCTTTTTTACGCTGTCTCTCTCTTTCCCTTTCCTGCCTTTTTAAAACTTTTTTGCTTGTCTTTTTCTTCTCTTCGAAAACATCAGCCGCCTGCGGGGTTTCTTCCTCATCCCATTTGAGCAATTTTTTGTAATCCTTATTTTCTTCCAATTCTTTCCTTTCGTTCCTGACAGGAAGCACATTCCGGTACAGAAATCTTATCAATTAAATAATTTATTAAAGGCAAATCTTTGCTTTTTTACAAATTTTAATTTTTTTTGACAATTAGTCAAATAAAATATGGCAAAAGAGATAAATAAAATGATCTACCATATAAGATGATCTTATTTTATTGCGCATATATCGCGTAAAACGCTTATTATCTGCCCTGTATTTAAATCTTTTTCGGCGCAGAGAATGGTGAACTCCCTGATCTTCCGGTTATAATGTATATTTTTATATTTTAACTGCAGTTTTATAATTTTTTCATTTTCAATATCGGGCTTTTTAAAAACTATTCCTTTTGAACCTGAAAAGTACACCTTCTCTATCAAAGCTTCCTTTGCAAGATATTTTATTTCACCAATGTCCACGATATTTTTTACTGTTTCAGGCAGCCTGCCATGTTTTTTTTCAAGGTCTGCTCTTATTTTTTCCGCTTCTTCAGAATTCCTGATTCCTCCTATCAATCTGTAAAGCATCACCCTTTGGGCTTCACTCCTGATGTAATTCCTTGGTATATAAGCGCTTAATGGCAGCTCGATCTGTATATTGACATCCTCTTCAATTTCGATGCCTTTCAGCCTTTCAACTTCTTCTTTGACAATCTGGCAGTAAAGGTCAAATCCGATGCTGTTTATGCTGCCATGCTGGCGGGCACCGAGAAGCTCCCCGGCACCCCTTATTTCCAGGTCCCTTAAAGCTATCTTATAACCGGAACCAAGGTCAGTGTATTCCGCCAGGGTTCTCAGCCGCTGAAATGACTGAACATTCAGCATTCTTTTTCCCGGATAAAAAAAGTACGAATATGCATGTTCATGGGACCGGCCAACCCTGCCCCTTAACTGATACAACTGGGAAAGGCCGAACTTGTGGGAATCATCAACAATCAAGGTATTGGCATTTGCAATATCCATACCTGACTCGATTATTGATGTAGTGAGCAGCACATTGTATTTCCTGTTTATAAAATCCTCCATCACTTTTTCAATTTCCTTTGCTTCCATCCTCCCGTGAGCCAATGCAATTTCCGCCCGGGGTACAAGGACCTGCAGCCTGTATCTTACTTCATCAATATCATGAATCCTGTTGTGCACATAAAAAACCTGGCCGCCTCTTGCCATTTCTCTTTCGATTGCCATCCTGATTAACAGATCGTTTTTTTCACCCACAAAAGTTTCAACCGGAAACCGGCCCGCCGGATGTGTTTCGATAAGGAAAATATCCCTAACGCCTGATAGGGACATATACAGGGTCCTTGGTATCGGCGTTGCGCTGAGCGTTATGACATCGACACTTTTTTTGAACAGTTTTAATTTTTCCTTAGCATTTACGCCAAAGCGCTGCTCCTCATCAATTATCACAAGACCGAGATCACGGGGTTTTATGTCCTCGGATAATATCCTGTGTGTACCAATAAGCATATCTGTTCTGGCGTTTTTAAAATCTTCAATTATTTTTTTCTGCTCAACCGGTTTTTTGAACCGGCTTATCACCTCCACAGTAACCGGAAAATTTTTAAACCTGTCGCTGAATGTTTTAAAATGCTGGTCCGCAAGGATTGTTGTCGGTACAAGCATCAGCACCTGCTTTGAGTTTTCCATAGCTTTAAAGGCAGCCCTTACAGCCACTTCTGTTTTTCCGAAACCAACATCTCCGCATAGAAGCAGATCCATGGGTTTGGGCTTTTCCATAAGTGCCTTTACATAGTCTATTGCTTCCTTCTGGTCCCGGGTTTCCTGAAACGGAAAGAGGTCCTCCATCTCCTGCTGCCAGACACCGTCAGGTCCGAAAGCATGCCCCTCAATAATATTTCTTTCTGCATAAAGCATGGACAAATCGACCGCAAGGTATTTTACCGATGTTCTTACCTTTTTCTTCAGATTTTCCCATTGCCGGGAATTCAAAGTTGATATCTGGGGTATTTTATCACCTATATACCTGTGGATACGTTCGGACTGCCAGACGGGTACGTAGAGCTTATCATTGTTTGCATACTCTATTAAAAAAAATTCCTTTTTATTGCCCAGTATCTGCTCTGAAACAATATCAAGAAATTTCCCGATACCATGTGTCCTGTGAACCACAAAATCCCCGGGATTGAATTCCTGTGCCTTGAAAACATAAGAATCCGCATCTGGCGCTGATTCAGTATCAGTTTCCTGGTAAATGTCCAGTTCCCCGTATAAAGAGAAATCTTCACTTTCAAATCCTGTCAGAAGATCTCTGTCAAGAAGTCTGACAACAGATGGTTCTGAAGCTTCATTAGGAGTACTGTCCATCCAGGAAAAAGAAATCCCTGCATCGGTAAGGAATCTTAAAATTCTTTCAAGCCTTTCCCTGTTCCCTGAAGAAATTGCGATATTTTTTTTGCTGCCGATATCTTTTTTGAGATTTTGAATAAAAATATCCGCATTTCCCATGCTTTTTTTCTGTTTCTTCAAACTGTTGAATTTAAAACCGGTGTAATTTTCTGAGTCAACCGAAGTCGAGTGGATATTCAGAAAATCAATATGTTTTTCTTTTTTAATGAAGTCAAGATAATTTCCGCAAATCAGCCTGGAATGGTAATTCTGTGCTTCAATTAACCCGCTGCTTTCCATTGAAATTGATTTTAAGATTATCCCGATATCGCTTTCCAGCTTTAAGTTTATCTCGAGAGGGTCACAGGCAACAGGTAAAAACCTTTTCGTGTTTTCTGCAATGAATTCGACTACGCTGGTTTTTTTTAAAGCCGCAGTACCGGTATCGGAATCGGTACATGGGAAGATTTCCATACTGTCTATTCTTTCAAGCAGTGAGTTATCATCTAAATTATATGTAAATATACCTTCAAGCTTTTCCCCGGAAAAATCGGCCCTAACAGGATTTGCGGAAGCGATGTTAAAAATATCAAGTACATCCCCCCTGAAACTGAATTCGCCTTTATCATAGACCTTTGTCACCCTGGCATAACCGGATTCTGAAAGCCCTGATATTATTTCTTCCCTTTTATAATTGTTTCCGGTTTTAAGAACCAGAATTCTTTTTTCAAGCCTTTCTCTGTCAGGGATTAAATCTATAATCGAGCTGGCTGAAGCAATAATAATGAAGGGCTCTTTGCAGCCACTGCTATAATCCGAAATCTGCTTTAATATTTCAAACCTCCCGGATAAAATATCTCCGGGTGTTTTAGAATCCTTCAGCATAGAAACAATTCCGGTTATTCCCATGCCAGGATAAAGCAGAACACGGGTATCTTCGAGAAGAAGCTTAAGCTCCCTAAGAAGTTCCCCGGCTCTGTCAGCCGTTGCCGTGAGAACCAGGACAGGTATTTTAAGCTTACTGAGCAGAGCAGAAACAGTAAAGGGCCATATGTCTTCATCGCACACCAGATTTCCTGCTTTTTTTTCAAATGACCTGAAAAAACTGTCAAATGACCTGCTTTCGATGAATTTTTCTATAAAGGGATTATGCATAATAAAAAGGTTTAAATTTCTTTAAAAACTTTGGACACTGTAAAATTACTTGAAGCTGCTGTCAGGGTTTTGCCTGTTATATAAATTCATTGCATTTTCCACTCCCCCGGAAATATAATCCTTTAGGGCATTCAGGGATTTTTCAACAAGGTATGGAAGTTCTTTTTCTTCAGCTCTATTAAAATTCTTAAGTACAAAATCAGCGGGATCCTCTCCGGCCGGCGGTCTTCCTATCCCAAATCTTAACCTGTCAAAACCGGTATCGCCAAGAGTATTTATTATGGATTCCAGACCATTGTGCCCGCCGCTTGATCCCCCTCTTTTAAATTTTATCGTGCCGAATTCCACATCCAGATCATCATGCAAAACAAGCAGCCCGGTTATTTTATCTCTGTAATATTTAAAAAATTTAGCAACTGACCTCCCGCTGTTGTTCATGAATGTCAGGGGTTTTAAAATAATTATATCAGTATCCAGATAGGTGATTCTGCAGTGTTCCGACTGGAACTTTTGCCTGAAATCAGGTGCCCCTGCCTGAAATGCAAACCTGTCTGCGATAATATAGCCAATATTATGGCGGTTGGAATAATAATGCCTGCCGGGATTACCCAGCCCGATAATAAGTATCATAAAATAGTATCAAACTGTCATGTAAATAAATTGAAACACCGGAAAGGTTTACTCTTCCTTTGTCTGTGAAGCCTGTTCCTTACCCTTTGTTATTACCTCAGGTTCGGTTTCTGCTTCTTCTATAGCCTCCGGCTGTTCAACAACGGCATGGGTAGGATGAATGATCGAAACTATGACTTCTTCAGGATTATTCAGTATCTTAATATTTTCACCAATTTTTATATCTGAAACCTTGACATTGTTACCCATATGAAGCTCTTTTATATCATACACTATGCTTTCAGGTATATCTGCAGGAAGACACACAACATGAATTTCCCTCAGCCCGTGCTGTACAACCCCGCCTTCTTCTTTTACACCTGCAGATTCCTCTTCACTGGTTATATGTACAGGGACCGCAGCCTCGACTTCCTTCTTCATCTGGATCCTGATAAAGTCAATGTGCACAATTTCAGTGCTTATGGGATCCTTCTGGATTTCCTTGATTAAAGTTGTTTCCTTTTTTTCCTTGCCGTCATATTTGAATTGCAGATCAAGTATAAGGTTGGAAAGACTTCTGCCTTTGATAAGATCCTTAAACTCCCTTGTATTAAGCTTGATTTCGACCGGCTGCTGATTCTGCCCGTAAACCACTGCAGGGATAAAACCGGAATATCTCATCCTTCTGGAAGCATTTTTCTTTTTTTCTTCTTCTCTTCTTACGTCCGCCTTGATAACAACGCTGCTCATTAATATTCACCTCAAAAAATCTTCATGACCAATTTTTTTATTATTAGTTTCTGCGGTCCGCTGAATTATACAAGATTTTCACCTTTAAATAACTCGCTGACAGAGTTGCAATGATAAATCTTTTTTATTGTTTTTGCAAGAATAGCCGCAATCGAAACCACCTTTATTTTGTTGTCATTATAATGTTTGTTGATGGGAAGGGTATCGGCTACAACAACTTCCTCCACATTTGAGCATTCGAGCTTTTCAATTGCATTTCCGGAAAATATCGGGTGTGTCGCGCCAATATACACTTTTTCCGCTTTGAATTTAAGGAGCATATCCACTGCTTCACATATGGTTCCGCCTGTATCTATCATATCGTCAAAAATTATGGCCACTTTTCCTTCGACGTCTCCAACAAGGTGATCGATTTTTGCCATATTGGGACCGGGACGAACCTTATCCAGGATTGCCAGAGGAAAATGAAGCTGATTTGCAAAAATGGAGGCTCTCTTTACACCCCCCACATCCGGACTGACGACAACGCCGTCTTTTATATGTTTTGTTTTGAAATAATTGGCTATTATCGGAATGGCAGTAATATGATCCACCGGCGCATCAAAAAAACCCTGAATGGTTGCGGTATGAAGATCAGTGGCAATCATTCTGTCCATTCCTGCAACTGTCAAAAGGTCGGCAACGAGCTTTGCGGTTATTGGCTCCCTGCCCTCGGATTTCTTGTCCTGCCTGGCATACGGAAAATGAGGGATAACGCAGTTTATCATACTTGCCGATGCCCGCTTCAATGCATCGATCATGATGAGAAGCTCCATCAGGTTATCGTTTACAGGGTCTCCGCAGGATTGAACCACAAAAATATCGGCGCCCCTGACACTCTCCTCAAATTTTATATAAATTTCCCCGTTTTTAAATTTGGTTCTGGTAACTTTGCCAAGGGGTACCCCCAGATGTTCTGCGATTTTTTCTGATAATTCCGGATTTGCAGAACCGCTGAAAATAAGCATTCTCTTGTTACTTGGATAATCCCTCATTTATCTGCTATCCTCTCTTTCCTTTTTTTCCCTGAATTTTTTTGCCCATTCTTTAATGTTTACCTGTTTTGTACGTTCGATTGCAAGTGAGTCAGGCGGCACGTCTTCACTGATAACGGAACCGGCCGCAGTAATGGAACCCTTACCGACCCTTACCGGTGCCACAAGCATTGTATCCGAGCCTATAAAAACGCCGTCTTCAATTACCGTTTTGTTTTTATGAAAACCATCGTAATTGCAGGTAACAGTTGCCGCACCTACATTTACATCCTTTCCTATTTCAGCGTCACCTATATAGCTTAAATGCGGCACCTTCGCACCATCGGCAATTACTGATTTTTTTATCTCACAGCAGGCGCCAATTTTAACATTATCGCCGGTTACAGTACCGGGTCTTATGAAGCTGGTCGGCCCTATGCTGTTAAATCGTCCAATTTTGCTTTCCTGGATAACTGAATTGCTTACTTTCGTGCCCTCCCCTATGACGCTGTCTTTTATCCGGGCAAAAGGGCCGATAACGCAATTTGAACCTACTGACGTTTTTCCGATCAGGAAGCTGAATGGTTCAATTACCGTGTCATTTCCGATTGTTGTTTCAGGATCAATATAAATTGTGGCAGAATCCCGTAGAGTAACGCCCGAGAGCATTAAAGATTCATTTATCCGTGACTGCATGACCTTTTCAAGGTTCTGCAACTGCACCCTGTCATTTACTCCCTCGGCTTCCAGGGGATTCTTAACCGTATACACTCCAAGCCTCAAAGATTTATTTGAAGAAATTTCCTTAATAATATCTGTCAGGTAAAACTCATTCTGCGCATTTTCAGATTTTATCCCGCCCGTCAGATCAAAAAGCAGATCCGAGTCCATACAATATATGGACGTGTTTATTTCTTTTATATTCCTCTGGGTATCGCTTGCATCTGCTTCCTCGACAATTCCTGTTACGTTTCCCCCTCCATCCTTCACTATGCGGCCATATCCGGTTGGATTTCCGGAAATTGCCGATACAAGAACTGCATTAAACCCGCCGCTTTTTTTAAAATCCAGCAATTCCTTCAGGGTCCGCCATGAAATGAGCGGCACGTCTCCCGGAAGTATAAGTGTTGTCTCAGCAATCTCTTTTAAATGCTTTTTAACAGACAGCACAGCATGGGCCGTACCAAGCTGATTTTCCTGAAAAACAGGAACACAGTCTGCAAAATTTTCGCCAAGGTATGCCTCGACTTTTTCTCTTCCGGAACCCGTGACGACAAAAACTTTTTCGGGATTCAATTTAAAAACCGATGTCAGTATGTAATATAAAACCGGTTTGTGGCATATTTCATGCAGGACCTTCGGGGTATCTGATTTCATTCTTTTTCCTTTGCCTGCAGCCAGGACTATGACGCTGAAATTTTTATCATGGCTAGTCAACAAACTTACCGCCTGTAATTTCACTGGAAATCAGATTAAAGTTTTCACCAAAATATGCCGTAAGGAAAATGAGGTTGTTGCATTTATTGCCAAGGATCTCTTTTCTTACAAAAAAAGATGCATTGCATGGATTTTCTTCGTCTTCATAGATTCTTGAAATATCACTTGTTCTTCTTAACTTTACGTTTATTTCCTCGCCGCACCTGTCGCACATGATTTTAAATGTTATGAAGTTTCCGCTGCCGGAAGGAGCAGGGGAAGCGAAGAAGTTTTTCAGACTGTCCAAAAATCCCATTTTAAAAAACTTGCTCTTTTTAAAATTAATTATATTCTTATTATTGGCCTGACAAGATATATTTTAACAAATTTGGCCGTACAGATAAACATTAAAAATGGCATATTCTAAGAACATTTTTTAGAAGCAGGATATTTTGGCAAAAAATAAAAAACCGGTAAATAAAAACAGACTGTTCCAGGTTCTATTTTTACTGTTTTATAAGGTAAAAACCTCGATTTCAGAAAAATACAGGCATCCTTTAATATGCAGCTTTAAGATAACTAAAAACTGCAACCTGAGGTGCACCCACTGCCCCTTCTGGAGGCAGCCGGCTGTACCTGTTCCCGGAAATGAAACGCCTGAAAATCTCAGGATTGGCACTCTGCCTGAAAATACCTGCCGGCCCGCCGGTAACAGCTTTGAGCAGCATAATACCATACCGGCTGACCGGCTTCCGGCTGTATATGAAAATTTAAGCTTTGCCCGGATAAGAGCCCTTCTGGAAAAACTCAAAAATGACGGTGTGAAGATTATTATTTTTGAGGGCGGAGAGCCCCTGCTCTGGATGGACGGGTCCCGGAAAAAAGGAATTTCTGATGTAATTGAATATGCAAAAAGGCTTTTTTTCATTACCGGAATCACGACCAACGGTACTTTAAATTTAAACAGAATAAATCCGGATATTTTTTTTGTAAGCATTGACGGCCTGGAAAAAACCCACAACAGATTAAGGGGCCGTAGCTTTGGGAAGATTATTGAAAATATAACTTCTGCCAGGAATAAAAAAATAATTGCCAATATCTGCATATCAAAAGAAAATAAAGATGAGATACCTGATCTTGTAAAATTCCTGAACAATAAAGTATTCGGGACAACGGTACAGTTTTTTTACCCCTATGAAGGTCTTCCTGATCTGGCCTTATCCGCTGAAGAAAAAACCGGAGTGATAAACCGGCTTCTTGAGCTTAAAAGACAGGGGTATAAAATACTTAATTCAGCTTCTTCCCTGGTTAAAATGAAGAACAACTCATGGAAATGCCATGATTTTCTTGTTGCGAATGTTGAAAGTGACGGAAGCTTTTCATGCGGCTGCTATCTGAAAAACAAAATAAAAGAAATATCATGCTCTGACTGCGGTTTTGCAGTGCACTGTGAAATATCGCTTGCATACATGTTAAACTGGCAGTCGATCAATGCGGCTAAAAATATTTTCTGGTAAAGGAAAATAATGAAATAAATATAAATAATTGTATTTTCCTTAAAAGACTATATTATTTAATAAATATTTTTTTAAAACTGGTTTGAGATGAGTTTTACCACATAAAAATGGCACTGAAGAATTTTTTGGATCTGGTATCCGGATTTTTTAAAAAACTTGGAAAAATCTGCAGCAGATATTCTGATTCCATTCTGGAATATTCCCGGCCTTTCAACAGAACGGCTTCGGGAAACTTAAACGGATTTGACAAAAGAAAGCTGTATTTCAGGCTTTCTGAAATTATCACATTTCTTATAATATACGCTATGCTCTTTTACTGCTTTCCT
>Ga0233425_10008223_pt1 | contig 14036 bp, 11 predicted proteins | sample Watercolumn_Towu_2_FD_181712 | JGI IMG/M metagenome (GOLD analysis project Ga0233425, IMG submission 181712) | Freshwater microbial communities from Lake Towuti, South Sulawesi, Indonesia - Watercolumn_Towuti2014_140_MG | ecosystem: Environmental > Aquatic > Freshwater > Lake | place...
TCTTTGAAAAGGTGTTCCTAAATTCTAACCAAACATATTTGAAATTTAGGAATCCGGGGGTCTTGTTTTTGGAGTTGTCCACCATTACTCCGGAACTTTTTTGCCGGGCCAAACCGGGAACCACTCCGAAGGAGTGGGACTGAGCATGGCCTTTTATGCGAAGAATATTCAGCTTTGCTTCAAAAGCAGGCCTACACCCAGGCTGGAAACTGGCTCAGGTGAATGCCCTGCTCAGAATCAACTTGGCGATTGAGGCCGGATTACCCTGCTTGGTCACCTTTGGACAACTTCAAAAACAAGACCCCCGGATTCCGGGTATAAAGTTAGAGATAAATTTTCAGATTCTATAATGTAAGAATCTAAAGAAATATCATGAATCCCTCACTGTTTAAAAAATGGCTTCCTTGGGTTATGACCGGGGTCCTGAGTATCCTCTTGGCGGTCCTGTTGATTGGATATATGACCGAAGGGATCTGGGAACCGCAGTTTCTTCCCTCCCAGGCCGTCGTCGGGGAAATTCCCCCGTCCTTGACCGTTCAGGGGATCATCTTTTATACCAACAAGGCCAGATTAGAGATCGGGGGACTTCCTCCTCTCAGGGAAAATAGTCTGCTGAATCGGATAGCCGCCGATCGCTTGAGGGATATGTTTGCGCACCAGTACTTTGCCCATGAGTCGCCGACCGGAGAGTCGGTAACCGATCTGGCCCAGCGAAGAGGGTATCAGTACAAGATCCTGGCCGAAAATATCGGGTTGGGGCTCAACAGCGATGAGAAAATGGTCCAGGGCTGGCTGCAGAGCCCCAGTCATAGGGAAAACATTCTACGTCCGGAATGCACGGAGATCGGCGTGGCGGTGGGCCAGGGCTGGTTGAAAAAACGGAAGGCCTGGGTGAGCGTTCAGGTCTTTGGCCTGCCGGCCTTTCCCCTGGAAGGCAAGACGACTCCCGGATCAGGAGCGGTCCTCGTCAACCCATCCAAAACGTGCCCCCCTCCTGACCCTCAGCTATTGGATTCCATAAAGGAAACGAAAAACCGGCTTTCCGAATTGGATGAGGTTGAAAAGAAATTACGCCAGGAACTGGAGGAAAGCAATCCCCATTCGGCGGGTAATGGGGCGGATCGCAATAAAGAAAAGGAAAGTGTTAATATCTACAATAAGAAGGTGGTTCGGTACAATGCACTGGTCCGCGACCTCCAATCAAAAATGGAGCAGTACAGCCAACTGGTGACCCGGTACAACAACCAGGTGACCAATTATAATGCCTGTATAAAACGGGAAGTTCCCTGAGCCGCATTTGGGCCTAAGGGGTTGAAGAAGGTATTCTCTTTCATTGGTTTGTTGCGGTTTCCCTCGAATCCTTGAAGCCCCGGATCATCGCCAACTCTTTTGGAGATGGTCTTAATTGTTAAACCACTATGACCCGGTCGGGGTCCGGGAGGTGGAGCACAAAGTCTTTTACTTCCTCAAACTCCGAATCCTGAAGATCGACTCCCTTTTCCACGCGGACGAAATTCTGCCCTCCCGGTTTCTCGGTAGGAAAGGTTAATCCGAAATCGACAGTGGTCTCTCCAACCCGGATATAGGTCAGGGTCTCCAGGTTGATGATATAATTTTTAATCCGGATGAATTCAGCCATACTAACCTCCTTTGTCATTCATCAATTCGAACAAACCGTAAAAGTAATGGCATGACCAGCAAAATAATCCCGGTTCCGATAATCATGCCGCCAACAACAACAATGGCCAGAGGTTTCTGAATCTGACTCCCTACGCCATGAGCTATGGATGCGGGCAATAGTCCCAAAGATGCGGTGAGACCAACCATCAAAATGGATCTAAATTTTTCCCTGACGGTTTCGATTACGGCTAACTGGCGATTCTTCTTTTCCTTATATATTTCTGAATAGTGGCTGATTAAGATACACGTTTTAAAGGTGGCAATACCGATAATCGAAATAAATCCCACAATAGCCGATATACTGAGAGACTGTCCCGTCACCAAGAGGCTGACGACCCCCCCGAATACGGCACAAAGGGGAGCAACGATAGTCAGAAGGACATTTCGCATGTTACCGTGAAAAAGATAAAGCATTATGACAATAAGAAATATAGCCAGGGGAATGGAAAAGTAGAACCGGCTGAATGCTTCTTTCATCTCATTAAAGATGCCACTCCAGGTTATAAAATACCCTTCCGGCAGCCTTACTTTCAAAGTTTCTTTTTGAGCCTTTACCACAGTCCCTCCCAAATCCTTGGAGGACACCCCGAATTTTATCGGTATGAATCGTCGATGATCTTCTCGAAAAATGGTCGAAGCTCCTGTTTCAAACCGTATATTGGCTACTCTGGAAAGCGGCACAACGCCTCCCCCGGGAAGGACAATAGGAATGTGAGCGATTTTTTCAGGTTCATTTTTATAATCGAAAGGGAAGCTGACTTGCAGGGGAAAATTTTTGTCACCCTCCACCACTTGGCTGGCGACTTTCCCTCCTAAGGCGGCGGAAATCATGTCCAAAATTTCCTGGACATTCAATCCGACAGCGGCGGCATTTTTCCTATTCACTTCGATCAACAAATTCGGTTGTCCCAATTCCTTATAAATACTGGCATCTTTTATCCCGGGCACTTTTGCAATCTTTTCCTTGATCTCCTTGGCAATCCGGTCAAGTTCGAAGAGGTCGTCTCCAAAGATTTTTATGGCATTTTCACCGCCTTTTATCCCTGAACTTTCTTCGTCAAGGTTATCCTGCATATATTGTGATAAGCTGATCGTAGCATTAGGGAATAATCTTCTCAACTTTATCCCCACCTCTTCTTCCAGTTGTTCTTTCGTGATCGATCTTTTCCAAGTATGGTAGGGGAAAAGATTCATATAATATTCACTATTGAATGGTCCGGTGGCCTCCGTACCATCTTCCGGTCTTCCAACCCTGACGGCCACCGATTTGGCCTCCTTAAACTCCATCAGAATATCCCGAACCTTTTTAGCATTGTCGTGGGTTTTATTGAGGGAGATAGAATAGGGAAAGGTAATCCTGATGTAGATATTACCCTCATCCATTTTGGGGAGGAATTGGGTTCCGATGACCATAAAGCCGACGATGAAACCGCTGAGGACCAGACCGGAAACCATCAAGAGGACCAGACGGGACCTCGACAACATAAATTGGATGAGGGTTGAATAATAATCGGTTAACCGTCGCACAAAAGCAAATCCCTTTCCCTCCCTCCCCCCCAGAAAAGTATGTATTGAGGCAATCAGATAAGTAAATGTAAGAACGAGCGTAAAGATCAGGGCATAGGAGTATGTCTTGGCCATGGGAGAGAAAATCTGCTTCTCCGCCCCCTTCATGGTGAAGATAGGAATAAAGGCTACGACGATAATACATACCAAAAGAATGATAGATGGTCCAACCTCTCTGGTCGCCCGGACCAGAGACCTTTCCTGTATGGCGATTGCTTGAGGGCTGCTCCCCGAAGTGGACTTCCGGGCAACCCGGATATAATTCTCAGTCAGGACTAAAGCGATATCGGCAATAATCCCGAAATCGATGGCACCGATGGACAGCAAATTTGCAGAGTCCCCTTTAAGGGCCATCACCGCCAGAGTGATGGCCAAGGAAATGGGAATGACCAGGGCGGTAAGTACGGCCGCCCGTATATTTCCCAGAAAAAGAAACAAGGTAATGGCTACTAGGGCTATACCCAGGGAGGCCGATTCGACCACCTTCTTAATAACGGTTTTAATCAGTTCCCAGCGTTCGTAATAAGGAACGATATGGATTCCTTTGGGTAAGATTTTTTCATTTAATTCGCGAACCTTCTCATTAATGGCCTTGATCGAAGGGATGCTCTTTTCTCCTCTGCGGAGGATGACATTGCCCATGACGGCATCATCATTTCTGCCGAAGATGATAATTCCCGTCCTGGGAATATTGCCCAGGCTGACTTGGGCAATATTTTTGATAAGCACCGCCTTTCCATTCTTATAGGTAACTACATTATTCTCGATATCCTCAAGGCCTTTAATTAATCCGAGTCCCCTGACCATGTAATACTGGTCCCCCAGTTCAATCGTTCTCCCTCCCACGTTGGCATTTGATTTCGACAGGGCCTCAATAACCTGGGACAGGGTTATTTTATACTTTATCAAATCCTCGGGAATGACTTTAACCATATAAGCCTTGATAAAACCACCGTAACTGGCAACGTCTTCCACCCCCTGGGCGGTTTTGATGTAACGTCCGATTGTCCAGTCCTGCAGCGTTCTCAGTTCCATTAAATTATTGGATCCGGAAACAATGAACTGCATGACCTCTCCCATGTCACCAGCAATAATGTTGGCCTGAACCCCATCGGGCAAAGAGATCCCGGCCAATCGGTTGATGACTTCCTGCTTGGCCTCTCGATAAGAGACATCGAAGGTAAATTTACACTTTATATCCGCCAGCCCATAAATGGAAACGGAATTCAAACGCACCAGGCTCCGCATGCCCGCCAGGCCTACTTCCAGGGGAATAGTAATCCGCCGTTCAACTTCTTCGGCGGACTTTCCCTCATAAATTGCGACAATCTCAATACTTGGGGCGGAGGGATCGGGGAAGGCTTCAACATTGAGGTCTTTGACTATGAAGAGGGACAATGAAAAAATGGTCAGGACAAGGACCAAAAGGATGATACTGTGAGTGGTGACAAAAACCGTAAGTTTTCTCATGTTTTTTCCAATTCGATCGCGGAAAGAACGATCTCTTCACCCACAGCAACACCTTCAACCGCCATCAATTTCCCCGGTACTTCCTTGACCGGCTTTATTTCTTTCTGTACGGAATGGCCGTTGGAACCGAGACAATAGACAAAAAATTTTCCATCTTTATAGATCATCGCTGTTTGAGGAATGAGAGGAAGTGTTTTTTTCTCCCCTTCAATCCTTAAATGCAAAAACATATTTTGTTTGAATAGAACGGTCTGATTTAATATTCGGATGAAAGTTTTTACGGTTTTCGACTCTAAATCAGACACATCACTAATATAAGTGACCACACCTTCAAAAGACTGTCCTGGAAAGCCATCGACTGAAAAAATGACCCGACTCCCTTTTTTTACTTTGGGAAGATCCGTGTCGTACAGATTGGCAACAACCATTATTTTTTTAGGGTCGGCCAAGGTCAACAACGGAGTGGTCATATCCACTCTGTCTCCCACATGGGCCTGGATATCGGCCACATAGCCGTTCAATGGGGCTTTTATCAGAACCGTATCCCCTCGATTCTGTTTCTGAGGAATCGAATCTTTATCGATGGTAAAGCCATAGATGGTCAGCTTATCCTTTAACCCTTCAAGCTGAGCACTCAGCTGCTTGACACTTGATTCGCTGTTCAATAAATCATTCCTGGTGATTGCGCCGAATTGAAACAATTCTTTATTGAGGTGATAAATCCGTTCAGCCTGTTTTAATTGCGTCAGGACAGATAAATAACTGGAGTAGATATCCGTTACCTCCGGACTGGCAATGGCGACCAAGGGGTCAGTCTTTTTGACCCTCTCTCCAAAATTTACAAAAATCTTGGTTACCGTTCCGGCCAGATGGCTCAAAATTTTTGATGACCCTTCAATATCCGGCTGCACACTTCCCGTGGCCTCAATATAGGTGCGGATCTCGGTAGAGGTTACTTTGATGGTTTTATGTGCTCGTTTGATTTCCGGCTTGGGGGCAGAACCATTCCCTTCACAACCGTAGAGAGTCAGGAAAAAAACCAAACTAATCAGTTTGGTTATTAATTTTAAGATCATTTTAATTCTCCTGAATAAATCTTTAATAAGGCCTTATTGAGCACCGTCTGAATGAGAGTTTGATTATATTTCGTCATGAAATCTTTATAGGTTTTATTGGTATCGAGAAGCTCCAGCACGGTGATCCCCCCTAAAGAGAAGGCCTTTTCACTATTGGCCAATAGGGTATGCATATCCTCCCGGCGGTTTTTATAGTTCCGGAACATGGCCTGAGAGGACCGGTAATTATTAATGCCCTGTCTGATCTCCGTGCCGATCTGTTTTTTCGTTTTTTCTATCAGGGTCTTCAACTGGTTTACTTCCGCCGTCCGTTTTATCAGCTCCCCCTGGCCGCGGGAAAAGAGGGGGATGTTAAGACTGACCCCGGCCCCCAGCCCCGGATCGCCTTTCACACCGAACCTTTCATATTCCCCGCCCAAGGTAATATCCGGTATCCTTTGCGCTCTGGCCAGTTTCTGATTAAATTCGGCGGATTTTATCTGCCGCTGTAAAGCAAGGAAATCATAACGGTTGACATAAGCCGTTTCCAAAAGGGTCTTTTCGGTTATCTCGGGGAATTCCTCCTTGGCCAACTCTTTTAAGGGTTTAAAACTCCCCTGGCCGCCCAAAAGGAGATTAAAGGTTTCCAGATCATTCCGGTTCTGGTTTTTGAGCTGGAGAAGATTGTTTTCCAGTTCTATCCTGGCGAGACGATGCTTCGTGTATTCCAGAAAAGAAAGAAACCCGCTTTCGTGCCGTTTGGTGCTGACTTCATGAAGACGGTTATACCGTTTTAGTTCCTCGGTGGCGAATTCAATATTCAATTCATTTAAGAGCAGATTGAAATAGTTCGTGTAAAAACCGATCAACAGATTCCGGATGGCCTCCTGGTGGCTGAGTTTAGCCGCTTCCCAGGTCTCCGTGGCCGATTGAATCCGAAAGCCTCTCTTCCCGCCCAGCTCGATCAATTGATCCAGACGGAAGGTCATCTGGGTATTATCTCCGGCGTTCAGTCCGGTGTTCATGCCCGTATAGTTGAGTGAAAAAGTGGGATTGGGAAGAAGCTTGGCCCCTACAAAATCGCCTTCGGCCTTATCCACCTCATAGCGGTGAATGATGATATCGTAATTGTTTCGGTAAAAGAGCTCCAGGGCCCGGTCCAAGGCGATCTCTTCGCCTATGGCCGGTAAAGGCCCGAGCATACCGAGAGTGATCAGAATGCCAAACAGTAAATACAAGGTCTTTGCAGTTATGAATTTCATTTTTTTATCTGTCCTTACATCATCCAGTGCGGTCTGGCCCTCAACCATTCGGTGACGGTAGGCATCAACCAATCTTCCAATCCTTTAGCTAAATAGTAGGTCGGAAAGAGGAGATTGGTTTCTCGATTGATCGTTCCTTCCAAAAGGGCCGTTCCTTCCAAGAGGGTTTGCGGATAGATCCGGATTCCGGCCGTAACCTTGAGGGCCTCGAGGGGTAAGGAATCGGCAAATTCCAGGCTTTCCCGGACGGTTTCCTTGGTTTCCCCCGGCCCTCCTAAAAGCAGAAAGCCCATTCGGCGAATACCGTAATCCCCCAGGATCTCAAAAGTCCGGCGCACCTCCTTCAGGTTGAAAAATTTATTCAGAGACCGCAAGATCCCCGGGGACCCGCTTTCAAAACCGATACTGACTTCGACACAGCCCGATTCGGCCATAGCCCTGGCCAAGGCCGGATCAATTTTTCCCGGATAGATGATCCCCCGCCATCGGGCTCTTCCTTTCACCTCTTTAATCTCCCGGCATAACTGCTTCGCATAATCCGGCGGCAGATTAAAAGTGTTGTCGGTAAAATAAAACTGTTCCACCCCGGCCTTCATCTGGGCGGCCAGATCTTCAGCCACGGCCCGGGGATCACGTCTTCTGATGGATCGTCCTTCAATGGTCTCGGTGGAGCAATAACTGCATCTCATCGGACAGCCTCTTCGGGTCTGGACGGTTACCCAATAATCCTGGATCGGTTTATTGAACCGGAACCAGGAAAAGGCCTCCGACCACGGCAGGTCTTCCAGCTTGGGGATAAAGGTCCGCTGCCCCTGAAGTCCCCGCTCCGGGAGATAAAGACCGGGAAATCCGGCCAGGTCTTCATGGCGGGACAAACGATCCAACAACAGAGGGAAGAGGGCCTCTCCCTCACCCTGAATTCCCATGTCGCCCCCCAAATAGGTTAGACCACGCTCCGGGAAAATACTGTATCCCGCTCCCCCAAGAATAATCGGGGCCTCGGAAAGGCCCCGGCATAGGGAAACGATCTCTTTAGTCTGGTCTAAAAGAAACCGGGAAGGGGTCATCTTCTGATCATCGACATTCCTGACGGAAAGGCCGACGGCTTCCGGCCGAAAATCTTCTATTATCTGGTGTACGGTTCCAGACGGATCTTCCGTCTCCATTAAATCCGTTAGAACAACGTCGTGCCCGGCCTTTTGCGTGGCAGCCGCTACACAGGCCAGGCCCAGGGGCAAGGTCCGCATGTTGATCTCTTCACGATTGGGAGAGATTAAGAGCACCCTCATGCTGATTTCTATTCCTTACACGGTTTACTGATATTTAAGAAAAAATTTATCTATCACAGGTTGCTCCAACCGGGTAGGACTCCTTTGGGGCGGTGCCCGGTTTTAGTAACTGCTAAGACATCTTTGAAGTCAAACGGTTCAACAACCAGGTCATAATTCCAATAGCCATCAGACCGACAATAATTTTTAGTTCGTATCGGGAGATATCCTTCATTATCAGATGAAGGGCTTCGCCGAAAAGAAAGCCCCCCAAAGAAACAACGACCGACCAGACAAGTGCTCCTGCGGCATTAAACAGGAAAAAACGTCTGGCGCTGATGTTGTGATTCATACCCAAGACAATGGGAGTCAGGATACGAATCCCATAGATAAAGCGGAAGCCGGTCATAATTAAATTTTGATGCCGTTCCAAAAAACCATGGATCTTCTCGGCCTGCTTCCGGGCTTTCTTGAATCGGCTTAATACCGCCGCTCCTTTGGTCCGGCCCAGGATGAAAAAAAATTGGTCGCCTAAAAAACTGCCGATAAAGGCGGTGATTATGACATAAGGCAGTTTCAATAAACCCAGGTGAGCGATAAACCCTCCGACAATCAGGATCGTCTCCCCTTCAACAAAAGTACCCAAAAGAACGGCCAGGTAACCATAAGTCCGGACCAGATATTCTAGGGTGGTCAGCGAGATCATTTTTAAGCTTATCGTACAGGTGTTTTTTAAAAAATCCTGTTTTCAAATTTTTATCGAGTCAGACCCTGGTTGATTTATTCAGTCCCTTGATTCCAAAGCCGGATCGTTATGATGACGACTTCTGGAATCATTTATTCAATTTTCTTAATTATTAGGTTAATTTTCTGGAAAGGAATATAGAATATACTAGCAGCGAAGAAGCGGGTTTTCTTGAACGATAAAGGGGCATAGAAAGTCACACATAGGGGGACCATTTAAATGGGGGCCTTGCTCGGAGGGGAAGGCTAAATTCGATCCCCATAACAAAAGTTGGCTTCTTTGATCTCCCGGAAGGAGATGCAGATCCGTATTTTCATAAGAGAAGCCCGAAGTCAAAAAATCGGCTTCCGATAAACCGTAATAGCTGATAAAAATCGGGAGCCACAAAAACACCAGACTTATGGTTATGATTACCGGGATGACGGGCAAATTCTTCTTTTTTTTCAAACCACTACTCCTTCGTCGCTCTGAGCAATATAATAGATGGAACCGGCGAGAAGTCAATCCTTTTTTCGACCCCCCGGGATTTTTCCTGAGACAATTTGGCACTTTTCTTGCTTTATTAATGAAATAATAGACCTAAATAAACAGTCATTCTCTAAAGACGGCTTCATTTGAAAATGGGTTTGTAAATTCGTAAAGATTATTCGATCCCAACCCAAGAGACAAAGGAGAACAAATTGAAAAAGCCAAAGATAAACATGCCCCTTCCCGGTCCTAGGGCTTCACAGATTATCGAAACGGACAACCGTTTTGTCTCCCCTTCCTACACCCGTGTTTATCCCCTGGTGGTCAAGCAGGGAAAGGGCCTCTGGGTGGAAGACGTAGACGGAAATATCTTTCTGGACTTTACCGCGGGTATTGCCGTCTGCGCCACGGGCCACTGTCATCCCAAGGTGGTCGAAGCCATCAAGGACCAGGCCGACCGGCTTTTGCATATGTCCGGAACGGATTTTTATTATACCCCCCAGGTCAACTTAGCCCAAAAACTGGCTTCCCTGGTGCCGGGGAACGGCCCTAAAAAGGTCTTTTTCGGGAACTCCGGGGCCGAGGCCGTAGAAGCGGCTTTTAAGCTGGCCCGCTGGCATACCAAACGGGAACTGAATATCGCCTTCTTCGGGGCCTTTCACGGCCGGACCATGGGGGCCCTTTCCTTGACGGCCAGCAAGACGGTCCAGAAAAAGCATTACAATCCCTTGGTCCCCGGCATCACCCATGTCCCTTATGCCTACTGCTACCGGTGCGCCTATGGGGCCGAGTATCCGGGATGCGGGATCGAATGTGTTCGCTGGATCGAAGAGACCCTTTTTAAAACGGTCATGCCCCCGGAGGAAGTGGCCGCCATTTTTATCGAACCCATCCAAGGGGAAGGTGGATATATTGTCCCCCCGGCGGAATTCCACCAAGAGCTGTTTCGGGTGGCCAAAAAATATGGTATTCTCTATGTGGCCGATGAAGTCCAGTCAGGGATGGGACGGACCGGAACGATGCTGGCTGTTGAGCATTTCCGGATTAATCCGGATGTTATCGCCTTGGCCAAAGGGATTGCCTCGGGCATGCCTCTGGGGGCCATGATCGCCCCGGCGGAGATTATGGATTGGGAGGCCGGGTCCCATGCCTCGACGTTTGGGGGAAATCCCCTGTCCTGCCGGGCCGCCTTGGCCACCATTGAGCTTTTGGAAAAAAGGCTGATGGCCAATGCCGTGGTACAGGGAGAACGGTTGCTGTCCGGGCTTAAGAAACTGCAGGGTTCTTTGGAATGTATCGGGGATGTGCGCGGAAAAGGACTGATGGCGGGAGTGGAATTCGTCAAGGATCGGCAAACCAAGAAACGGGCCGGAGACTGGAGAAATGAGATCGTCCGCAAATGTTTTCAAAAAGGGTTTCTGGTTCTGGGCTGCGGAGAAAATTCCGTCCGCTTGTGCCCGGCCCTGACTGTCTCCGGAAAAGAAATCGATGTCGGTCTTTCCATCCTGGAAGAAGTGATCAGGGAGGTAGCCGGATGAAGGCTTCAATCCTAAAAAAATTTCATTTAGAGGGAGAACTGGCCGGGGCCGGAAGCGGTGCCTGGCGGCAAGGCCGGGGAAAAATTCTGGAATCATTTTCTCCTATTGATGGGGCTAGTCTCGGAACAATCCGTTGTGCGGACCAAGAAGATTACGAACAGGTGGTTACCCGGGCGGTCCTGGCCTTTGAGCAATGGCGCCAGGTCCCGGCCCCCAAGCGGGGCGAAATCGTCCGCCAGATCGGGCAGGCCCTCCGGGGCCAGAAAAAAGAGTTGGGGGCCCTGGTCAGCCTGGAGATGGGTAAGATCCGGGCTGAAGGCGAGGGCGAAGTCCAGGAGATGATCGATATAGCCGATTATGCCGTGGGCCTTTCCCGGATGCTTTACGGCCTGACCATGCCCAGCGAGCGGCCGGGACACCGGATGTTTGAGCAGTGGCATCCTCTGGGACCGATCGGGGTCATCACCGCCTTTAATTTTCCGGTAGCGGTCTGGGCCTGGAATGCCATGATCGCCTTGGCGGCCGGAGATGCGGTCATCTGGAAACCCTCTTCCAAAGTGCCCTTATGCGCCTTGGCGGTGTTGGAGATTATCTGGAAGGTCTTGGGAAAAAACGGCCTGCCCGACGGCCTCCTCAGCATCATAATTGGAAAGTCGGAGACCGTTGGCCAGGCCCTGATCAGCGATTCCCGGGTTCCCCTTATCTCGGCTACCGGGAGTGTGCGCATGGGCCGACAGGTGGCTCAAGCCGTCAAGAAACGGCTGGGCAAAACCCTACTGGAATTGGGCGGGAATAACGCCATCATCGTCACCCCAAGTGCCGATCTGAAGCTGGCGGTAAGGGCCATCCTCTTCGGGGCCGTGGGAACAGCCGGCCAGCGCTGCACCACCACCCGCCGGCTCATTGTCCATCAGAGCATTTTTTCGGCCCTCAGCGAAGCTTTGATCAAGGCCTATGGCCAGATCCTTATCGGCGATCCCCTGTCCCGATCCACCCTCATGGGGCCGCTGATCGATCGGGAGGCGGTCCGGGCCATGCAGCAGGCCTTGAAAGCCCTCAAAAAGCTGGGAGGAAAAGTGCTTTATGGTGGGGACGTCTTATCCGGAGGGTTGTATGATGCCGGGACTTATGTCCGGCCCTGTTTGTGTGAGTCTAAGGCCGAATTCTCCATCGTCCGGGAGGAGACCTTTGCTCCCATCCTTTATTTGATCCCTTATTCCGACCTGGAGGAGGCCATCGCCCAAAATAATAACGTGCCCCAGGGTCTTTCTTCGGCGATCTTTACGAAAGACCTGGGCGAAGCCGAACTTTTCTTGAGTCACCGAGGTTCGGATTGCGGCATCGCCAACATCAATATCGGCACCTCGGGAGCGGAAATCGGCGGGGCCTTCGGCGGCGAAAAAGAGACCGGCGGAGGCCGCGAAGCCGGCTCCGATGCCTGGAAGGCCTATATGCGCCGGCAGACCTGCACCATCAACTGGTCCGGGGAGCTGCCATTGGCGCAGGGCATTCGCTTTGAGACCAGCTAAGGCCTTTGGGCCAAGCAGAGGACCACGAATTATAAAAACCTGTCGTTCGTATTTGGTATATCGTATATCGTTAAAACCTTCCTTTACGAAATACAAACGACAACATACGCATAAAGGGGTTTTCCGTCCTAAGCCCTCATGCCCGCTTGAGCTGGCGACACGAAGGATGAAAATCCCCCCCTCCCTCACCCTCCCCCTCCGAGGGGGGAGGGAAGGGGTGGGGGCGGATATCGAGTCGACGAACGCTAAACGCTAAACGTTATTTTCGTTTAAAAGGAGGTAACCGCCATATGCCTTTTACACTTCCAGACTTCACTCCTCCCGATTTCAAAAAACCCATGTTTCTTAAGGCCCCAATTGTAGACTTCGAAAAGGTGAGGCAAAAAGGATGTGCGCCGACAGGCTACCACGCCACTTCGATTTATCCGGAATATTTTCAGATCAAAAAAGGGGCCTGGATTTTTCCCCCTGAATCGCGAATGGACTGTGTCGTGGTCAAGGATCAAAAAGGGAATCTCTCGGTCAAAGAATTCCGCCACCTCCGGGTCGGGGACCGGGTAGCCTTAGGCCGCGGAGAAAACGGGGAAGAGGGCATCTATGTGCACACCGGGGCCTTTGGATTTCCGGAAGAGCATCTGGATAAATTCGCCTTTCGCACCCGTATCACCCGGGAGACCTCCTTTTCCATTGACTACGATGACCTCTATGAATTATTGGAATATGAACGGAAGGAGGGCTTCGTCCTCTGGGTCCTGGGACCGGCGGCGGTTTTTGATCATGATTCCCGGGAGGCCTTTGTGGGGCTGGTTGAACGGGGATATGTGCATGGCCTTCTGGCCGGCAACGCCCTGGCCGTCCATGACCTGGAAGGGGCCCTCTTCGGCACCGCTCTGGGACAGGAGATCTATTCCAAAAAAGCGGCCGACCTGGGCCATTACAAGCATCTCGATGCCATCAACCGCATCAGGGGCTATGGGTCCATCCGGAAGGCCGTCCGGAAGGGAGCGATCCAAAACGGCGTCATGCGGTCGTTGATTGAAAAGAGGATTCCCTATGTGCTGGCCGGCTCCATCCGCGACGACGGACCGCTGCCGGAGGTGATTGCCGATGTCTATCAGGCCCAGGACCGGATGCGCCGTTTGACGGCCCAGTCCACAACGGTCATCGCCATGGCCACTCAGCTCCATGCCATCGCCACCGGCAACATGGTCCCTTCCTACCGGGTCCTGCCCAGCGGGCAGGTACGGCCGGTCTATTTTTATTCGGTGGATATGTCCGAATTTGCCGTGACCAAACTGGCCAATCGGGGGTCTTTAACGGCCCGCTCCATCCTGACCAATGTCCAGGATTTTGTGGTGACTGTTGAGCGGGGACTGCGGAAACGGTTTGGGCAATAAATGATCCACATATTAATTCCCATGCCCCGGCTATTGCGGGGCACTACGAAGGATGAAA
>Ga0233425_10008224_pt1 | contig 14035 bp, 17 predicted proteins | sample Watercolumn_Towu_2_FD_181712 | JGI IMG/M metagenome (GOLD analysis project Ga0233425, IMG submission 181712) | Freshwater microbial communities from Lake Towuti, South Sulawesi, Indonesia - Watercolumn_Towuti2014_140_MG | ecosystem: Environmental > Aquatic > Freshwater > Lake | place...
CGCACTATACCGAGTATATGAAATTTTACAAGAAATCATTAGCGAAACGCCACTGACTATCCCAAAGTGGTGCGTGAGACGCACCCTACAACTGCTCACTGCTCACTGTTTACTGCTCACTTCCAGCGCCTCCCGGAGGCGCTGCCCCACTTTCGCCAGGTCTCCAGGGGGATAGGTCCCTTGGGGGAAAAGCAGCAGGCCGTCGTTTTGGTAGCGGGGAATGACGTGCAGGTGGGCGTGGAAGACCACCTGGCCCGCGGCCTCGAAGTTGTTCATGCCTAAGTTGAAGCCCCGGGCGTAGAAGCTCTTTTGCAGGGCCTGGGCCACTTCCCGCGCAGCCCGGCCCATCTCCTGCCACAGATCGCCGGGCAGGTCCAGAAGGGTTTGATAATGGTCCCTGGGGATGATCAGGGTGTGGCCGTAGTGCACCGGCGCGATGTCCAGGAAGGCCAGGACCCGGGGCGTGTCCAAAACGACTTCCGCGGGCAGCTCTCCGGCGGCGATGCGGCAAAAGATGCAGTCGGTCATGGTTCTTATTCTCAGGAGGATTTGTTACAAATTTGGTTACAAGTAAGGAAATTTTGGACAACATAGGATGAAAATGAAGGTTTGCCAAGGATAAAAAAAGGCGAAGCCGGCGTTTGCCGCCGGCTTCACCTTGCCCCTGGCCTTCTTCCTGCCGGACTTTGGGTTTTATGGAGGCTTCCACTAAGGGGGGGCCGTTCCTCCCGGACGGCGTTCGCACCCTTCGAAGCAACGCCTCTTACTAACCTTTACACGTAGTCGCCCCGGTTAAACTTGAAGCTCTCCGTATAGGCCAGGGCTGCGGCCTCCTCCATCACCTGCTTGAGGGGTGAATTCCCGGGCAGACTTTGGGCCAGGGTCTGAAGCCGCTGGCTGTCCGTCTCCAGCATCTGCACCAGGGTGGATAATTTTTTCAGGGGCAAGTCGGACTGGGCCAGGGCCTCCCGGTAGGTATCCAGGCGGGTCAAGACCTTGTCCAGCACCTCGGAGGGGTTGCGGCTGATTTCCGCCAAGGGGTCAACCGCGCTGGTCGGCGCCACCTTCCCGGCGGCTTGGGAAGCCGCGGTTTTCTGGGAATCGGCGGCCAGGGCCTCCTCCAGGTGTTGGGCAAAGTTTGCCCCCCCGGCGGGTTTGGCCTCCTGGAGTTTCGGGGTCGCAGCTATAGCAAGCAGATCTTCTATCTTCATGACAGCCTCTTTATCGGCAATAATTCCGGTTTACGTTAGAACTGCACCGATTTTACCTGGGCGACGATCTCCCGCAGGCGGTCGAATTGATACAGCTCCCGCAAATCTTTGCGGCCCAAGGCGCTCCAGTCCTGCTGCACCTGTTGGAGGAGCTCCTGGGCCTGGTCAAGATCCACCTCTTCCGCGGGAGGGGAGGCCAGGTTTTGGGCCCGGATTAATTCCACCCGGTCTTCTTCAGAGGCAGTTTGATCTTCGGAATTCTGGACCGCCGCCGTTGCCTGGCGGGAAACCGCGGCCCGGTCTTCCACCCCCGGTTCCAACGTCATTGTCTGCTGGGGATAAAGGCTGGAAATTTCCATTCCACATCTCCTTATGGGAACTTTACCGGTTTTAATGCAATTTCAGTACCAAAGGTCAGATGCAGGAATAGCGCGGGTTTCCCGAAAAATCGCCCGGCCCGGACAGTGGCAGTCTTTGCCTAGTTGCCGGTTTTTTGACGGCATAGATGCCAATTCTATTAGGAATTTGATCCTGGGGTTTGGGGGAAAGAGGAAGAGGGGAAAAGGGAAGAAGGGTTTGGAGTTCTCATACCATTTCGCAATCAAAAGGTATTAAATCGTAGGGGCGAACCTTGTGTTCGCCCTGAACGTTCAGGGCGAACACAAGGTTCGCCCCTACAAGATACGTTTGATTGCGAATTTGCAAGAGCTTGAGTGAGAGGCCGGAAGGCAACTTCTTATGAGCCTGCGGCTCACTCGCCCGCCCAGCAATTCTCATAGCCTAGAAGAATGCCTGTGCTACGGCGCAGGGCGCATCCTCCATTTCTAAATACTTGCGTCTTGCTTTGCGGCTTTGCGGCTTTGCGTGAGGCTATCTTTTTGAACCGCAAAAACGGTCCATGGGGCAAGGCGGCCCCTGGGGTTTCCGGCAATAGTCCCGGCCCAGGCGCACCAGGGCCGCTTCCAGGTCGGCGAAGTCGCGAGAAGGAACCGGTTGCTTAAGCCACGCCGCTTTCAGGGCGGCCAGGGCCTCACCGGGGCTTAAGCCCGGAGGCAGCAGCCCGAGGTGTTCCCCGGCGAGTTGCGCCAGGGGGCTCAGGCCCGGGTTGGCCTTGGCCCAGACGCCCCGGAGTTCCCGCAGGAAGATATTGACAGTAGCCGGGCCGATCCCGGGGGCCAGGGCCTGGAGACGCCGTTCCAGGTCCTCTCCGTCGGCCGCGGCTTCGTGCAGCCTCTCCATTGAACCTTGATAGTGGTCCTTCAAAGAGGCCATCACTTGCAGCAGCTTGGTGGCGGTCTTAAAATCATAGCGGGCGTAGCCCCCGGCGTCCAGGAGGAGCACCAGGTTATCCCAGCCCTGCCCCAGGATGGCCTCCGGGGTGTAAATTCCCCGGTCCGCGAAGACCCGCCAGGTGCGGGCCGCCAGCTTGCCGGAGATGCGGGCCCCGTAGAGGATGGCGGCCAGGAACCATTGTTGCCTGGCCTCAGGTGAGGCCTTGACGTCGAGGCCCAACTCGGCGGCGAAGCGGCCCGGCAGGCGGGCCAGGACCTGGGAGATCGACTCCATGGCTGGTGATACCGTTTTTCGTTTTGCGTTTTGCGTTTTTCGTTAAAGGAACGATGTCTATCAATATTTTATATTAATTGTTTGTCTAGTTTGCCCCCGACCTTGGTATAATTTCTTATCGGAAGCAAAGAATATTGCTATTATACCCCAAAGGTAGTAATTAAGAACAGGACTCTTCAGGAGATACCGCCATGTGCCGCAATGAACGCCTTTTCTGCCGGTGCGGCCGGAATTCCGCGTCCCTGCTTTTTCGCGATAATCTGCTTTATCCGGAAATCCTGATTAATCTTTACTGTCCCCTCTGCCGGGACCAGGCGGTCTTCAACGGCGCCACCATGCTCCGGGACTGCGGCTGGATCCTGGAATATGATCTGGAGGGAGCCCAGGCCCTGCTGCAGCAGCGGGGCGTCAAGGCCGAGGCCACCCCGGAGTTTCTTTTTGATGAAGGCTACCTGAGTTGGCAGGGTTTTTCCCCGGGGGACCTGGACCTCAACGCGGCCCTGCACCGGCGGCTGGCCCCTCTGATCGAAAAGGATATGCCCCTTTATCTGCAATCCTTGAAAACCGAGTGGCTTAAGCACGTGGCGGAGCTGAAGGCCGCGGGCTGGCGCAAGGCCCAGGCTGCTTGAGGGTAATTTAACCTTAAGCCCCCAAACAGCCGAAAACATTGTTCATCACAACCTTATGAAGGAGGATGCAAATGCGGAAGCTGATGTGGACTCTGGGTGTCTTGGCGTTACTGGGCGTGTGGCTGGCCTCCCCCGGGTGGGGCCAGTGGGGAGCCATTCAAAGCGGCGCGGATGCCTTGCGCCGGACCAAAGAAGCGGAAAAGCAGCCGCAGCAACAGCAGCAGCCCACCAAGGCCTACGAAGGCTCGGCGTCGATGAGCGACACCAAAACCGGCGTATCCACCGCACCCGTGACCTACCAAAACAAGGTCCGGAATTTCTCCTACACCATCCCCGCCGGCTGGCGCCTGGAAAGGGGCGACCCCACCGGCAACGCCGAAAGGGATAACATCATCTTCATGAAACCCGGGACCACCTGCGGCTTCAACATCCATTGGACCCAGATGGTGCCCAGCTTCCCGCGCAAAGCCTCGGTGGACGCCTCCTATAAGTCGGCGGTGGAGGAAAAGAGCATCGGCAAGTACCTGGCGGTGAAACGCCGGGATCAGGGCGGCGCCGGCGGTAAGGAAGGGGTCATCGGCTGGGAGACCATCGAGACCGCGGAAAAGGGCTCCGGGGGTTTCCAGCGCATCCAGTGGCAGTGCTACGACAGCCAAAATTATATGTACAGCTTCATGGCTCACTCCGAACCCAAGGATTTCAACCCCAACCGCGCAGAGTTGCAGCGGATTATCGATTCCATCAAGTTCACCCGTTAGCGGCATAATGACTGCGGCCACCCCCTTAAGGGTAAGCCTTAACCGTATGCGGAGGGGGTTGTAGACTACTTTGAGCAGTTGCGAGCCTTACCCCCCTCACCCTCCCTCTCCCCCCGCCGGGGGGAGAGGGAAACTCTTGGCACTTTATTTTATGTCCATCACCCTCAAAGACATCGAAGCCGCCCAGGCCCGGGTCCGGGGCGCGGCGTTGCGCACCCCCCTAATCTATTCCCAAACCTTGAGCCGCAAAAGCGGGCGGGAGGTCTTCCTCAAGCTGGAGAACCTTCAGACCACCGGCTCCTTTAAACTCCGGGGGGCGCTGAACCGCCTCCAGCTCCTGAAAGAACGGCGCGAAGGAGACCGGGTGGTGGCCGCGTCCGCGGGCAACCACGCCCAGGGCGTGGCCTTCGCCGCCAAATCCCTGGGAATTCCCGCCACCATCATCATGCCCCAAGGAGCGTCCATCTCCAAGCAGATGGCCACCGCGGGCTACGGCGCGGAAGTGATCCTCTACGGCCGGGACCTCTCCGATGCCCTCGAGCGTGCTAAAAAACTGGTGGCCCAGGGCTATATCTTTATCCATCCCTATGACGACCCGGAGGTGATGGCCGGCCAGGGCACCCTGGGGCTGGAGATTCTGGAGGACCTGCCCGGGGCGGACACCGTGGTCATCCCCGTGGGCGGCGGGGGCCTGGCCGCGGGCACGGCTGTGGCCCTGAAGGGCCGAAAACCGGAAACTGCCGTCATCGGCGTCCAGGCCGCGGCGGTGCCTTCCCTGGCCGCGGCCCTAAAAGAGGGCGAACCCACCCCGGTAGCAGCCCGCCCCACCCTGGCGGACGGCATCCGGGTGCCCCTGATCGGCAGCCGCACCTTCCCCAAGCTGAAAGAACTGCTCCAGGACCTGGTCCTGGTGCAGGAGATGGAGATCGCCCAGGCCCTCCTCTTTCTTCTGGAAGGCAAAAAAATCCTGGCGGAAGGGGCCGGGGCCGCGGCCACGGCCGCGTTTTTAGGACCTCTAAAGGACCGGGACCTGGGGCGGCAGGTGGTCCTGGTGGTAAGCGGCGGCAATATCGACATCCCGCTCTTGGAACGGGTCCTGCCCCGGGCCTTGCTGGAACGCCGCCGCCTCTGGAGCTTAAGAGTCACCTTGAGCGACGCGCCCGGGGCCCTGGGCCGCCTGGCCGGCCTCCTGGGGGAGCAGGGGGCCAACATTTTGCATCTCTTCCACGATCGTCTGGCCCCGGAGCTGCCTTTGGACTATACTAGGGTGGAGCTGAACCTGGAGACCCGGGACCGGGAGCACGGGGAGGCGGTGCTGCGGGCGCTAAGGGACGCGAGGTACGAGGTGGAAGAAAAGCCTTAAAGCTTTCAGCTTTCAGCGGTCAGCTTTCAGCTAGATAACCTGTTATACCGGTAATGAGCCAGGAGGATCAAATGAACCATCCCGGACCAGTTACATTATCTCAGGTCAAAAGGGCACTTCAAGAACTCGGAGGAGAATCGACATGGGACAAGGTCTTCGATCAGATCAACAAAAATAGAGATGGCAATTACTCAAACTATGGAACTTGGAAAAGCTACAAAGAATGTGCTTTTCAACAAATCCAGTTCCATTGTCAGGGTTACGCAAAATATAAAGGAACCACTCATTTTGAGAAGGTAGGAAAAAGATTCAGGCTTATCGGATATACCAAAACCCAGACAACGCCGATTGCCTCAGACTTTGGAGAGCCAAGCCCACCAGAGAGAATGAAACAAGAAATATATCGCATTCTCAGAGACACCGCCTTAGCTAGAGAAGTCAAAGAATCTAGTAGATATGAATGCCATATTTGTGGTCAGACAATTATATTAAGCGATGGGCGACGTTACGCAGAGGCGCACCACATCAAGCCGTTATCCGAAGATGGTCCAGATAAACGTGAAAATATTTTATGTGTCTGTCCAAACCATCATGTACTATTGGACTATGGTGTCATCAAATTAGACCGAGCACAACTGAAAGGTATTGCTGTTGAATACATTGATTATCACAACGAACATATTTTCGGGAAGGTGTGAGTAGATATAATTCCCCAAGAATTATAGACCCCACTTTGAAAGTGTTTAGTGGCGCTTACGTCACAGGAAAAAACCGAAAACTGAAAACTGAAAACGGGTACTAAATGCCGGTATCTCAACGCATCAAACACGCCCTGGAGGGCGCCTCCTGGATCAGGCGCATGTTCGAGGAAGGCGCGGAGCTCAAGGCTAAGATCGGCGCGGATAAGGTCTTTGACTTCACCCTGGGGAACCCCGACCTGGAGCCGCCCGGGGAATTTAAGAAGGAACTGCTGGCCGCGGTCCAGGACCAGCGGCCCGGCCTCCACAGCTACATGCCCAACGCCGGGCTGCTTGCCACCCGCCAGGCCCTGGCCGCTCACCTGGGCCGCCTCCACCGGCTGCCCTTCGAGGCCGGAGACCTGGTCCTCACCGTGGGGGCCGGGGGCGCGCTCAATGTCATCCTCAAGGCCCTGCTGGACCCCGGCGAGGAAGTGGTGGTCTTTGCCCCCTATTTCCCGGAATACTTCTTTTATACCGACAACCACGGAGGGGTAGTCCGGGTGGTGGAGACGGACGATCAGTTCCAACTGGACCTGAACCGTCTGACAGCAGCCCTCAACCCCCGGACCCGGGTGGTGCTCGTCAACTCCCCCAACAACCCCACCGGCCAGATTTATAACGCGGCCGCACTTAAAGAACTAGGGCAACTGCTCAGCCGCCATAGCCAGGGGCAGGCCCGGCCGGTGTACCTGGTGGCGGATGAGCCTTACCGCCAACTGGTCTATGACGGGATCAGCCTGCCCGGCATTTTCGCTTTTTATCCCCACACCCTGCTGGCCACCTCCTTTTCCAAAGACCTCTCCATCCCCGGGGAGCGTCTCGGCTACGCGGCGGTAAGCCCCCAGGCTCCGGACCGGGCAGAGCTGGCCGGAGGAATGGTCCTGGCCAACCGCATCCTGGGGTTTGTCAATGCCCCGGCTCTGATGCAGCGGGTGGTGGCGAATCTTTTGGAAGTGTCGGTGGACGTCGGCCTTTATGCCCGGCGCCGGGATTTGTTCAGCGAAGTGCTGGAACAGGCGGGCTATGAGTTCGTTAAGCCCAGGGGCGCGTTTTACTTTTTCCCCAAGGCCCCGGGGGGCGACGACCTGGCCCTGGTGGCCCGGCTGAAGAGGGAAAACATCCTGGCGGTGCCGGGCCGGGGTTTCGGCCGCGCGGGGTATTTCCGCCTGGCCTCCTGCGTGCCGGAGGAGGTGATCCGGCGCGCCGCCCCGGGTTTTGCCCGGGCCCGGGGGTGATATAAGACCGTTTTCGGTTTTCAGTTTTCGGTTTTCGGTGAAAGGATTGCCAATTGCATGGGTTAATTTTGGGATTGGTTGCCGCACAAACCGAACTTGGCGGAAGACCACGGCCCGATGCGTTCTGCTACTGATAGACGGATAAGCGGGACGTTAGGGGACATGGGTAACACTTGGAGAGATGCGGAGCATTGCCGTATTTATACAAATTTTAGCACTAAGCTGCTGATAATCAGCTATTTTTTTAATGAAAAACTAAGAGCTTGGTACTATTATGCACAGATTGCCCAAACGCCAGCCCCTCCTCAAACCGGTGGCCGTCCGGGAAGTCCTCAAGGGCTTGATGAAGCCCCTGGACTGGAATAATCTGGAACAACGCAGCCGCATCCGCCAGGTGTGGGAGGCGGTGGTACCCCCGGAGATGTTGCCGCACACCCGGTTGCTGGAGGTCCGCCGCCGGGAGCTACTGGTGGAGGTGAGCGCCGGCGCCTGGGGCCAGGAGCTGCAATTCCTCGGCCCCAGAATCTTGGAGGAACTGGCGAAAGCCTTAGGCCCTGGAGTCATAAAGGATCTGCGTCTCCGGATCGGATCCGGAAAATAAGGAGTCAGGGGAAAAAGGGCGCCCCAACCCATCAGCTTCGGGAGCTGTTACTAATGTCACCGTTAATCTTGTTGGTCGATGATGATCCGCTGATTCGCTCATTGGGAAAGGAACTTCTGGAGCATCTGGGATATGAGGTGGAAGCGGCCGGGAACGGCCGGGAAGCGTTGGAATCTTATCGCCGCCTGGGAAAGGTGGACCTGGTGATTCTCGACTATTACCTGCCGGATCGCGACGGCTCGCAGGTGCTCCAAGACTTGCTGGCCTTGGATCCGGGAGTGCGGGTTTTAGTGGCCTCCGGCTTTTTCCCCTCCCGGGAAGCGGACCTGACCCGGGAAATGGGGGCCGCCGGCCTTATCTGTAAGCCTTATCGCCTGGCGGAGTTGGAGGACCGAATCCGGGAGGTTTTGCAGATGGAGCCGTTTTCTTAGCCAATTGCGTTCCCTGCCGTTCGAAGCAGAACAGGGCGGCGCTGGTCCGGGACAGGCAGGCCGCCTCCCGCCACTGGGGTCCCAGGAGTTCTCTGGTAAATTTCCGCATTTCTTCCAGGGAAGGAAAATGAGAGGCTATCAGCCAGAGCCGCTGTGGCTGCTTGCCGCGGTCGGCGGGCACCTCCAGTTTCCTTTCCACGCAGGACTTCCCCCAACAGATCCGCTCCTCGGGACTTTGAAAATAGTATTTAAAAGGCGCGACTGCAAAATGATAGACATAAATCCAATCCTGGGGCTGGAGCCGGTCTTTGAGGTGATCCACCAGGGGCTCGATCTCTTCCCGGTTATGCGCGGGATCGAGGTTTTCTTTGATCAACCCCACAGGATTTGTCAGCAGCAGCAAGAGACCGGTGAGAACCAGGGCCGGGACTCTCTGCCGTTTTTCCCAAAGCCAGCCGAGCACGGACACCAGCCCTACGGCCGCCACCAGATAGAGCAAAGGCGCGCTGAAAAGCATCAGGCGGTTGCCGTTGTAATGGCCCATAAAAGGGTAGCGGTGCAAAGCCGCGGCCGCCAGGGTTACCAGGAGCGGCCCCAGCCAGTAAAACAAGACCCGGCCGCCGCCCTGCCAAAGCAGAGCCGGGATTCCCGCCGCCGCCAGGGGCAGACCCCAATAGACGCCCGGGTAGTCGAAGAAGTAGGTGAAATAGCGGTGGCAGGCCGCGGCCAGCCACCACAGAAAGGCGCCTAAGCCGGAGAAATCCGGGAAATCCTGGGCCCAATAAGACAGCAATTTCGGATCCACCTGGCCCCGAAAGAATAGCAGAAAATAAGCGGCGAAAGCTGCGGCCCAGACGCCTCCCAAAAGCGCCGCCCTGAACCGCCGCGGCGCAGGCAGGCCGAACCAAAGCGCGGCCAGGGCCGCGGGGAGGGTAAAGACCAGGGCATGGGAGAATCCCAGGCCGAGAATGCCGGCCAAAACCAAAGCCGCCCACATCCACCCGCTTTCCCGCAGCCGCAGCCGCTCCACCAGGAAGAAGATCAGCACCGCGAAAAAGGCGTCCCCGCTGTACTGCTTCAACTCCTTGGCGAAGTAGACCGTGATGGGGGAGAAGGACACCATGGCCAGGCCCAGGAGCGAAGCGGGCAACGGCGTCAACCTCCGGGCCAGGGGCCAGAAAAGAAATAGCGTCCCCAGGCCGAAAAACAGGGAAAGGGAGCGCAGGACCGCTTCGCTGCCGCTTAAGGCCCGGGCCAGGGCCCAGACGGTGAGCAGATAAAGCGGCGGGGTGGATTCCCCCGCGGCCAGGGCCGCGGCGGGAGTGTCCTGGAGCGCGGCCAGGGCCACCCAGGCTTCGTCGGCCCAAAGGTCCCGGTCGCCCAGGCCGTAAACCCGGAACAAGACCCCCAGCCCGAAAATGAGGACCAGGGTCAAACCGGCCCAGGAAGGCCGGAGAGTTATCTTCAACCACAAACTGCGCAAAGTCGGGAAAACCGCCGATAAAAAGGATGCACAGACCAAGTTCTCTTGTATCATATGGTAAAAATTAAGACAAGGGAAAGAGATTAATTGTTATCATCCCCCAAAGAGAGCTTTAGAATTTTTTAGTTAGATATTAATATGGCTAGTTAAATTGCCGCGGAATGGTTTTTTCGTCCTGAAACCAATTATGGTGGAGGAATCGTGCTGACCAAATTATTGATCAAAAACTTTAAACGCTTTGGACAGGTGGACATTGAGCTCGGAAACCCTGTGGTTTTTATTGGCCCTAACAATTCAGGGAAGACGGCAGCCTTACAAGCGCTCGCCCTGTGGGATATTGGAGTAAAACGCTGGCTTGAAAAACGCGGCGGCAAAGGAGCATCGGAAAAAAAGAAAGGGGTTACTATCAATAGACGCGATCTGATCGCAGTACCTATACCTAATACTAATTTACTCTGGAGAGATTTGCATATTCGCGACATCCAAATGGTGGATGGTAAACCACAGACAAAAAATATTAGAATTGATATTTTGGTCGAGGGCGTAACCGAAGGGAACGAATGGAAATGTGGATTAGAATTTGATTATGCTAATGAAGAATCTTTTTATTGTAGACCGTTACGCATTTCTGAAGGGAAAGATCCAGAACGAATGCCTATTCCTCCCAAAGAGACAATAGATATCCGAGTTGCATTTCTTCCACCAATGTCCGGCCTATTTGCATATGAAACTAGACTGTTTGATTTAGGTGCTATTAACGTTCGCTTAGGCGAAGGACGCACAGCAGAAGTTCTTAGAAACCTTTGCTTTCAAATTACAAACTTAGATGATGGTGAGAAAAAATGGGAAAAAGTCTGTCGAAGAATATACGATCTTTTCAGAGTTGAGCTTGAGGCGCCTCAGCTTATACTGGATCGAGGAGAAATAATCATGACATATCGCGATACGTCGGGAGTTAGGCTTGATCTTTCTTCCTCGGGTCGCGGACTTCAGCAGACGTTGCTTTTGTTAGCTCATTTAACTATAAATCCAGGATCTGTTTTGTTGCTTGATGAGCCAGATGCCCATTTGGAAATATTACGTCAAAGGCAAACGTATCAACTTTTGACTGATACTGCAAGAGAACAAAGAAGTCAAATTATACTAGCAAGCCACTCAGAAGTAATTCTTAACGAGGCTGCAGATCGTGATGTCGTTGTGGCTTTTGTAGGAAAACCCCACCGCATTGATGACCGTGGCAGTCAACTATTAAAGTCACTTAAAGAGATAGGTTTCGATCATTATTATCAGGCAGAACAAACTGGCTGGATTCTTTATCTTGAAGGTTCGACAGACCTTGCCATTTTAAGGGCTTTTGCTGAAATACTTAATCATCCAGCTCAAAAGTTTCTTGAGAGACCCTTTGTTCATTATGTTCAAAATCGGCCAGAGAAGGCTCGAGATCACTTTTGTGGTTTGCGTGAAGCATACTGTGGAGAAAAAGATAGAGATCTTATAGGGTTCGCTTTGTTTGATCGTCTTGAACAATCGCTCAAAGATACTCCGGCATTAAAGGAGTATATGTGGAATCGACGTGAGATAGAAAATTATATTTGCTCAAAAGAGGCCCTTCTTTCCTATTCGGTAGATTTCCCCCATGAGACTGATCCAAAACCCGATGGCCCGTTATTCGAGGCAGGAGAGAAAGAAAGAAGAAAAAAATTATGCAAGAATGCATTGAAGGGTTGGTACCTGGATTTGCGTTACAAGACGCCTCAGACCCATGGTGGATAAATACCAAGGCAAGCGACGATTTTTTAGACAGATTATTTGAAATCTTTTTTAAGAAACTCGGAATTCCCAATTTAATGCGTAAGACTGACTATCATATTCTATCTCGCTATGTTTCCGAAGACCAGATTGACCCGGAGGTTTCAACAGTATTAGATGAGATATTGGAAGTTGCGAATAAAGCGAAACCAGTGCAAGAAGAAATATGATTAGGGAGAATAAATGCCTCTGGCCGCCGCCGGTTAACCCCGGGGACGCGGTGGCGGTGGCCGCGCCCGCCAGCCCGGTCTCCCGGGAGGACTGGGACCGAGGGGTGGCCATTCTCAGGGATCGGGGCTTCAAGGTGGTGTGCGGTCCGGAGGTCTTTCAGAGCCGGGCCTGGGGCCGCGAAGCCGACCGGCGGCTGGCCCGGAGGTTCCTGGACATCTGGCGGCAGGCGGAGGTGAAGGCCATCATCGGCGCCCGGGGGGGCTACGGGTCTCTCAAGGTCCTGCCCCACCTGGACCTGGCGGCCCTGGAAGAAGAGCCCAAGCGCCTGGTGGGTTTCAGCGACCTCACCAACCTCCTCTGGCGCCTGCACCGGGGCCTGGGTCTGGTGACCTTTCACGGCCCCACCGTGTCGCACCTGCCGGTCCTTACGCCTGAGGCCCGGGGGAGTTTTTTCTACTGGCTGACGGCCCCGGGGCCGCAGACGGTCACCTTTCCGGGATTAACCACATTGCTGCCGGGAACCGGGGAAGGCGTCCTGGCCGGGGGCAATCTCACCACCCTGTGCCATCTCCTGGGCACCCCATATGCGCCCCGGTTCCGGGACTATATCCTCTTTTTGGAGGATCATAACGAAGCCCTGTACCGCCTGGACCGCCTGCTGCACCACCTGCTTCTGGCCGGCGCCCTAGACGGGGTCAAGGGTGTGGTCCTGGGCGCGTTCACCGGCTGCGGCGACTCTAAGGCGGATCTTTGGGAAGTCCTGGCCGCGGCCCTGGCGCCCCTTGAAGTTCCGGTGCTGGCGTGCCTGCCCGTGGGCCACCAGCCGGACAACCATACTTTGCCGTTGGGGGTGTGGGCCCGGCTGGACAGCGGGACCGGAAGTCTGACGCTGGCACCTTGAGTTCCGAGTTCCGAGTTCCAAGTTCCGAGTTGAGACCTGAGCCGCAGGCTCCCAAGCGGTGGCACAGGCTTTCCAGCTTGTGCTAATCAAAAGGGCGGGCGAGACGCTCGCCCTACATTTTCAACCCTTCCGAAAAAAACCGGTCCCCGGATTGACAAGCCCTAGTTGCACCTTATTTTTTCCATATATCCCAGTTTACTGCTTTTAAGGAGGAGTTATGGCGAAAAAAGTCTACACCTGTGCCACCTGCGGGGCCCTGGCGGAGGAGCCCGGCCACCTGTGCAATCCTGCGGGCGAGCCCATGACCTGCGCCTATTGCGGAGACAAAGCTGCCCATGTCAAACATTACTGCAAAGGCAAACTGGAAGACATCAAGTATGTCTGCGAGCAGTGCGGCCGCCTGTCCACCTCGGCCGACCTGCTGTGCAAACCCACCAGCGTTCCCAGTTCCTAAAGACGGCGCCGATATTAATCCATAACTTGCAGGCAATCCGGCCTGCAACTTAAAGAAGCCAGGGACGCCTGGCTTCTTTTTTTCGTTGAAACCTACCGCGTCAGCCAGCCCCGGCGGCGTACGGTGACGCAGGCGTAAGGGTAAATCCACTGGAGGAAAAAGAAGGCGTAGTAGCTGTAAATGATCCCGTAGATGAAGTCCAGGTCCCGCTCCAGCCAGATGTAATACAGCAGATTGAGGAGCGAGGCCACGGCTACCGCGGTAAGGAACTTAAACAGCATCAAAGGATAGGCGATGATGGAGGCCGCCAGCAGCCCCAGGAACAGGAGGGTCAAGGGGTATTCCAGTTGGGACAGGAAAAATTCGACGATGGGCATCAGCCGGTATTTCCGGCGGTAACGGGTAAAGAGGTAGCCGAGTTGCACGCAGGATTCCCGGACGTTGCCCCGCTCCCAGCGCAGGTACATGCGGCAGACGCCCAGATAGGTCTCCGGCACCAGGGTGTAGACCACCGCGCTGCGCTGATAGTAGGTATAATACCCGCGCTTGAGGATGTAATTGGTCAAGGCCCGGTCTTCCGTGTGATAACAGGGCGCGCCCAGGAAGGTCTGCCGCCGCCAGGCCGAGAGGATCGGCGTCAGCGCCTCCCGCCGGTAGGCCGACAGCGAACCGGGGGTGCAGAT
>Ga0233425_10008225_pt1 | contig 14034 bp, 10 predicted proteins | sample Watercolumn_Towu_2_FD_181712 | JGI IMG/M metagenome (GOLD analysis project Ga0233425, IMG submission 181712) | Freshwater microbial communities from Lake Towuti, South Sulawesi, Indonesia - Watercolumn_Towuti2014_140_MG | ecosystem: Environmental > Aquatic > Freshwater > Lake | place...
TGGTGCGCGCGATAGTCCATTTCCAAAATCAACGCGTCGCCGGTTGCGAAAATCGTTTGCGCGTCGCCATTGTGATTTTTGATTCGCACGTCCGTAATCTCGACGCGGCGCGTGCCCCAGCGTTGTTCCGGCGCGCGCGTGCCCGGCGCGCGCTGAATCGCGCTGTCGCCGAATTGATAATGATCAACCACCGTCGCCGCGGGACCATCCGCGAGGATGCGCCCGTGCTCCAACCAAATCGCGCGTTCGCACACCGATTTGACCGCGTCGAGATTGTGCGAGACCAACAGAATCGTCGCGCCCGCGGCGCGAAATGATAAAATGCGTTCAAACGATTTGCGTTGAAACATCGCGTCGCCGACGGCAAGCACTTCGTCGAGAATCAAAATTTCCGGGACGATGTCCGTCGCAATCGCGAAACCCAGGCGCGCGACCATCCCGCTCGAATACGTGCGAAGCGGCGCGTCCATAAATTCGCCGAGCTCCGCAAAGTCAACGATACGCGCGTATTTTTCGCGCATCTGCGCGCGCGTGAAACCCAGGAGCGCGCCGTTCAAAAAAACATTTTCGCGCCCGGTCAATTCGGGATGAAAGCCCGCGCCAAATTCCAACAACGGTGCGACCGCGCCCGCAATTCGCACGCGCCCGTGCGTCGGACGCAGGACGCGCGCGATGACCTTGAGCAAGGTGCTTTTGCCCGCGCCATTTTTGCCGACGATGCCAATCACTTCGCCGCGCCGCGCGGTGAACGAAATCTCGCGCAATGCCCAGAAATCAGAAAATTGCATGCGACGTTGCAATTGCCGAATCGCGAGTTCTTTGAGCGACGCGACGCGTTCGTGCGGCACGCGATAACGCACCGCGACCTCATCGAGTTTGAGCGCGAGGTCGCGTTCAGATGCGGTACGCCAATCCATCCACATTCCTTGCAAAAAACCACCAACCGAATGCGCCCGCGCCCAACGCGAGCGCGCTCACCGCGACAATCAAATCGAACGCGGGCAGGGCGCCCGCGTAAATCGGTTGGCGAAAGAGTTCGAGCAAACCGTACAGCGGATTGAGCGCGAATAAACCGCGCCATTGCGCGGGGATGATGTCGGGCGGATAAATAATCGGCGTGAGGTAGAGCCACGCGGTCAACGCGACCTGGTAAATGTCAATGATGTCAGCGAACGCGACCGCAAGCACCGCGAGGACGAGTCCGATGCCGAGCGCGAAGAGCGCGGTCAACACAATCGGCACCGGCAAAAATAAGAGTGCAGGGCGAAAGGGCACGCCGGTCGCGAGCATAATCACCGCGAGCGGAATCAGCGCGAGCAATAAATTAACCAGGTTCGTGCCGATTGCCGCGAGCACAAAAATCGCGCGCGGCATATAAATTTTCTGAAACAAGCCACTGCCCCACGCCAACTCGGACATTGCCGCGCTCGTCGCTTGCGCGAAAAAATTCCACAACACGAGCGCGGACAACACGTACACCGGATAATGTTCCAGCGTGATGCGAAACACGTTCGAGAAAACGAGCGTGAGAATCGTCATCATTAGCAACGGATTGAGCATCGTCCACGCGAAACCCAGGATGGAGCGTTTGTAGCGCACGGTGAGATTGCGCGCGATGAGTTGCGCGAGCAAATCGCGATACCGCCACACCGCGCGCAATTCTTCGAGCATTCGCGACGGACGTTGCGCGGAATCGTAAAAATCGGAAACCTGGTTCATCAAAGTATCACTTGCACCAATTTGAAGGCACTTGATTTTCCACTGGCGGAAAGGGACACGGACATGTTCTCCGTTTTTTCAATTGTCCGTGTTTTTCGCAAAGCGTGTCAGTGGAAAGAACATTCCGGTTTTGGCGAAGGCATTGGTCAATTGCCGGTCAAACAAAAGCGCGTGCCCGCCGTCATTTTGGAGAGCGCGTCAATCCACGCGCGCTGACCTTCGGGCGTATCGCGACTGGGCAACGCGCGCAAGATGCGCGCGCGCAAAGCCGGGGCGTCGGCACATTGCATTGTCGCGGACGCGGGTTTATATGCGGCGGAAGTTTGCGGTCGTTTGTTCGCGCTGATTGGCGTGGATGGCGGAGTGTACGCATACGGTTTAGTCACGCTGACCGGCAATGTTTGAACGTACTGCACCCAATACGACCAGTACGGCGAGCGGCTTTGCGGCGGGTACGCACATCCCAGCGGCGGCACGGTGGGACCTAATCCCGAATAAAATATATTGCCGCCGTTTTCTTGATAGTATTTGCCATCTACAGGATCACATTCGCCGCCATCGTAATCCATACTAAACCACGCCCAGCGTTGCACCAACCGATTGCCGTCCGCTGGAAAACCGATGCTGGAATTTGTTTGATTCAAATAATAATTGAACGACGGATACATAAAACTGTCGCGAATTTGCGCGGGCGAAAAAATATACGTGGGCGGATTGGTATTGTAATTGACCCCGACCCACTCGGGCATCGCGACGCCGTACTCGGGTGTCATCAACGGTTTATTTTGTTGTCCATGATTTTTCATCCAGGTTCGCCACGCTTCGATCATTGGAATCGCTTTGCTAAAATCTTTATTGTCCTGGACAATGTACGTCGAGCCAACCGTTTCGGTCAACCCTGCCGGAATATCCGCGCCCCAACATTCGCTTGGATAGGCAACGCAACTTTTTTCGTTGTACACATAGACATGAATTTGCCACACATCCACCGGCATCGTTACGCTGTACAAACGCGTATACTCCGCCCACACGCGATCCAGATATTTGATTCGCAACGCCGAGGGTTGCACCAACGGACCCATTGAAACGAGCGCGGATGGATCCGCGGTTTTAATCGCGGTGTACACGTCGTGATACACTTGCGCGTACAGTTCGGGAAGCATTTCATCTTGCTGTCCGCACACCCCGCCTAACGCGCCCCAATCAATGCGCTCCATTTCATTGCCAACGATCCACATCATCCCAGGACGCGCGGCCGCGCGCGCTTGAATGTCCGAGATGCTGGGCCACAACGCATACGCGGGCGGATCCAAATACGCGCACCCGACGCAACACAAAATCGGCGTGCCATCCGCAAGTTTTTTCCATTGCTTCATTCGCACCATCGGCACATATTCCATGCCGTACAGCAATTCGGGATTCGCGCTCGCGCCGAAATCAATGTACCACCCCAAACGTAGCGCCGCGACATCGAGTGAATTGTACGCGGCGATGGGCTGGCGCACCTTGTTTATGCCAAAGCGCCACAAGGGATTGAGCGTAAGCGTGAAATTTTTGGTGATGATCGGCAAAAAAGTTGTGCTCGGCGCACTCGGCGCGCGCACGAGTGTGTCGGCGCGCGCGCGATGATCCGCGCCCAAATCGAGTTGCACCAAAAACACCACGCCAGCCGCCAAGATCAAACAACCCAACGCCAAAATTTTTTTCAACATTTTTACGTCCTTGTTTTTTTCGGAATCACTTGTTCACCCAACGCGCGATGAAATTTTGCAAGCCGATTCCAAACTCGGAAATGTTGCCGGTTTGTGGATCGAACAATCTACCGGTCGGATACATTGTATCGTCAAGACTGTACCAGCACCAACGCTGAACCAATTTGAAATCGTCAGCGGGATAACCGAGCGCGGGATCGGTCGCGGTGAAAAAGAAATCGAACGTGCCGGTGAGAAAATCCAACACGCGCGCCGGCGGAAAGCCGTAATCTTCCGGCATCGGAATCCCGTACTCGGAAACGATCAACTCGCGATTTTGAAAACCGCGCTCCGCCATCCACTTGCGAAACGCGATGATCTGCGCGCGAAACGCGTCGAGGTTCGCGCTGTCCTCGACCTCGTACAAAATTCCCTGCGCGTCGGAAAATCCCGGCGGAATTTCGACGCCCCACGAATTACGTTCCTCGCGCAAAATAAAATTATGAATGTTCCACACATCAATCGGCATCGCCGCGCCGAATTGCGTTTGATAGTCCGCGAGCACGCGATCCAGATAGCGCAAGCGCAGTGGCGATGGTTGCGTGATGCCGCCAATCGCGATACGCGCGGTTGGATCGGCGGATTTGATCGCGACGTACGCGGCGTTGTACAATCGCGCGTACGATGCCGGTTCGACGTTATCCTGCCATTTCACATCCGGCTCGTTGCCAATCAACCACAACGACCCAGGATGCGCGCGCGCGATGGCGACGATCATTTCGCGCGCGGGCGTCAACGCATTGTCGCGCACGCGCACCATTTGCGCGAACTCGGCATTCGCAAGTTGCGCGGGCGCGCGATGCGCGCTCCAATCGAGATGCCAGCCGAACGCGAACGCGGCCAAATCGTAACGCGTCGCCGGACCGATCGCGACGCCGATGCCCCAACGCGCTTTGCCGCGCCACAGCGTGTCTTGGTATCGCGCGGTCTGCGCGATTGCCGTCGCGCGCGGCACAGCAATCGCGCGCGGCGCGGCGGTCGGCACAAGCGGTTCGGAAAATTTTGCAACCGATGGCGGCGGAGTGGTCGCGCGCAGAATCGCGAAAAACATCACCGCGCTTCCGGCGATCATCAGCACGACCGCGAGCGTGCGGCGTCTATTCACTCCGACCCCGAACGAAAAATAAAATAAAGCCCAACACGATCAAACCCGCGCCGCCGAAAAATAACCAGGGCGCGTCGAGCGCGCTCGCACTCGACGCGGCGAGCGGAACGCTTGTCGCGGTCGGCGCGCTGATCGGCGCGTCCGCAACCGGCGTTGACGTGCGCGATCCATTCGGCGACGCGGTTGGCGATGCGTTCGGCGCGACCGTCGTCGCAAAACCAGGATTGACCGGCGCGACGGTTCCGATCAAACGTGTTTCAGTTGGTGCGATGTTCGTCGCGGGCGCGCGCGTCGCGGCAGGCAACGCGGTCGGAAGCGGCGGATCGGTTGGACGCGCTTGCGCGCCGGGCGATGTCGCGATGGGTTGCGGCGGCGCGGACGTGGGCGCGGACGTGGGCGGCGCGACCGAGGTTGAGGGCGGAACAGATGTGGGCGGCGGCGGCACGGTCGTGCGAACGCGCGTCGGCACCGTTTGCGGCGCGGGACTCGCCCACGCGACCGGCACAAGATTCAAAACGATCACGCCCGCCAAAAAAATTCCAAACCAGATTATGCTTCGCGTTCGCATCATCGCCTCTAAATTAGAAAGTTTGATGGTGGATGTTGGACATTGGAATGTCGTCCCACATCCAACGTCAAACTCCCAATTTCCAAATCGCGGATTGCTTCGCTCGGAATGACATTCGAAATCATCGCCGCTTGAAGCGCACGCGAATTTCGACATCGCGTTCGAGTTTGAATTGAAACGTTACGCGCGCGTCCGCGCTTGAAAACGCGCGCGGTTGCGCGTCGATCAACGTCGTTTGATCCGGCAAATGCACCTGCACGGCGACCGGATAATTCGGCGTGCCGGCTTGTTTTTGAATCAGCAAAATGTACTCGCCGGAATTTCCGTTCCATTGTACTACGTCTTCCCCAAGTGTCAAGGCAAATTCACGCGTCAAAGTTTTTCCGGGCGCGAGCAAGGTCAATGCTTCGAGCGATTGAAAACCTGGCTCGTCCGCCGCGCGCGCGAGCACCGCGCCGGGATCGGCTTGACGCGAAAAGAGCGCGGTCGCCGGAATTTCGATTCGCGTCGCGTTATCGAGTTGCGTTCCCGGCGCGACATAGACGCGCGCAAAATTCCAATAACAACGATTTCGCATTTGTTCGTACACGACATCGTATCGAATTTCCGGGCGACACGGATACGTTGAAACAACCGTGTGCGTGTACGCGAGCGCGAGTTCCGCGCGTGGGCGCGCCGCGTTCAAATCCACGCGATACGCGAGCGATTGTTCGATGCGCGGATTGACCTTGCCGTACCCCACGTTCGCATCAACCACCATCAAAAAATCGCCGGATGATTTTCGCAACGCGCCGTCCCAGCCCGCCGCGCGCAACGCACTTGCGGCATCCGTGTTCCGAAAATAAATTTGAACGTGTCGCGCGTCCAAAAGATTCAACATTGTTTTCGCGAGCGCGCCCTTGTCGAACTGTCCCGACTCGATGCGCGCGCGCGCGGCATCCGCGAGCGGGCCCATAAACGATTTACGGCGCAACCACCACGCGCCGGTAAAATTGCCGTCGCTGGGCGCCCACGCGCGTTGAATGTACGCGATCAAATTTTGGCCGGTGATCGGTTCGGGCGAATCCGCGATGCGAAGCGGACCAATCGCGGAAACCAGGTCTTGAACCGCGCGTTGATCGAGCGCGATCACGCCGTCAATCGCGACGGGCGGATTTACGCGATACAACGCGATGGCTTGCCGCGCGGAGGTTGGAAAATCGGGCGACCAATTGCTGTCGCGAAAAACCCATTGCTCAATTTGCATATACCGATACAAGGGGTCGGGCGGATCGGGATACGGTTTGGAAAAATCGTCCACCGCGTAACTATCGCGAAACGATAAACCCGCGATGCGCCCGGCTTGCACGCGCACTTCGCCGACGCCGGTGATGAATCCACCGCCGGGGCGCAGTTCGTCTTCGTTCAACGCGAGGATCAAGTACGCACGCGGTTGATCGAATCCGGCGAGCGTTGGCGCGAGCGGCGCGAAGCGCGCGAGCGGCAACGCGCGCGCGAGCAATTCGACGCGACGCGCCCAACTCGGCGAAAGCGCGGTCGTGTCCACGCGCGCGAGCGATTGTTCCGCGCGCGCGATGTACGCGAGCGCGGTGTGCATCGCCGGTTGAATGTCGTTCAACGCGCGCGCCATCGCGGCGAGATCACCGTCGTTCGCGCCGGCGCGCGCGAGCGCGTCGCAAATCAGCGCGCCGGCTTCGGTTACATTGCTTCCGGCGGCGAGCAATTCCGGCGCGGCGCGTAAATCGCCGCCGATGCCCGGCACCCAACCGAACATTGGCGCGAACGCGATCAATCCGCCGACCTGTCCGCGCAACGCGGCTAAATCGCTTTGCGTGCTCCACACCAAATTGCATCCCGACGCGAGGTCGAGCGCCGCGGGATTTTCGATTTGCGCGAGGCGCGCGCGAAGCGACTGCGCCAACCAGCCGACGCGTAAAATCCACGCGACCAGCAGGAGCAATCCCAGCCCCATCAAAATTGAACTGACGCGTTTTGTCATCGCTTCTCCACCGCGATCACCGGACGATTGGATTTTTGCGCGACCGTCGCCGCATCGAGATCGTCCGCGAGCGCAAATTGATCGGTCAGCATTTTACGATAAGACGCGACAAGCCACAAATCGCGATCCAACACAATCACGTCCGCGCGTTCGCCCAACACGTCGCGCGCGTACCACAACGTGAATGTTTGCGCGTCGTCATTCGTGAGCACAATCGCGCGCGGCGGCGCAGCGCGCAGAGTTTGGCGCGCCCATTGCATCGCGGCAGTGTCGTCGCGTAAATTGATCGTGTTCCAGAAAAACGCGAGTTGGAGGAGCGGGAGTAAAAGTGAAATCGGTAAGTGGAAATTCGTAATTCGTAACTCAAGCCAACGTGCGAGTACCGACAAACCGATGGCGAGATAGATCGCGGCGATGGGCAAAACCAGGATGAGGTAAACGACGGAATCAAAGGTGTTGTACGTGAGCGCGAAAAGCGCGATGAGAAAAAATGTCGCGAGCGACGCGCGCCCGGTGCGCGCGGATCCGAAAATCGCGATCAGCGCGCCGAGCGGCGTGAATTGCGCGAACAAAGTTTCGAGCGATGCAAACGCGCGCGCGGGTAAATCGGCGAGCGATGTCGCGAACACATAGCCGCGATACATTTCCGCGCTAACAAACGACCACCAACTTGCGAGCGATGTAATTTCGATCCAGGGCGATGGCGCGCGGTTGAGCGCGAGAAGAACACCGCCGTACAGCGCGAGCCAGCCGAGAGAAAAAGAGAGTGAGAGAATTGAAAGATTGGAGATTAGAGATTGGAGATTGGAGATTGGAAGTTGGATGCTAGGTGTGGAGGTTGGAAATTGGACATTGGAGGTTGAGCGTTTACGCGGTGACTCGTTCGCGCGATGCTTCCAAATGAGCGGCGCGTAGAAAATTAAAACCGGGTGCGCGCCGGTCGCGATGCCGAGCGCGAACGCGCGCAGTGTGGGCGCGACATCGCGCGCGGCGAGCCACAGCAAAAATGCCGCGCCGAACAACGCGAGCGCGTACACCTCGACGATGATCGCGTGCGCCCACACGAGCGGCGCGAACGCGAGCGCCAAGCCCGCGCTCAGCGCGGCGAACAGCGCGCCATTCATTCGCCGCGCGGTTGCGACGATCAACGCGACCGCGCTCGCGGTCAAGATTGCGGACATTAAATTCAAACTGAACGCGGGTTCAAACGGCAATCGGCAAAATAAATTTCCGAGGAGCAAGTACGCAGGAAAACCGGGAGGATGCGGCAACGCGCTGCGCGCAATCGCGCGCGCAAGATCGCCACCATCAATTCCGAAGTGTGACCAAGTCAGCGACGGTGGCGTCGTCGCGAGATAGACGCCGAACGCGATCAACGCGCTCGCCAATTCAACGCGCGGAAATTTTGTTTTCAAAGCCACCCGTGCCATCGCTCAGCGCGCCGGTTTGCGAAACACGCCGATCAGATTCAAGCGCCACTCCGCCCGGCGCGGCGACGCGTTGACCCACCGTTCGTACGCGACGCCGAGTGGATACAACAACGGCACGTTTTGAAAATAATCCGGCGCGGATTCAAAATACGTCATTCGTTCACATTCCAAACCGGCGGCTTGCATCGCTTGAATCAAGCGCGGCGGCGTGTTGGCGCGCCGGTATTTGGGAAAACTCGCGCGCCCGCACAAGGCGCGCACCAATCCGAAATGAAACTGTTGCGGAATCAAGCGCGCGGCAAATTGAACATAGTGGCGCGTGTTCGGCGTGTGCGCGACCACGCATCCGCCGGGTCGAAGCACGCGCGCAAATTCGCGAAACACCGCCGGCGGCGATGCGAGATGCTCGATCACATATTTGCAGACAACGACATCCGCGCACTCTGCCGCGAGCGGTATGGATTCCAGATCGCTTTGCGCGCGCCAGGTTACTTGCGTATTCGCCGCGAGTTCGGCGTCGCGATCAATGCCGATCACCGCGCGCGCGCGCGTGTAATCGGGACGCGAAATTTCGCCCGACCCGCACCCGGCATCCACGATCAACGCGCCCGCGCCAATCTGCGCGGCGAGCATTTGATCAAAGACCTGGTCTTCGGAAATATAATCGGGATAGAACCGGCGAAACCAAAACGACGCGCGTTGCCGCGCGCGGCGCGCCTGATACGCGCGCGCGGCCGCGTCCTGACCATCGCTCATCCGCGGATCCTTTGCCACGCGCGCTGAAGCAGTCCCAACACAAATCCGGCGTCGAGCGCGAACGCGCGCAAGAATAAAAAACCGGGCGCGAGCAAAGCAATCGCGCGATCACGCGCAAACGTTTTGATCGCGAAGGGAATGGTGGTGAGCCCCAGCGCGCCCAGCGCGAGCGCGCCGCCAATGATCGCGTCGCGCCACACGATGCTTAACAACGCCGCGCCGACAAATACCAAACCCAAGCCCATTTGAATTTTGAGCGCGAGCGGCGTGTGCGCGTCGCCTTTGATCTTGGCGGGATGTTTTTCGTACATTCGCACGCGCCAATACCCGACAAAGAATTTGCGGCGGAGATATTTGAAGAGCGTCGCGGGGTGATTGTGATACACGACCGCGCTGGGCAACATCACGAGTTTGAAACCGCGTTGCGCGAGCCGATACGAAAATTCAACGTCCTCACCGGACGCGCGCGGGAACGATGGATCCATTCCGTCGTTGGCGAGATACACCGCGCGCCGATACGCCGCAGAGTACGTGTCAATAAAATCAATCGTGGCATAGCGGCGCATCCGATCGTACTTGTCTTCGTACTCGGCTTGCGCGAAACGCGCCGTCCAACTTTTTTGGCGCGTGCGGTAAACGCCTTTGGCTCCGCTAATGCCGGCATCGGCGAACGGCGCGAGCATTTGCGCGACCCAATCCGGCGCGGGCGCGCAATCCGCGTCGGTGAATAAAATCAGATCGCCGCGCGCGTTCTGCACGCCGAGATTGCGCGCGGCGGCGGGACCGCGATTCGGTTGTTGCAAAACGCGCGCGCCGGACGCGCGCGCGAGTTCCGCCGTGCGATCCGTCGAGCCGTCGTCCACGACGATGATTTCGTCCGGCGCGCGCGATTGCTTGTGCAACGCGGCGAGACATTCCGCCAACGTCGCGGCGGCGTTGTACGCGGGAACGATTACGGAAATAATCATAAAAAATTTGGGGACGCGGATAAACGCAGACGAACGCGGAATTTTTTATCCGCGTTCGTCCACGTCAGTCCGCGTCCAATCGAATTTATTTCGCGAACACGACGCGCAACGCCGGGTCGCCGATCCACACGAACGTTTCGATCACCTCGCGCCGGTCCGGCGAATCGTTCGGCATTTTTTGTTTCGCGCGCCACAACGCTTCGCCCCAGGTCGTCGCGCCGCGCTCGAACAATTCCGCGTAGAGCAAACGCATCAATTGTTTTTGCGGATCGGGCAACGATAACCCGGTCGGCACGACGCCGCCGATAATACCGCCATCGTTTTTGAACAACGCTTCTTCGGCGAGCGAATCTTTTTGCGGATGATAAAAATATCCGTCGAGGCATGTCGGCGTAATCAACACCGGCAAACGTTCCGCGTTTTTGATCTCTTTGAGGTTTTCGACGCTGAACAACGGGCCCGCCGCCCAGGTGTCAATCGAACCGTGCCCGATGTACGACAACAATCCCGCGCCCTCATTCCAACGCGCGATGATTTCCGGGCGCGTCGCTTTAATATCGCCTTTGCGGTCGGCGAGATAAATTTTCGTCGGCTTGAAATCGCGCGGCAATTTTTCAACGAGTTCATTCGCCATCGCGACGAAATCGCCGTCCTTGTCGTCGGCGGAATAAATCGCGCGGCGTTGCCATTCGGCGGGTTGCGCTTTTTCGTACGCGATCGTTTTTTCGACGACGCGCGTAACCTGGTCCGGTGTTTTCGCCGGGATGCGTCCAATCGCGAGCGCGGGCACCCCGGTTTTTTCATCGAACGCGACAAACCAGTTATCGCTCGCGACCTGGGTCAAGTGCAACGTTTCGACGAGAAATGTCGGGACGAGATTTTTATTCGCGCCGTTTTGATAATCGCGAAAATCGTAACTCGCCTTGCCGACGAAAAGCGCGAAACGCGGCGCGGGTTTCGCCCAGTGCGATTGCGTCCATTTCAAAAATTCGCGCACCGCGTACGGTGATTCGATGCCGTTGCCAAATTCATCATAGACCGCGTCAATCGTCGCGACGCTGACTTTGAGACCGCGCTCGGTGCGAAACTTGATGAGCGGTTGCAACGCGTTGATGAAATTCGCGTGCGTGATGATGACGTAATCCGCGGCGCGCGGCGCGCGTAATTCCGCGCCGGTCATCAACGCGATTTTCGCGGGCGATTTGCGCGCGTTCGCGCCGAGCGCGAGCCAGCGTCGCGTCGCGCTCGCGCCGAACGTGAGCGCGCGATTCGCAATCGTCGCGCCGGTCGCGCGTTGCGGGTCGGCAGGATCGGTGATGTCGAAAAGATCAATCGCGTCGCCGGCAAATCCATCCACGCGATACGCGCCCGCGTCAGTTTGAAAAATCAGCGCGTCATCCTGCGCGGTGAGCCGGCGGGTGTACGTCATTTCAATCGCGCGCAATAAAACGATGTCGGCGGCGGCTTGCGTGTCGCCCGGCGCGATCAAGCGAATCGAATTTTCGCCGGGCTTGACAAGGTTCGCGGGAATCGTCGCGGTGATCGTGCGCGCGCCTTGTCCGTCCCATTTTTCATCCGCGACGCGCGTGTTGTTGAATTGAATCGTCAAGTGATGATCGGGATTGCTCGCCGCGTCTTGCGTGCGACTCCAGAGTTGCGTCCGCAATTGTGCGTTCGCGCCAATCGCGGATGGCAATGTCAACGTGATCGTCGTCGTAATCGGCGCGGAGAGCGATTGCCAAAACCAATGTTCACCGGCGATCCCGGCTTCGACAATGTAGAGCGAAGGTTTGCTGACGCGCGCGACGCTCGTTACCGAATCTTTCGGCGCGCCGGTTGGCGCGGCAGAAACATCGCGAATGCGTTTGCCCGGTTGCGCGCCCCACTTGAACCAGTACACATCGGCATTGGAAAAATCGGAATTGGGCGCGGGCGCAAAAAATTCGAACGCGAAATTTTCTGGCGCGCCGAGAATGCGAATCGCGATTTCGTGATCGCCGCGATAAAGTTGGAGCGTGGTCGCATCAATCTGATTTGGATCCGCGCCAGCGGCGCGCAACGCGCTCGCGGTGACGCGATACATTCCTTCGCTTGGCACGATCAATTTGTAACGCGGGACTGCCGGTTGCGCGAGTGGCACCGGCGTCGGATCGGCAGGCGCGCTGGGGAGAAGTGAATCGAACAGCGCGCAATTGACGAGGAAAAATAAAATGGCGAGGGCGAGCGCGAGACGTTGCATCAGACGCTCCGCTTGGAGCGAATGAAAAAGTAGAGCGCGAACATCGCGAGCGCAAAGCCGGCAACGCTCGTCGCGCCGGTCGCGAGAATAATTCCAATCGCGACGAACGGCGCGAAATTAAATCGCGCGGGTTGCGCCATCACGATTTCTTCTTCTTCGAGCGGCGCGTCTTCGCTGGGAGGATCGGTCGGCTCAACCGGCGCGAGCGCGATGCGCGTGGGATTCGCGCCAGGCGCGGGCGTCGCGGTCGGCACAATGATCGCGCCGCCCGCGCGCGCGGTCGTCGGTGATGGCGCGGCTTGCGCGATTTTTTGCGCGGCAGTCGGAACCGGCGAGGGTGTTGATGTTGGCGCGGGCGTAAACGTTGGCGCGCCGGGAACGAGTGTGTTCGTACGCGTCGCGGTCGGCGCGGTGGTGCTGGTGCGCGTAGTGGTCGCGGTCGGCGCGCTCGTGGTCGTGCGTGTCGCGGTCGCTCCACCGGCTATGACCGCGGAAACCGGGGTGGTCGTTTCGGTTTTACTGCTCGTGTCAATGCTGACGAGCCGGTAGTAGTATGTAACGCCGGGCGTTACGGCAGTATCGTAGAAAGAATAGATCGCGCCGGTGTTATACCCCTGGGGGGTAATGCGCGCCGGGTTGATTTTGGTGTACGTGCCGTTCGCGGCGGTGCTTCGCAAAACATCGAAACCGGCATTGTTGAACTCGGAAGCGGTTGACCACAAAATCTTGATGCGGTTCGCTTCCGCTTTCGCGCCAAAGTCTTGCAAGGTAACATTCGCGGCGACGCGCGTAAACATCGCGATAAATGCAAAAAGGATTACCGCGATTCCCACCCAACGCCCAGTTGCCAGTAAACGCCATTCGAGTTTCATTTGAAAAAATCCAGATGATCGATCAAATTTGTTTGTGCATCTAAATTATACGCGTCAAACCAGAAAAATCAATATACCATTTGACCCGATACGCGAGTACTATCGAGACTAATCCGAGAAACCCGTTTTCTCGCCTTCAGCGGAAAATAGGTTTCTCACCCGGCGTTAGCGCAAGATCGCCGGGAAAAACATTTGCGCTTGAAATTGCAATTGCGATGCCGGGTCACCGAGCAAACCAAAGGTGTCGAGCAAATCCCAGTGCGCGCCGCTCGCATAGAGTTGCTGTTTGCCGATGATGGTCGCCAAACCAATGCGCCGGATCTTTTGCGTCATCAACGCGTCGTAAAAACCGCGATGCAAAAAATCGTGCCCGAGCGCGACACCCAAGCCGGTCGCCGACCAACTCGCAAGCGCGCCGTTGCCGGGCAAGCGCACATTTTTTTCGGCGATGCTGTACCACAACGGATCCACCCATTGAAACGCGCCGGTATAGCAGGTCATCTCCAGCATCAGCGGTGTTTTATTTCCATTCGTTAAGAGAGCCAGGTCGCCAATACTGTACGGATCAATGATGCTCCCACTCTTGAAAAACACCGGGTCGCCCCAAGTAATTTGCGAACCGTGTCC
>Ga0233425_10008226_pt1 | contig 14033 bp, 15 predicted proteins | sample Watercolumn_Towu_2_FD_181712 | JGI IMG/M metagenome (GOLD analysis project Ga0233425, IMG submission 181712) | Freshwater microbial communities from Lake Towuti, South Sulawesi, Indonesia - Watercolumn_Towuti2014_140_MG | ecosystem: Environmental > Aquatic > Freshwater > Lake | place...
AAGATTAATAGCCATTTCTGAAAAGAAAAATTGAAAATAAATGAAAAAAGATTAGTATCTCTGAGTACGAGGTTTTCCTCTTGGAGAAGGTGAAAGCTCTTTCATCCCCTCGGGAGCGCCGAATTTAGGCTTCATAGCGCCATCTGGGAATGCTCTCTCTGCTCCCGGAATCCTAGTGTGCCCGTCAGTTCGGATTTCATCGCTCATCAGTCCCCAGTATGGGTGCTTTGATAAACAGCCAACTAATTTGTGCTTTGATTTTAGGTGTGGTTCTAATATCGCGAGTATCTGGTCCATTGCACTCTTTGGAAATTTATCTTCTGTCCTCAACTCTTGAGGAACGCTTTCAACAATCTTCGCGATCTTTGCAGGAAGCGGAGGAATGGATTGGACAGATTGTTCTACTACCGTTTCATTTTCCCTTAATGGACGCAAGGAAAAGTATTCGAGTGCAGATTCTAACGAATGTTTGAAAAGCAATGCTACTGCAACGTTACGTACTGTTTCAGTATGATTCAGATTAGCATATGCCTCATGGAGAATATCACCAACACCTAGCTTGCTTAAATTATTGACATAAAGCAATTCTGCTGCAAAAAGCAATACGCCAATCCTTAATTCTTGATCCGGATTATACTTGAACATCTGCTCTAATACGTGCGGTGTTGTTGATACTGCACAAGTAACCATATTATTACCTCCTACTGTCATTTATGGCGACAACTTTTTAAACTAATACGTTAGAGGTACCAGATAAACTTATTCAATAGATTTGCCGAAAACCTGTCCATCTCTTGCGGCAATGCAACGGACTCCTGTCGCTTCTTCTATCTTTCTTGCCTCGCTCTCAGGCCCTGCACGTATGAATGTCATGCCCATATGAGTAAGTATTGCGAGTTTTGGCTTTGCGATTTTGACAATGCGGATAACGTCTTCTGTCTTCAGATGGTCAGGAATCCCATCGCTTGTTGGCTTTAAACAGTTGATTATCAGGTAATCGCATCCTTTGTACGCCTCGCATATCTCTGGAATGAATTCAGTATCGCTTGTGCAGCCGATTACGCTTCCATCCAGATAAAGCTTGAATCCAAATCCTGTCGGATCATCATGCTTTGTAGGGCAGATTTCTATTTCAAATTCTCCTTTCTTTGTTGTGAACTTTTTACGTTCTCCTATCTTGGCTGAATAGACTACCTGTGGAGTGGAAAGATGATACTTGCTTATAGAGCGGTCGTCTTTGTCATCCCCTTCAACCGTGTATTTGCTTCCTATGAATATCCCTTTTTTCTTCAGGGCATATCCGCTCATAGCCTCCATCAATGCAGGGGCATCAGAGCAATGATCAATATGGTAATGAGTGACGATTACGACGTCAAGATTCGTAGGATCCTGTTTAAGCTCTGAGCCGTGGACCAATGCGCCTGGACCTGGATCAACATGAATATTCGCTGATTTTGAATTTATGCGGAAACCGCCTGTCCAGCGGATCTGTTTCACCAGGTTTACTCTTCCTCCTCCAGTACCTAAGAAGATTATTTCCATAATTTCACCGAAATTTGAAACGCGAAGGAACTAAGTTCCTTGCGCCCATTGAAACGTCATAGATTTCAATTGGGAGACTTGACGCGCACGTCAAGTGGATTTCCATTGAGACACCATCTTACAATACATGCACTCATCCACAGATGCAGGCTCCCCACATTTTTTACAGTAGATTAATTCTAGTTTTTCATTGCTAACTGCGGCTCTTAATTTCTTATTCATCCAGAGAAAACTATTAAGGATTCCTATTTTTGTCCCAGGATGCTCGTCTTCAAGCATGTCTATGTGGGTACGAACAGGACGACGCAACGCAGATTTCGCATATGGACAACAGCTTTTTTCAATAATTTTCAGTGAACGCAGTTTTCCGTATGAGATTACCTCGTTTTCAGAAGCGCGGATAAGCGGACGGATGCGGGGAACAAAGTTGCCATCCTTGACTAAGGGTTCAACATATCTCAAGAGCCTCATTGGCTCATTCCTCATCAGGTTCATGATAACTGTTTGCACAGTATCATCAAGCGTATGCGCAATCGCAAGCTTGTTTGCTCCTAGTTCTCTTGCAGTCTTGTTCAATATGCGGCGTCTGATAACTCCGCAATAACTACAAGGATTCTTTGTTTTTGTTTTCTTCACTATGTCGCCAAGAGTAAAACCTATTTCTTCCTTGAACGTGACTACATGATGAGGAACATCGAGCGATTTGCAAGATTCTTTTGCAATATTCATTGTTTTCTTTCCATAATCGCATGTTACTCCGTAATCAACAGTTATAGCAATGAGCGTGAATGGAAGAACTTTGCGCAATCCTGCAAGAAGATGGAGGAGTGTCACGCTGTCTTTCCCTCCAGATAATCCAAGCGCAATTGTTTCTCCTTTGTTGATCATGCCAAATTCGCGTACAGTGGAACGAAACCTGCGCTCAAACATCTCAAGAAAATGTTTTTTGCAGAGCTGAGTCCCTGCGTATTCCAGGGAGATAAAAGAATTCACGTTGCATTTTGAGCAATTTTTTCCAAGAGTCATCAGATCAGCTTGACTTTGCAGAATTTTCCTGCACTTTCTGATAATTTTTTGTCTTGGGTCTCCAGGATAGCGCCATATTTCTTGGCAAAATAGACATATGCAGAATCATAGAACGTAAGGCGAGTGGCAAAAGCAATAGAGAAGATCTCTTTCAGATCATCTTGCTGGATGAAAAGCACTTTGTTCCAATTTGCAAGTATAGTTACGAATGATTCCGCATCTTCCTTGGAGATGTCTTTGAGCAAAGAGGCATGTTTCATAACAACATTCCCAACTTCGTAGAAGGTAAGGTCAAGGATAAATGATTCAGCGTCCAAAGTTTTTGAACTCGCTGCTTCGAAAAAAGCCGAAGAATCGTAAATTTTCATCTGTTTTCCCTCATATCCCGTATTTCCGAAACGATCTTTTTCATGCCGATTTTGTTGACTGCTGCGCTGGCTCGATCGAGATTTGCCATTATCTTTTTGATCCTCTTCTTTTCAATCTCGCTTATCAGTGCAGCACGGATCACTTCTGAGAAATTCAGGTCCATTTCTTTAGCTTCAGAATAGATCCAATCTTCAACCCGGACATTGATGTTTGCGTCTTTCATGTAAAACGTTTATGTATAGATAAAAATATAAATACGAAAGGTAGCAATGCAAAAATAGAAGCGACTACGTCTTCCTTTTAAATTTTATTTGCGTTAACCTCTTGGTGCAATTATGAAGATAAATTCTGTTTCAGCATTAGAAATTCTTGATTCTCGAGGGAATCCAACGGTTGAAGTTGAGATCAAAACTGCAAAGGGGATCGCACGCGCTGCAGCGCCATCAGGAGCAAGCACTGGATCATTCGAAGCGATCGAACTGCGCGATGGCGGAAAAAGATATCTTGGAAAGGGAGTGCAGAATGCAGTAGAGAACGTGAATAAAACAATAGGGCCAGAATTCGTGAAAGGATCGAAAGCACCTAAGAAAACTCAGAAGGCAGCGAACCTTCTGGCAACTCCTGCGGATTTCGACAAGCTCCTGTTAAAACTGGATGGAACAAAAAATAAGATGAACCTTGGCGCGAATGCAATCTGCGCCACATCGATGGCAGTGATGCGCGCATTCGCAATGGAAGAAGAAAAACCTCTTTGTGACTACGTAGCCAGTGTTTTCGGAAAAGAATCCCCAAAATTGCCTCAACCTATGTTCAACATATTGAACGGGGGAAAGCATGCAGGGACAAAACTGGCGATACAGGAATTCATGATAATACCAAAAGGAAAGGATTTCTCGGAAACATTGCAGATGGCAAGCGAGATATATCATGTCCTTGGAAAACTGCTTGTTGAGAAATACGGCCCTTCTGCTAAAAACGTCGGAGATGAGGGAGGATATGGCGCTCCGATGGATAAAACTGAAGATGCATTGAATGCAATAATGAAGGCAATAGAAGAAGCAGGGTATTCGGACAAGACAAAGATAGGGATAGATGCTGCTGCAAGCTCTTTCTATGACGGAATAACAAAGACATATCACATAGATGAAAGAGGGATATCCGGAGACATGCTGAAGAAATATTACGAGGATTTCATAAAGAGATATCCGATAGAAACTTTAGAGGATCCTTTCAACGAGGATGATTTCGCGCTTTTTGCAGCATTGAACGATGCAGTTGGAAAAGACACAACAGTAGTTGGAGATGATCTTCTTGTCACGAATCCAGAAAGGATAAAAGAAGCGATCGAACACTGCTCCTGCGGGGCATTACTGCTGAAAGTAAATCAGATAGGGACAGTAAGCGAAGCGATAGAAGCAGCAAAGATGTCAAGGGAAGCAGGCTGGAAGATAGTTACAAGCCACAGGTCTGCAGAAACAGAGGATACTTTCATAGCTGATTTTTCATGCGGGATAAACTCGGAATACATAAAGACAGGGGCGCCTGCAAGAGGAGAAAGGACTGCTAAGTACAATCAGCTTTTGAGAATTGAAAAAATGCTGGAATAATCAGATGGAGAAATGATATGATCGCGAAGGGAATGACAAAGCTGGCGATTTCTATTATCGGAGGGGTAGGAAGCATACTGCTTTTCCTGGGTGCTTTTTATTTCGCATCGACCGGCAAGGCGAACTTCGCGATTTTAGGGGTTTTATTATATATAATAGGGGAAGCAGGCGGGCTTTACCTGACAAAGTATGAAAGTCAAAAAGAGATAGAGATGTTCAAGTTGAATTTCTGGCAGATGATAGGCGGAGCATACGCATTCCCTATCCTGCTGCTCGGCCTTTATTTCATATCTGGAGACAAATTCCTGCTGATATTCAATCTTGCAATAAGCGCAGGTGCGATAATAAGGACAGTAGCAATACTCGCAAAAGCAGCATATATTGAAAAAAACATGTGAGGGAAATTATGGACGTGAATTATGATGAAATTAAGAAATTTATAAAGCACAATTTCAGGCATTTCAATGCCGCAGTGGTTGTTGATGCATCTGAAGGATATATAAATCACCTCAAGAAAGGAGGGAAAATGATGGTCACTCTTGCCGGAGCGATGAGCACTGCTGAGCTTGGGTTGACGCTTGCAGAGATGATACGGCAAGGCAAAGTACATGCGATTACATGCACTGGAGCAAATCTCGAAGAGGACCTGTACAACCTGGTTGCGCACGATTTCTATGTGCGTGTTCCGCATTACAGGAATCTTTCTGCAAAAGACGAACAGGAACTGCTTGAGAAGCATTTGAACAGGGTTACTGATACGTGCATTCCTGAAGGAGAAGCGATGCGAAGATTGGAAGCAGCATTGATGAAATTCTGGAAAAAAGCAGAGAGTGAAGGCAAAAGATATTTTCCTTATGAATTCGCATACCAGCTGATAAGAAGCGGAGATCTCAAGCAGTACTACCAGATAGACCTCAAGAATTCATGGGTAGTTGCTGCATGCGAGAAGAACATTCCAATATTCGTTCCAGGCTGGGAAGACTGCACAACCGGAAACATGTTTGTTTCACAGGTCAAGAAAAAAGAGCTGAAAAGCCTTTCTACGGTGAAGTCTGGTCTTGAAACAATGGATTTCCTGATAGACTGGTATCGTGAAAACACCAAAAATTCAGAGATAGGATTCTTCCAGATAGGCGGTGGTATCGCAGGCGATTTCCCAATCTGCGTGGTTCCTTTGATAAGATTTGATCTGGAAGACAAATCCTGCAAACTATGGGGATACTTCTGCCAGATTTCTGACAGCACAACGTCATATGGATCATACAGCGGCGCAGTGCCGAATGAGAAGATAACCTGGGGCAAACTCAGTATCGACACACCAAGATTCGTAATAGAAAGCGATGCAACGATTGTTGCGCCTTTGATATTCGCATATATACTGGCAAAATAATATAAGATTCGCAGGATCATGAAAAAGGCAATGTTTAAAAAAAAGACGCTGGATGAGTTATTGAAAAAAGTGAGGCAACCATGGTAGATTACAAGAAGCCCAATCCCATAGACGCAAAGACGTACTACAAGCTCGGCAATGACTATTACGAGAAGGGAGAATATGAGAAGGCTATCGAAAACTACAACATGGCGATATTGCTCAACCCGATATTCTCAGAGGCTTATTTCAACAGGGCTTTGAGTTACTATCAGCTGAAGAATTTCGAGAAATCCATAGCAGATTATACGAAATCAGCAGAGCTTGACCCGAATAATCCGATAATATACAATAACAGAGGAGACGCATTCTACAGAAAACAGGATTTCAACAACGCGATAAAAGATTATGATAAGGCGATTTCACTTAATCCGGATTATCTCAAGGCATTTTATAATAGAGGATTATCCTATGCTTCTAACGAAGATTATGAGAAAGCGATAGAAGATTTCAGCAAAGTAGTACAGTTGAAGCCAGATTTCGCAGAAGCATATCATCTTCGTGGTCTTGCGTTTGAATATGCAGGAAGCATTGAAAGCGCGATAAAGGATTATGAGAAAGCGATACAGCTCAATCCAGAACTGGCAGAAGCAAAGACACATCTCGACGCAGCAAAGGCAAAGAAAGACCAGGGTGGAAAGGAAGGCAGTGGCGGAGCTGGAGACATAAAGATGCTCACAAAGCCCAGCATGACATTCAACGATGTAGCTGGAATGGACAGGATGAAAGAGGAGATCCGAGAAGCAATAGTCTATCCTATGGCAAACCCTGAACTCGCAAGGAAATATGGAAAGCTCGGTGGTGGCGGTGTGCTCATGTACGGACCTCCTGGTTGTGGTAAGACTTACATACTTAAAGCAGCAGCAGGGGAATGCAGCGTAGGATTCATAAACGCGAAATTATCTGATTTGCTGGACATGTATGTTGGTAATACAGAAAAGAACATACATAAGGTGTTTGAACTTGCAAGAAACAACTGCCCGTGCATACTGTTCTTCGATGAAGTTGATGCTATAGGTGGCAGAAGAGACCAGCAGGAAGGAGCGCAGTACATGAAGATGGCAGTGAACCAGATGCTTTACGAGATGGATGGTGTAGAAGCCAACAACCAGAACGTATTGACTATTGCTGCAACGAACGCGCCATGGGATGTTGATCCTGCATTGAGAAGAAGCGGCAGATTCTCCAAAATGATATACGTCCCAGAGCCAGACCTGAAATCAAGGATCGCAATATTGAAGCTTCATGCAAAGAAAAGACCGGTTTCAAAAGGGATCCCATTCATAAGACTGGGATTAGCGACTTTTGGTTATTCTTCATCAGACCTAAAAGGGGTTGTCGAAGAAGCATCCACTTATCCGTGGAAAGAGGCATTCTTTGCAATAGACAAGATGACGAAAGATTATATGTCGCAGGGAAAGAGCAAGGAAGAAGCCGAAGCTATGGCAAAACAGCATGTGAAACAAAGAGATGTGACTTCTGCTGATTTCGTAAAAGCAATAAGTAAGCGAAAATCAACATTGCCTCCATGGTATGAACAGGCGAAAAAACAGATAGGGAAGCAGGAAGAGATAACCATGGTTGACGGAAAAGAGCACAAGAAGATAACTGACAGCAAGATGGGCCCTGGTGAAAAAGAAGCGTTCAAGGACCTGTTGAAAGAGATAAATAAGAGGAATCAATGGTGGTTCAAGATGCTCATGACCTCTTTGAGGGATATAATGCTGCTTCTGCCTTTGCCATTCTAGAGAACCTAAGTTTTTAACCCCAATTCACGTATCCTATTCATGATTATTACAAATGGTAACGTATTCTTCAATGGAAAATTTTCAAAGCTGGACATCCTTATCGAAGATGAGAAAATAATCAAAGTAGGGAACCAAATCTCTGCAGATGGGGAAGAAAGAGTGGACGCAACGGAATTGGTTGTGCTCCCGGGACTTATAGACCTTCATGTCCATTTACGCGAGCCTGGAGCAGAATACAAAGAAGATTTCAATAGCGGGACAATGGCTGCAGTAGCTGGCGGGATAACAAATATATTTGACATGCCGAATAACAGAGTAGCGATAACCACTGCGAAACTGATGAGAGAGAAGATCGCTCTTGCTGAAAGGAAGAAGCACTGCAAGATCGGGTTCTATCTTGGTGCTGCCACAGGAAACGAAAACGAATGGAAAGCGATTGCGGATGAAAAAAGATTCTCCGGACTGAAAGTCTATATGGGCCAGACTACGGGATCGCTGCTTGTCAGGAACGATGCTGAACTCGAATCCCATTTCTCTGGCTTTGATGCTAATAGACCAATAGTCGTGCATGCAGAAGACCAGAAAATGCTCGAATCGGAGGGAAGAACTGAAGGTGCTGCACTCTCTGCTGTCGGGAAAGCATGTGCTCTTGGCAGGAAATACGGTAAAAAATTGCACATAGCCCATGCAAGCACTGGAAAAGAAGTGGAACTTGCAAAGAGAACGTACGCAAACTGCACGCTTGAGACTTGTCCGCATTACCTGTTCCTTGATGAGAATGATTGGGCCCATTTAGGATACAGGAAGGCTGTGAATCCTCCGCTAAGGAAACCAGAGACACGGAAGGCGCTTTGGGGATATCTTGACTCCATAGATTGCATTTCTACGGACCATGCACCGCACACACTTGAGGACAAGCAATCCGGGGCAAGCGGCTATCCCGGACTGGAGACTTCGCTTGCGCTAATGCTGGACGCGTATAACAGAAAACTGATCACAATGGAAAGAATAGTGCAGATGATGTCTGAGAATCCTGCTAGGATAATTGGACTTGATAGGAATGGAAAAATAGCCGAAGGTGCAGTTGCAGACATCACTATAATCGATCCTAAAAAAGAATGGGTAGTGAAGGAAGAGGAATTAGAAACCAAATGCAAATGGAGCCCTTTCAATGGAAAGATCCTGAAAGGAAAGGCAGTGAAAACAATAGTTGATGGAAAAATAGTTTTCGAAGATGATGCGATCCGCTGAACGGATCTTATTCACTTCAATCGTTTTATCTCGATCGTTCCTTCTGCATTGGAGATATCAAACCTTACAAGACCAGGGCTCTGAAATTCGAATTCTGCTGATTTCATCTTGAATTTGACCAAACCAGGGATATCCGTAGGGCCATTTGATGTGACAGAATGCACAGTTATCTCTGATCCTGTTTCAAAACTGGCGATTGTTATATTCTTCACGCTTGACGGAATATAGACTTCGGCCATGATTGTAGCATTGCCTCCTGCATTTCCTATGGAATTAGAAAGCTCTGAAAGCCTGATCGCTATAACCTGGGCCTGAACCTGCATTATCTGCTCGTTTGCTTCTCCTGCCTTGAAGTATATCAGAAAAAGCAATGGAATGAAAAGAACAAGGATTACTCCTATTGTTATGAGCAATTCTGTGCTAACCTGTCCTTTTATATCAATCACCTGATACATGTTTTCCGAGCTTACGGTCTATAAACTTGCTCTTTCTCTTGCCAAGAAGATTATGCAGCTCAAGGCAAAGCGAATCCACGGATTCCTTGAGGTTGTATTGCTCCGAGGAAACAGAAATCCGTTCATTGTCTACCTTCAATCTCAGCTGGAACGAATAGATCGATTTGCCTTTTTTGAAATGAAGGTTGAGCTCAGATATTTCGAAAGACTTTGCATATTTATTAACTGTGTTTAGGATTGAATTCTTTATGAATTCAAGATGCCGTTCCTCGTCTTCCCTAAGCCCACTAACTACGATGTCAAGCTCGTTGGAAGTTAGTTTCAATACTTTCTTGAATACATCTGTTGCAGATACCACTCCCTTTGGAGCACCTTCTGAAACGACCACTACTGAAGAGAAGTTGCCGTCTGCCATCTTCTTCATCGCATCTTCAAGATAAGCATCGCTATTCACTGCTGGGACTTCATCCCTCATGAAATTAGATACCTGCATGCTGTTTGCGCTTGTGACTTCTGTCACCAATTCGTGCCCTCTTTTTGATTGCGGCTTCACTAAAGAAATAGTGAAATCGTGGGTCGAAACAAGGCCCACTGGTCTTCCGTTCCGCAGCACAACGAGCCGGTTCACATTCTTCTCTTTCATAACCCTTTTCGCGGTTGCTACGGTTTCCTCGTTGCGGATGGTGAATACTGGAGAGTTCATCACTGCACGGACATAATCTTTTGGGATAAGTTTCATCTGAAGCAGTTCACGCAACAGATCGGAACGAGTGTATAAGCCGATAGCATTTCCCTTAGAGTCCAATACAGGTATTGCTTTGAAATGTCCTGCAAGGAACGCGTTCATCCGTTCCAATAAAGAGGAATTCTGAGTGATAGTCGGCGGTTTTACACAAACGGTTTCGCATTTGACATTGGAAGGATCCTTTATCCCTTCTTTTATATGCCGATCATCCACGATTCCGATGTATCTGCCTTCTTTTGTTATTATAGCTGCAGTTCCTGAGTCCGCAAGTTTATCCAGGGCCTTGGAAAGAGATTCAGACCCATCTAAAGAAATCGCCTGTATTACATTCATAGTATCCCCGTCGTCTATGGAAGCTAAACATATATAAATACGAATAGCTTAATAAAGAAATATGGCGACTGGGGGGCAACTGGACATCGAGAGTATGGTAGCTAAGCCCACGTGGAAGCAAATACTGATGGAGCTCATACTCACTGAAAGGATAGACCCATGGAATATAGATATCTGCATCATATCCGATCGTTTCCTTGCGAAAGTCAGGGAAATGAAAAAACTGGATCTCCTTCTTCCTGCTAACGTCATACTCGCAGCATCGATATTGCTTAGATATAAAAGCAGTTTTCTTAAGCTTTATGATCCGCAACCAGTGCAGGAAACGCTTCCTGTGGTTGAGGAGTTTGCTGCTGAAGAGATGCCACAGCTCATGATCTCTGCAAGGATACCTCCCAAAAGGCAGATAAGCCTTGATGAGCTCACTCAGGAAATAGAGCGCGTCATAAAATACGAGAACAACGTCTACGTGCCGAAACATAAAGGCGGGATAGAGGAAACGATCAATTTCACACTGACTCAAGAAGACATAGAAAAGAAGATGGATGACGTCTACGAAAGGATAAAGGCGAATGCTGACGAAACTGGCTGGACAATGTTCTCAAACATAATACGTGATTATGAACGAAGGGATGTTGTATATGCATTGCTTTCTATACTTCATCTCACTCAGAGAGAATTAGTGGACATAAAACAGGATCAATTGTTCGGAGAGTTGTTCATACACCTGAACGGAAAGAGCAGGGAAAACTAAATTGAAAAGCAAAATAAAATAAAAAGAAAATAAGAAGCAACTACTGCTTCACTGGTTTTGGCTTTGATTTCATTATCTTCACATTTCCTGGAGTCAGGATTAATGTGGATTCTGAAAGCAATGCGATATCGCCGTTTGATTTGACTGCGTTGTGCTTCAGTTTTCCGATGATGCCCTTCAACCTGTTCGGCTGCTTCGCGATAGGAAGGACATTCAGGATTATAATATTCTTTGCAGTCAGTTCTTTGATAACCAAATCAGAGTCTCCTTCATTTCTCAAGTCGATTCTTTTCACATAAAAGTCGGCTGGAGGATTAAGAGAATCTCCTGCATTTTCTATAAGATCCTGGAGATCCAAGTTCTCGCCACCACTAACTTCGCCTTTTCCCAAAACTTTGTCAAAAAGTCCCATTTGCTCACCTGGTCGTTAATATCAACCTTGTTCTTACTAATGACGCGATTTGTTTTTAAATATAGGGGAAAATAGAGTGAACATCCGAAGAAAAAGCACAACAATTTAAATGTGGTCATGTAAAAAACAACATGGCGTTCGCCCAAAAACAGGCTGCCAAAAAAGAGATATTTTACGATAGGAAACAGTTCAGGGCTTCGTCTGGGAATATGGTGGAGTATATATTTTTCGATCGCGGAAAAAAGAAAACGCTTCATTTCGTTGATGGCTGGGCATTAAGGCTTTCATGCTGGAAATGGCAGATGCGCGGAAAAGACGGAGATGGATTATTCAAGAAATATAATCTTCTTTTCTCTAACAATAGAGGGCATGGTGATTCAGAGCTTGGAGATTCAACAGAAACAACATTTCTGACTGATTGCGCAAGAGACAGGATCGAATTAATAAATGGAATCGGGTTGCATAGTGTTCATCTTGTTGCCCATAGCATGGGCGCATTGATCGCTACACAGATGCATTCTATGGAACGCAAATTCGATATCCCTTCGATAGTGTTTGTGACTCCTGCAGTCTGCAATCCTCTGCGGACTTTCCCGTGGGCAGATCTGGTGAAACCAATCCTTGATTTGGCAGACGATAAGGTTGTAAGAGAAAAAGCAATTGCAGGGATGCTGCTGTTGCTGAATAGCCTCACGAATCCAGTGACGTCCTGGATGTATTATTCATATTTCAAGATCAGAAGCGGAAGTGCAGTGACATTCGATTCATTCAGAAAGTATATGGAAGCGATCCTGAACGCGGATCCAGAGGCATTTGTGATTGAATTCGGTTCGATGCTCGAAAACGGAGATAAGATAGGGAATAAAATGAAAGGAATAGATTGCCCTGTGCTGGCAATGATAGGGCATCTTGATTTTCTGATAGCGCATAAAGCTGTAGATATGTTGAAGGGATATGTTCCACGCACACAGACAATTGTGATGCCCAATACGACGCATTTTCCGCAGGCAGAGCGCCCTGAGATGTTCAATAGTATTCTTTGGGATTTTCTTACGTCTTGCAAACGTATTTAAAGAATAGAAGAGAATACTTTATGCGGGTTAGGCCGGGGCTAGGGGTCCCGACATCGTACGTCCCCTTTAGACGAGCCGAACGCCCGGGGCGTCGGTTTTTGCCTGCATGCCCTTTTTCTGAAGCGTCGATCCCCTGCCTTATATGGCGGTGCTACGTGCGAACCGAGTCAGGCCGAAAGGAGCAGCTCTAAGTGCCTTGCGCTGTGCTTGTGAGATACAGGGAGGAGCGAAAGGAAGAGGCTCCTTGCATGTTGAAACTTGGCAATCCGGGAAACCCGCTTCTACTTAGTTTAAACGGAGAATCAGAGCCGCGCTATTAGCGTTTATTTCTTAGTGATGCGCTTTGGGCCTTCACCTGCTGGTTCGGCCGGCAAAAAACGTATACTTAGTTTAAACGGAGAATCAGGACCTCCATATTTTTAGTTAACTCATAAAACAAATAATCCCCACCATTTAAAAAACATTAACTGCATACAACTATATAAACCATCACACGTATTCACGAAAGGGTTAGATATGGGACAAAGAAGGATGAGCAACGTAAAAGTCAAAAAGCCAGACGCGCAACCCGTAAAGGTAAAAGACATAGCATTATCGCTTGGCAGTGTGCCCCAGCTTTTAATGGAACGAATGGAACAGGATACAAGAATATTATTGATAAGTCCCGATGAAGCACGCATACTCCGGGAAAAATATGGGAAGATACCAAAAGTAAAGGGAATGCTGCTCGTAGTAGATGAAACACAGACTCCTGTTAAACAACCAGAACCGCCAGTAGTCCAAGAACCAGTTGTACATGCAAAGCCAGTGATTACAGAACCAAAGACGGAAGCTGCACCAAAAGACAAAAAACCGGAATTCCAGACAGCAGTAGTCGTCAGCTTGCCAGAACCAAAAGAAACATCTGAGAATGAAGATGCCAAAAAATGGATTAGATTGCTGACAGAACCAGAACAAGAAGAAACCGCAAGACTTCGTCTTATTTCTCTTGGAGTCAAGGCATTGGATGCCTGCATAGCCGCGCTTCCTGACAAGGAAAGAATCGCATTGATTGAACGAGTACTCCTTGAAACTCCTGCAAAAGAAAAAGCAGTAAGGAAGCTGGTTTGGGCTTTGAGTGATCTATGGGTAAGATTGGAAGCAAAAAAAATACTTATTGAAGTTGCTAAGAGTGATGCTAGATCAGTTGTGAATAGCTGTGTTGGTGCTTTACAGAATACTGATCGTGTAAATGCTGCGAAAGAAATACTTATTGAAATTGCTAAGAGTGATGCTAGATCAGTTGTGAA
>Ga0233425_10008227_pt1 | contig 14033 bp, 13 predicted proteins | sample Watercolumn_Towu_2_FD_181712 | JGI IMG/M metagenome (GOLD analysis project Ga0233425, IMG submission 181712) | Freshwater microbial communities from Lake Towuti, South Sulawesi, Indonesia - Watercolumn_Towuti2014_140_MG | ecosystem: Environmental > Aquatic > Freshwater > Lake | place...
CCGCCGCCCCAGTGCGCCGCGACCACGCGCGCCCCCGGGCGGCCTTCGATCAGCCGCGCGAGCGCGCCCGGCGCGAGGCCGCCCGTCTTCCCCGGGTAGGCGTGCCCCGTCTCCTCGCTGCTATGCACCAGCACCGGCAGCGGCGCGCGCGGGACGTCCTCCGCACGCGCCTCGCGCACCTCCCCGATCCCCGCCGCGCCCTCGACCGCCCCCTTCGACGGGACGAACGCGAGGATCCGGCCGCCGGAGGCGCGCGCCGCCTCCACCAGGTAGGCCGCGTGCTCCGCCGCGAGCGCCGGGTCGCGCCACCAGAAGCCGCACGCCACCGACACGTCGACCCCCGCCCGCGCCATCGAGGCGAGCAGTTCTTCCGCCGTCGCCATCCGCGCCTGCGGGTCGCCGTACATCTCGCCGAACGCCGGGTCGGCGGCGGCCAGCCGCGCCCGCTCCCGGACGAAGCGCGGCGGAAACAGGTGGGTGTGGATGTCCACGATCACGCGCGCGATCGTACGATGTACCCACGGCACGCACCTCGCACGCACACCAGCGCGAGGACGGGCCGGACCGGGCGGGTGTCCGGCCGTCGCGAGGGTCGCCTCGGACGGCCCGCGAGGACTCGCCATGGCCGCCCGACGCCCCGCCCGAGCCGACGCCCCGCGCACCCTCCCCTTCCACCTCCGCCCGCGACGGCGCCCGGCCCCGCTGGAACCGTTGCCGTCGCCGGACGCGCTCGCCTTGGCCGCCGCGGACGCCGCGCCAGCCGGCATGCCAGCCGCCACGTCGCCGCGGCTGGAGGCCCGCCACCCCTACCGCGGCGCCCTCGGCGTGGCGCTCCTGCTGGCCGCACTCGCGGCCCTCGCATGGGGCGCCTCCACGGAGACGCTCGACGCCGTCGCGCGGGGCGTGGAATGGCTCCGGGCGCACGACACCGGCCGCGGGCGGGCGCTCGTGGCCGTGCTCAGCGCCACCGCCGGGACGCTCGCCTTGCTCGCCGCGTGGGGACGGGAGAGCGCGGAGCGCCGCCCGGTGCGGCTCGCGGGCGGGCGTGCGAGGATGGCGGTCGACGAGGTGGCCTCCGCCCTGCGGGACGCCATCCTCGGCGACGCCGCGCTCGCGGACGCCGCCGTCCGGGTGCAGAACCTGCACCGGCGCGGCCTGCGGGTCACGGTGCGGGCGGAGGTGCGCCCGCAGGCACGGATCGACCAGACCGTGGACGCCGTGGACGCGGCGGTGCGGGAGGTCGTCCAGCGGCGGCTCGGCGTCCGCCTCGCGGCCCGACCGGCCGTGGACGTGCGCTACCAGGAACTTGATTTGCGATGGGGACGGGACCGATGACGGACGCGACGGGCCAGGCAGCACCAGACGGCGTATCCCGCCGGGCCGCGCGCCCCTCGCCGCCCCGCCCCTTTGACGCCGGCCCGCAGCCCGAGGCCGCCGCCTTCACCGAGGCCGCTGCCGGCGAGGCCCCCGTGGACACGCTCGCCGCCCACGAGGCCGGCAGCGGCGGCGAGACGGGACCGGCCGCGCCCGACGCCCCGGAGGCGTTCGAGGACCTGCGCCAGCTGCCCCTGCTCCTCGAAGCGCTGCTCTTCGTCGCCGGCCACCCGGTGGAAGAGGCGTACCTCGCGCGCGCCCTGGACATCACGCCGCAGCGCGTCTCGCGCGCGCTGGACGGGCTCGCTGACTCGCTGCGCGCGGACGGACGCGGGGTCCGCGTCCAGCGCGGGCCGGAGGGCGTCCTCCTGGTCTCCGCCCCGGAAGCGGCCGGCCACGTCGAGCGGTTCCTCGGCCTCGAGCTGAACCGCCGGCTCTCCACCGCCGCGCTGGAGACGCTGGCGATCATCGCCTACCGCCAGCCGGTCACGCGCGGCCAGGTCGACGCGGTACGCGGCGTCAGCAGCGACGGCGCAGTCCAGACGCTGCGCGCGCGCGGCCTGATCGAACCGGCCGGCTACGCCAACGGCCCCGGCCGCCCCACGCTGTTCCGCACCACGCAGCGGTTCCTCCAGCATTTCGGCCTCGAGCGCACCGGCCAGCTGCCGCCGCTCCCCGAGGGGGTGGACATCCCGCTCGCCGAGATCGGCGCGCAACTCGGGCTGGACGAGCAGGCGGTCGCGGATGCGCTCGCCGCCCCGTCCACCGAGGCCGAGCCTACCTCCGAGGAGCAGGACGCCGCCGCAGCGCTCGAACTTCCCGGGGACGCGGACGCGCTTGCCAGCGCCGCCGGGCAGGCGTTCGCGAATGCCCCCCACGCCGAAGGCGGCTCGTAGCGCGACACGGGGCCGGACGGAGGGCGCCGGTGGTCACCGTCTCCGTCCTGCTCACCATCGCGATCCCGCAGTCACGCTCGCTCAAGGAGAAACGCGGCGTCGTGCGCCCGCTCGTCGAGCGGTTCCGCACCCGCCTCCACCTCTCGGCGGCCGAGGTCGGACTGCAGGGGCGGGTGGACGCGGCGCAGGTGGGGGTGGCCGCGGTCTCCGGCGACGCCGCCACTGCCCGCGCGCTGGCGGACGAGGCGCGCCGCTTCGCGGAGGACTACCTCATCGGCCGGGGCGAACTCGTGGACATCGCGGTGGAGGAGACGGCGCTCCGGTAGCGGCCCGGACAGCCAGACGGGCCGCCGGGAAGAGGCGGCCCGTCACACGGAGGGCTCAGCGCGCCGGGGCTGTGGGCTGTGGACTAGAAGTCCATCCCCCCCATGCCGCCCATGCCGCTCATGTCGGGCATCGGCTTCTCCGGTTCGTCCATCTCGCCGACAGCCGCCTCGGTGGTGAGCATCAGCGCGGCGATCGACACGGCGTTCTCCAGCGCCACGCGGGAGACCTTGACCGGGTCGACGATGCCGAGCTTGAACATGTCGCCCATCCGGCCCTCGGCGGCGTCGTACCCGGTGTTCGTGGGCGCGGCCTTCACCTGTTCCACGATCACGGAGGGCTCGCCGCCGGCGTTTTCCACGATCTGGCGGAGCGGCGACTCGAGGGCGGTGCGCAGGATCTTCGCCCCGGTCCGCTCGTCCCCGGACAGCCGCTCGATCACGGCGTCCAGCGAGGACTGCACGCGGATGAACGCGACGCCGCCGCCCGGCACCACGCCTTCTTCCACCGCCGCGCGCGTGGCGGACAGGGCGTCCTCCAGGCGGAATTTCTTCTCACGCACCTCGACCTCGGTCGCGCCGCCGGCCTTGATCACGGCCACGCCGCCGGCGAGTTTCGCCAGCCGCTCCTGCATCTTCTCGCGCTCGAAGTCGGACTGGGTGTCCTGGACCTGCGCGCGGATCTGGCGGATGCGCGCCTGGATCGCCTCGTCCGAGCCGGCGCCCTCCACGATCGTGGTCTGGCCCTTGTCGGACACCACGCGGTGGGCGTGGCCCAGGTCCGCCAGCTGCACGTCCGCCAGCTTGCGGCCCATGTCGCTGGTGATGAAGGTGCCGCCCGTCAGGATCGCCAGGTCCTCCAGGATCGCCTTGCGGCGGTCGCCGAAGGAGGGCGCCTTGATGAAGAGCGGGTTGAAGGTGCCGCGCATCTTGTTCACGATCATCGCGGTCAGCGCGTCGCCGTCGATGTTGTCGCAGATCGCGACGAAGTTCTTGGAGACCTGGAGCACCTTCTCCAGCACGGGCAGGATGTCCTGCACGCTCTCGATCGCGTAGTCCGTGATCAGGATGTAGGGGTCGTCCAGGGACGCCTCCATCCGGTCCGGGTTGGTGACGAAATACTGCGAGGCGTACCCGTTGTCGACCTGGAGGCCGTCCGTGATCTCGACCTCGTCGTCGACCCCGCGGCCGTCCTCGATCGTGATCACGCCGTCCTTGCCGACCTGCTCCATCGTGTCCGCGATCAGGTCGCCGATGCGCCGCTCGTTCGCGGAGATCGCGGCGACGGCGGCGATCGTCTCCTTGTCCTCCACGGGGACGGCCATCTTCCGCAGTCCGTCCACCACGACGCGCAGCCCCTGCTCCATGCCGCGCCGCAGGTAGATCGCGTTCGCGCCGGCCGCGATGTTGCGCAGCCCCTCGTGGTAGATCGCCTGCGCGAACACGGTGGCGGTGGTCGTCCCGTCGCCCGCGATGTCGTTCGTGCGGATGGCGACCTGCTTGACCAGCTGCGCCCCCATGTTGTGGAAGCGGTCCTTCAGGTCGATCTCCCGCGCGACGGTCACGCCGTCTTTGGTGATGACGGCCGGGCCGTAGTTCTTGTCCAGCACCACGTTGCGCCCGCGGGGCCCCAGCGTCGCCTTTACGGCGTTCGCGAGCAGGTCCACGCCGTGGCGCAGTTCGCGCCGGGCTTCGTCCTCAAACCGCAGTTGCTTCGCAGGCATCGGGTCCTCCGGTCAGGGCCTCTCGGGCAGGCGGGGCGGACGGCGCTCCGCGCCTACTTTTTCTTCGCGCCGGCCTTCGGCGCGGCGTCTTCCAGCTTGGCGAGGACGTCCTGGAAGCGGATGACGATGTAGTCCTCCGAGTCCACGGTGACTTCCTGGCCGGTGTACTTCTGGTACAGGATGCGGTCGCCCTCGGCCAGGTCCATCGTCTCCATCACGCCGGCCTCGTTCACCTTGCCGGGGCCCGCCGCGACCACGATCCCGTGCTGCGGGGTCTCCTTCGCGGAGTCCGGGATTACCAGCCCGGAAGCGGTCACTTCCTCCGACTTCACCGCCTTCAGCACGATGTGGTCCGTCATGGGGACAACTTTGGTCGCCAACGCCCAACTCCTTCACACCCGGCCCCCGGGACGCACGCGCGCCCCGGTGCCGGCCCCACCGTCTTCTTCGGGTGTCCGGGGACGCAGACCGGGGGCCACCGCAGCGCCCGACCCGCGCACCAGCCGATGGGCGGGATGTTAGCACTCGACCACAGGGAGTGCTAGTTCCGCCGGAGATTCTCTTCCTCTCCAGGAACCCCGGAACGTCACCGGTCAGGAATCCCTCACAGGCCGCGACGATATCCTCACGGGGCCGTCAAACGGCCGGGCCGCTGGGCGGCGTACCCTCCGATACCGGAGGGAAGAGCGATGGCCCCCCACACCGCAGCCCTCCCGGCCGCCGGCCGCGCCGCGCCCCCTCCGGACGCGCTCCCGGGCGAACCGGAGATGACCGCGGCATGGCTGCTCGGACGCATCCCGGCCGCCGCGCTGCCGTGGCCGCTCCTCCGCGCCGGGCGGGCCGGGCGGGGGGCCGGGCCGGATGTCCGGGAGGCCGTCGCGCTGCTCCCCAGCGGTGTCCCGGCCGTGGGAGATGTGGAGGTCCACCGGCTGGCCTCGGACTTCGCCCGCCACGGGCACGCCGGAGACGCCCGGTACGCGCACCTGCTGCTCCACCTGGTCTGGCGGGACGACCGTCCGGACGGCGAGCGAGGCGGCCCGGTGCGGCTGGCCGGCGGCGGGCTCGCGCCGACGGTGGCGCTCGCCGGGGTGTTCCGGGACGCGACAGCGCTCGCCGCCGCGGTGGCGAGGGGGCCGGCCGGCGCCGGAGAGCCGTGCACCGCCATGCCCGCGGGGGCGGACGGGACGCGGGCGCTCCTCCGGCTGGAAGGCCACCGCCGCCTGGCCGAGCGGGCCTGGCGCGCCCAGCACCTGGCCAGCGAGGCCGGCTGGGAGGCAGCGTGGCGGACGCTCCTCGACCGGGCGCTCGCGGCCTCCGCGGGCCGGCGTCCCGAACCCCCGGGAACGCGGGTGGCGCTGGCGGACCGGGTGACGGAGGCGTTCGCCCGCGCGCACGGGACGGACCTCGTGCGGGCGCTCGCGGAGGCGGTGCGCGCCTCGGCGGGCGTCCCGACGCGCCTCGTCGCGCCGACGCGGGCGGCCGGGCTCGGGGCGGGCCGCGCGCATGAGGCCGGCTGGAACGCGGTACTCCCGCTCGTCTCCGCGCTCGCCGCCGCCTACGGTGACCGCGCGCTTGCCGCGGCGGTCCACGCGCTGGTAGAGGCGTGGCCCGCGCCCGCGCCGTACGGGCGGACGCGGGCGCTCGCGGCGCTGGCCGGGGTCACCCCGCGCGACGCGCTGACCGCGCACGGGCTCCTGCGGATGCAGGAGCTCTGGTGCACGCGCGGGGGGTGCGGGCTCTGTCCGCTCTCCGTTGCCCCGACATCCTGACCCGGGGGCCGCGTGCCGGGCGTCTGGCACCTCAACAGGAAGGCCGCCCGCGGGCGGCCTTCCGAGACGTCGCTCCCCCCGAAGGGTGACCGGCTAGCCGCGCGGGAGGCCGAGGCCGCGCGTGGCGATGATGTTGCGCTGGATCTCGGACGTGCCGGCGGCGATCGTCGCCGAGACGGACGAGACGTAGGTGTGGGTGAATGAGGCGCGGAACGGCGCGCGCGGGTCGTGCTCGTCCCAGATGTTCGAGTGCAGGCCGAACGCCTTGACGCCCGTGTTCGCCAGTCGCTGCACCAGCTCGGAGTTGTAGAGCTTGGAGGTGGAGGCCTCGTAGTTCGGGATCAGGCCGCGGTGCTGCATCGAGATGATGCGGAAAGAGAAGTTGAAGAGCACTTCGCTCTCGATGAAGCGGTCGGCGATGTCCAGCCGGATGCTGGGCTGCGTCGCCAGGCGGGACTGCGCCTTCCCCGGCCCCTTGGCGTAGGCGATCATCCGGTCGATCGTCCGGCGCGCCGCCACGGCGCCCGTGATGTTGGAGCGCTCGTAGTCGAGCAGCGTCATCCCGACGTACCAGCCGCGGTTCTCTTCGCCCACGCGGCTCGCCACCGGGATGCGGACGTCCTCGAAGAACGTCTCGTTGAAGTGGTGCTCCCACGCCATGTTGACCAGCGGGCGGACGGAGATGCCCGGCGCGGACTTCGGCGTGAGGACGAAGGAGATGCCGCGGTGCTTCGGCGCGTCCGGGTCCGTGCGCACGAGGACGAACAGCCAGTCCGCGTGGTGCGCGCCGGAGGTCCAGATCTTCTGCCCGTTCACCACGTACTCGTCGCCGTCGCGGACGGCGCGCGTCTGGAGCGAGGCGAGGTCGGAGCCGGAGCCCGGCTCGGAGTAACCCTGCGCCCAGACCACCTCGCCCGAGAGGATCTTCGGGATGTGGGTCTTCTTCTGCTCCTCGGTGCCGTGCACCATGAGCATCGGCCCGAGCATGCCGACGCCGGAGCCGCCGACGCCCACGGCGCCGGCCTTCGTCATCTCCATGTTGTAGATGAACTGCTCGAACGGGGTCAGGCTCGCCCCGCCGTACTCCTTCGGCCACTGCGGCGCGATCCAGCCGCGGTTGCCCAGCGCGGTCGCCCAGTCGCGCGCGGCCTGCTGCGCCGCCGCGTCGGGGCTCTTGCGGTCGCTGAAGTAGTCGTGCCCGGACGGGAAGCCGTCCCGGTCCAGCTGGTAGCGCGGCGGCAGGTTCGCCTGGATGAAGTCCGCCACTTCCTTCCGGAAGGCGGCCTGCTCCGGCGTGTCGTTCCAGTCCATCGTCGTCCCCTTCTGCGCGGCATCGGCTCTCAGCCGCGGTCAGCCGGACAGGTGCCGGCCCGCCCGCATGATACCGGCTCGCGGATGTTGTGTGACGTGCGGGTGAGGGTTGCCGGGCGTACCACGCATACCCGCTGTATCTGGCGGTGACGCGCCCCCGTCGCAGTTCAGCGGACGGGGATGCCGGGCGCCGGGAACCGCGCCGTCAACTCCCGCACGGCCTTCGCCACCTCGTCGCGCACGCCCTCGTCGGCGGGGGCCTGGAGGACGCGCGCCATGCAGTGGCCGATGGTGCGCATCTCCGCCTCGCCCATCCCGCGCGAGGTGATGGCGGGGGTGCCGAAGCGGATCCCGCCCCCCTCGCGCGGGGGCAGGGTGTCGAACGGGATCGGGTTCGAGTTGACGACGATCCCCGCGGCCTCCAGGGCGTCCGCGGCCTGCACGCCGTTGAGGCCGAGCGGGCGGACGTCCACGAGCACCAGGTGGTTGTCCGTGCCGCCGGAGATCAGCACGACGCCGGCGTCGGTCAGGGCGGCGGCCAGCGCCTTCGCGTTCGCCACCACCTGCTGGGCGTGGGCGCGGAACTTCGGCGTCGCCGCCTCCTTCAGCATGACCGCCTTGCCGGCGATCACGTGCATCATCGGCCCGCCCTGGGAGCCGGGGAACACGCCGCGGTCGACGCGCAGCCGGTAGCGGCGGTCGCAGAGCACCATCCCGCCGCGCGGCCCGCGCAGCGTCTTGTGCGTGGAGGTGGTCATGACCGGCGCGACGCCCACCGGGCTGGGATGCGCCCCGCCCACGATCAGGCCGGCGAGGTGCGCCATGTCCGCCATCAGCACCGCCCCCACCTCGTCCGCAATCGCGCGGGCGCGCTGGAAGTCCCACACGCGCGGGTAGGCGGTCGCCCCCACGACGATGATCTTCGGCCGGTGCTCCTGCGCGAGCGCGAGCATGGCGTCGTAGTCCACGAGGTGGGACTCGCGGTCCACGCCGTACGAGACGAAGTGGTAGAGCAGGCCGCTCGCGTTGACGGGCGAGCCGTGGGTCAGGTGGCCGCCGGCGTCCAGTTTCAGCCCCATCACCGTGTCGCCGGGGTTGATCAGGCCGAGGTAGACCGCCATGTTCGCCTGCGTGCCGGAGTGGGGTTGCACGTTCGCGTGCTCGTAACCGAAGAGCGCCTTCGCGCGGTCGCGCGCGAGGTTCTCCACGTCGTCCACGAAGCGGTTGCCGTGGTAGTAGCGGGCGCCCGGGTAGCCCTCCGCGTACTTGTTGGTGAGGACGGAGCCGACCGCCTCGATCACGGCGGCGCTCGCGTAGTTCTCCGAGGGGATCATCTCCAGCACGGCCTGCTGGCGGCCCTCCTCGTGCCGGATGACGGCGGCGACCTCCGGGTCCACCTGTTCCAGCGCGCCCATGCCGTCCTCCTCCGCCCGCGTCCGAGAGAGGCGACGATACCGCGCGGCGGGGGCAGCGGCATCCGCCGCGCGGCGGCGGTGCGGGCTACGCCCGGCCCTCTCGGGCGTCCTTCGCGTCCCACGCCCACTGGTTGAGGATGTGCAGGACGCCGCCCACGAGGGAGTGGCCGCCCAGCACCACCGGCACGGGGGAGACGGCCGCCGCGGCGACGAGCGCGCGCAGCCGCGGGTCGGACACCGCCTCCGGCCGGCCCGCGTCGGCGGCGAACCGGTCCGCCCGGCCCGGACGGATGCCCAGGTGGACGAGGGCGGGGCGGATGTCGATGAACGCCGCGTCGCACCACTCGGGGAGGAGCGTCCCGAACACGCGCTCCGGCCCGGACTCCGCGATCAGCGCACCGAGGATCGAACGGGCGGTGCCGTCCGCGTCCGTCCCGGCGGACTGCATCCCGCGCTCCTCCGCGAGGAGGCGGATCCGGCAGGCGGACTCCCGCTCGAGGTAGTTCCAGGTCGCGGAGGAGACGCGGCCCGCGACCAGCACCTCGGCGGTGCGCTCGGTGAAGCAGGCGGCGGCGCGTTCGAGCGTGCCCGCCGCGGCCGAGGCCTCGGCGCGCAGCGCGGCACGGAGCCGCGGGCCGCCCAGCCCCGCGAGCGCGAGCGCGGCGAGGTCGTTCGGGGTGTCCAGGTTGAACTGGGTGGCGGGCGTCCGCCGCAGTTCGAGCAGTTCGACGCCATGGCGGTCCCAGAGCGTGCGCGGGACGGCGTTGTCTGCCTGCGGCGGCGGGTCGACCAGGGCGAAGGCGGACGCGGGGGCCAGGGCGTAGAGGTCCGCGGAGAAGCGGTTGTTCGCGACGCAGCGCGGCCCGGGCGCGCCGTCCAGCGCCCGCGCGAGCGCACGCCAGTCCCCGGCGTCGAGGAGCGGCGCGCTGCCCGCGCCCGCCGTGGCGAACCGCTCCACGCGATGACGGCGCACCCATTCGCGCAGCCGCGCGCCGTACTGGAACGGGGTAACGCCCGCCTCGGCGTCCGTCTCGATGGTGATGCCGTCCGGCACCGGGAGTGCGGGCGGCCGATCCACGAGGAGGAAGACCCGCGCGTACGCACCGCTGTCCTGCGCGGCCTCGGCGGCATCGAGCGCGGCGGCTTCGAGGGCGCGCCGCATCGCCTGCTCCAGCGGGCCGCCGTCCATCCCGCCGAGCAGGATCGCGAGGTCGAGGGACACGGGCGGCCGCGCAGCTAGCCGACGGCGGCGTGTCGGGCGACGACCTGGACGACCACCGCGCTGGAGAGGCGCTGCACGTCCGCGATCTGGCATTCCGCGCTGCCCGGCATCAGGCAGCAGGCGACGCTGGCCGCGGCCCCTCGCCGGAGGGCGTGCTCCCAGCCGTCGTTGCGGCGCAGGGCGAGGAGCATCGCGGCGAGGAACGCGTCCCCGGCCCCCACCGCCGAGACCACCTCTACGTCCGGTGCGTTGATGCGGTAGTCGGCGTCCGGCGTCAGCGCCACGGAGCCGAGCGTGCCGCGGGTGACGACGACGGCGGCGACGCCCAGGTGGCGGATCGTCTCGCCCGCCTCGAACACCTCGTCTTCGGTCTCGGTCGGGTCGCCGTAGACGCGTTGCAACTCGTGGTGGTTCACCTTCACCACGGTCGGGCGCGCGCCGGTCTCCAGGACCTGGCGCACCACGATGCCGTCCGCGTCGAGCGCGGTGAGCGCGCCCGCCCGCTCCGCCTCCAGCACCAGCCGGCCGTAGACCTCGCCCGTACACGGCGGAGGGAGCGACCCCGCGAGGACCAGCCAGGTGTCCGGGCGCAGGCGGCGGCGGATGCTCTTCACCATCGCCTCGATGTCGTCCGGCCCGGCGAACGGCCCGGCGGCGGAGAGCACGGTGTGGCGGTGCCGGGCGCGGTCCAGGATCGTGATGTTGGTGCGGGTCACGCCGTCGAGGAAGGTGAAGTCCGCACCGATGTTCTCGTCGCGCAGGGTGTCCTCGACCATGCGCCCGAGGTCGCCCGGCGCGAACCCCATGGCCAGCGGCTCGTAGCCGAGCTCTTTCAGGACGCGGGCGACGTTGATCCCCTTGCCGCCGATGTCACGGCGGATCGAGGCGACACGGTTGGTGTCTCCCTCGACAAAGCGGTCAACCTCGACCGTCTCGTCGATGGCTGGGTTCAGGGTGACGGTGATGATCACGCAGGATGCCTCGCACCCGTCGCTCACGGGCATCTTCAGTGTGGCACGCCGGGGAAACGGGCGCTAATCCTCACGCGCGAGCGCGAGGGCGTAGACGCGCCGCGCCCCGGCCGCGCGGAGGGCGTGCGCCGCCGCCTCGAAGGTCACGCCGGTGGTCGTGACGTCGTCCACCACCAGCAGGCTTCGTGGCGGCGAATCTGGAAGGCGAGCCTCGAAGGCGTTCCGCAGATTCGTGGCGCGCGCGGCCGCGCCCAGCGTCGCCTGCGGCGGCGTCTCCCGTGTCCGCCGCAGCCAGCGTGCCTGGAGCGGGAGGCCCAGGGCGCGCACGACCTCGCGGGCGGCCAGTTCCGCCTGGTTGTAGCCACGCGCCCGGCGACGGCCCCGGCCCAGCGGCACCGGCACCACGGCGTCGACCCCCCACTCGGCCGGGATGGCGGCGGCCGCAACGCGCGCCAGCGGCGGGAGGAGGGCGGTCGTGCCGCGGAACTTCGCCTCCAGGATCGCGCGGCGGGCGTCTCCCGCGAACACGAACGGCGTCCGCAGGCCGTCGAAGGCCGGGGCGTCCGGACCGCCCGCGGCACAGCGGGGGCACCACGTCCCCGGCCCCGGACGCCAGCAGCGGAGGCAGCGCGGCGGCTCCGCGGCCGGCAGGAGGGCGACGCAGCGCGGATGGATCGCCGCGCCGAACCGTTCGCAGACCAGGCAGCGCTGGGGGAGCAGGAACTCCCCCGCTTCCTGCAGCAGCACACCGGACACCGGCCCCCGCGATGCCTCGCCGTGACTCCCCGGCAACATTCCGCGCCCTCCAGGCGTTAGCCTCGTCATTCGCTCCACCCCCGAGCGTTGATCCCGCGCAGCATGCCAGAAGGACGAGGACGCCGTGGCGGCGACCGCGACGACCGGCTCACCCGTCCGCCAGGCGCTGCGCCTGCGCGAGTACCAGTTGCTGCTCGGCACACAGCTGGCCGTGGGGCTGACGCAGCCGCTGCTCTTCTTCACGCAGGGCTGGTACGTCACGATCGCCGCGCCGGAGGGGAAGGCGGTGATCTACCTCGGCGCGCTCGGGGCGAGCCGGGGCGTCGCCTTCCTCGCGTACGTGCTGTTCGGCGGGGCGTTCGCGGACCGCTTCCCCCGGCGGCAGGTGCTGATCGTGAGCCAGTTCGTCTCGCTGCTCATGTCGCTGGGGATCGGCGCGCTCCTGCTCGTGCCCGCCGTGCGCGAGGGCGAGGGGTGGGTACTGCCCGCGATGATCGCGCTGTTCGCCACGTTCGGGCTGGTGCAGGGGCAGGACGGCCCCACGCGGACGTCGATGGTGCGGGACGCCGTGCCGGAGGCGCTGCTGTCGAGCGCGCTCTCGTTCTTCTTCCTGATCGTCTCCGCCGCCCTGCTCGTGGCCGCGCCGTTCTCCGGCTGGTCGATCGAACGGCTCGGCCTCGGCGTCACCTACCTGATCTCCGCCACCGGCCCCGCCGCAATCCTGCTCTGCGCGCTGCCGATGCGGAGCGCGAACCAGGCCGCGGACCCGGACGCCCACCGGGAATCGGTCTGGAGCAACCTGCGCGGCGGTGTCCAGGTGCTCGCGGAGGAGCCGGCGGTGCGCTGGACGGTGCTTCTCACCTGGATCGCGACCGCTGCCGGGCTCTCCGTGATGGGCGTGCTGATCGGCGCGTGGGTGAAAGAGATCCTGCACATGGACGCGCGCGGCTGGGGGCTGCTCGCCGTGTTCTGGGGCCTCGGCTCGCTCGTCTCCACCACGTACCTCACCACACGCCCCTCGATGGGCCACCGTGGCCGCCTGTTTCTCGCCGGCTGCGGCGGCCTGGGGCTCGCCGTCCTCGGATTCTCGTTCTCCCGTTCCGTCCCGGTCGCGTTCGCGTTCAACGGCCTGTGCGGCGTCGCGTTCATGGTGGTGAACACCGTCAGCATCGCGATCGTGCAGGCGATGGTGCCGAACCGGGTGCTCGGCCGCGTCACGGGACTGCTGCTCCTCGGCGGCGGCCTGATGCAGGTCACCGGACTGCTGGTGGGCCTGCTCGCCGCCGCGATCGGCATCGAGCGCACCTACCCCATCGCCGCGCTCGTCATCGTCGCCACCACCGCGCTCGTCGCGCTCCGCCAGCGGCCCCTGCGCACGCTCGACTGACCGAGGCCGGCCCGGCAGGCCCGCCTATACTGGAACCTGTCGCATCCCGGGAGGCCTCGTGCGCGTCACCGTCCGTCTCTTTGCCGGCCTGCGTGAAGTCGCGGGCAGCGACGCGCTCGTCGAAGAGTTCGCCGCGCCGGATGTGACCGTGGAGACGTTGCGCGCGCGCCTGGGCGAGGCCCATCCGAAACTCGGGCCGTACCTGAGCGGCGTCGCGATCGCGGTGAACGAGGAATACATCCTCGAACCGGGCACGGCGCTGCACGACGGCGACACGGTCGCCCTCATCCCGCCGATCTCGGGCGGCGCCGGCACGACGCCGAAGATCCTGGTCACCCACGACGTGCTCGACCCTCGCGCGCTGCGCGACGCCGTGATGACGCCTGCCTCCGGCGCGTGCGTGGTGTTCGAGGGCGTCGTGCGGGACCACCACGAGGGCCACGCCGTGCTCCGCCTGCAGTACGAGGCGTACGAGTCGATGGCGGAACGGCAGCTGGCGGCCGTCGCGCGGGAGGTGCTGGAGGCGTTCGCGGGGCGCGAGGTGTACGACGCCGGCATCCACCACCGGCTGGGGATGCTGGAGGTCGGCGAGACCTCGTTGCTCGTCGCCGTTTCGGCGGCGCACCGGCAGGACGCCTTCGAGGCGGCGCTCCGCGCGGTCGACCGCGTGAAGGAGACCGTGCCGGTGTGGAAAAAGGAGTGGGGGCCGGACGGCGCCCAGTGGCAGGAAGGGGTGCAGCCCCGCCCGGCTGCGCCGTAACCGCCCCTCCGATGACCTTCTGCACCGTCTGCGGCTCGCCCGAACTGGTCGAGCGGTACTCCGGCCACCTTCGCTGCGAGGCGTGCGGCGTCACGCACTGGCGCAACCCGGTCCCGGTCGCGGAA